>MDTG01290571.1_pt1 | contig 16137 bp, 15 predicted proteins | sample 811421 | NCBI WGS metagenome assembly MDTG01 (sample SAMN05326645, study PRJNA326480) | marine metagenome | isolation source: seawater | place: Pacific Ocean: South East | collected 2011 | reverse complement strand
GTACTAATCCTCCACGAATGATTGAAGGTACTGAATATGCCCAAATGGCAATGTCTGCAATTTATAGAACAGGACAAAGCTTTGGTTCTAATCATATTATCGATATACTCAAAGGAGTAGATAATCTCAAAATTAAGCAGAGAGGTCACGACAAGATAAAAACTTTTGGTGTCGGAGAATCATCTACCAAAAAGTTTTGGGCAAACTTCATACGTCAGTTAGTTTCTTCTAATAATTTAAGAATCAATATACAAAAATATGGAGCAATCGAAATTACTCCAAGTGGAGAAAAAATACTTATGGGTGAGGAAGATTTTTTTTATAAAAGAATTGATGAAATAAAACCTCAAAAAGAAAAAAAATTTAAAAAAGATATTGTAAATAGTGAAATGATTGAGAGTGACAGAAATTTGCTGAATAATTTAAAATCAACGCGGTTAAAACTAGCCAAAGAACGAGGAGTTCCAGCCTATATAGTTTTTCCCGATTCAACTTTGTACCAGATGGTGCTTCATAAGCCAAAAACCTTTAATGAGTTTAGTAACCTGAATGGAGTTGGTTTGCAGAAATTAAATAGGTATGCTGAAATTTTTTTGAAAGTTATTAATACTTTAAAACAATAACATAAATAATATTCAAATATTTTATTCATTTAAGGTGGACAATCTCCTCGGCTTTGTTTTCTAGTATAACAAAAACAGACATCAGTTTTTGTAATTAACATAGCAATCATTCTTGTTAGTTATCGCACCGTGTTTTCTAGTATTTTTAAGAAACAGATTTTGTTATCTGAGAAAGCCTTAGAATTTTTTAAAAATCAATAAAAGCTTAAAGTATGGTGGTTAAAACTTTATTCTTTATCATTTAAATGTTTTACATTTAAAATCTTAGAAGAAATTAAATTTTATCTGAAAAATAAATAAAGATTGGGAAATTGAAACAATATTAATTATTATTTATTCAATAATTTCATGGAGAATTTTAATTTTGTAAATAAAATGGACTTATATTTGAAAAATTTATTTTTTTTTAACTTTCTTTTTATTTTTGTCCTTTTTATAAGTAATCAGGGTGAGGCCAAAACACCTAAGCAATTGATTAGAGAATCTATAGCAAATTATAAAGGTCAATGTCCCTGTCCCTATTCTATAATGACTAATGGAAATAAATGTGGTGAGAAAAGTGCCTATTCAAAACCTGGGGGTTATGAGCCATTGTGCTATGAATCAGATCTTATAAGTAAGGAGGATAGAAAACTAAACACTTCTAGATCGTTAAATAATGTAAGAATTGTTGACGGTGATACTATTCATATTAATAAAATAAAATATAGACTGCATGGGATCGACGCTCCTGAGATCAAACAAATCTGTGAAATTAATAAAAAAAAATATAATTGCGGGCTGAAATCAAAAGATTTTTTGCATTCACTTATTGGCAATCAATTAGTGAGGTGTGAACAAAAAGATGTAGATAGATATAAACGCGTTGTTGCTGAATGTTTTGTTGAAAATATAAATCTTAATAAAGAATTAGTGAGAAATGGTTGGGCTCTAGCATATAGACATTATTCTAAAGACTATATTCTTGATGAAGAGTTTGCTGCAAAAAATAGTCTGGGTATATGGAAGGGTACGTTTATTCATCCCAAAAAATGGAGAAAATTAAATAAGTGAGAAATATTAAGAGTACAGATTTTCAAAAAATGGTCTGGAATGAAATAAAAAAAATTCAAAAAGGTAAAACATTAACTTATAAAGAGCTTGCAATAAAAATCGGAAGACCAAAGTCCTACCGAGCTGTAGCTAATGCATGCACGAAAAATCCATTACCGATAACCATACCCTGTCATAGAGTTATAAGAAGTGATGGTAAAATGGGTGGATATATGGGGAAAAAAGGAATTGAAAAAAAGAAAAGACTGTTAAAGATTGAAGGTGTAAAGTTTTAATTCATATAACTAATTAAAAATATGCTAAAAATTGATCTAATTTATTTTAATCCCTCCTAGCTATTATTTTTTTCAATACTCTTTATTTCGTGTACACTTGATTTTTCGTGTTAAATAAATATAATTCAAACTAAGGTGCTTAATATTAAGTTAAAAGGGAATCTGGTGAAAACCCAGAACAGCTCCCGCTACTGTTATTTGGAGACCTCATTAAGTACAACCACTGAGAAACATTGGGTTCTCGGGAAGGTTTAATGGTGTCGATGAAAAAAAGTCAGGAAACCTGCCTTACATAAGTGTCATTTTCAGAATGCGGGAAGCTTTCTGAGTGGTAAATCCCATAATAATGACTGAAAAAATAATGTTTATTGACATATCTTATGTTAAATAAACACATTAGTGGTTTAATTGTTATGAAGAATGTTAAAAAAATTCCTGTAACCATAATAACTGGTTTTCTAGGGACAGGAAAAACTACATTAATAAAAAAAATAATTGAAAAAAAATCTGATAAAAGAATTGCTATTATTGTAAATGAGTTTGGCGACATAGGTGTCGATGGTGAAATACTTAAATCTTGTGCAATACCCAATTGTCCCTCTGAAAATATAATTGAATTGTCCAATGGTTGTATCTGTTGTACTGTAGCTGATGATTTTATACCAACTGTTTCAACACTATTAAAACTTAATCCACAACCCAGTCAAATTATAATTGAAACCTCTGGTTTAGCTCTTCCAAAGCCTTTACTAAAAGCATTTAATTGGCCAGACATTTCATCAAAAATTACAGTTGATGGAGTGATTGCCTTATCAGATGCAGAAGCTGTATCCTCGATGAGATTTGCTCCGTCAATAGAAGCAGTGGAAAGGCAGAGAATGGCAGATGATAATGTAAGTCACAATACACCATTGTCTGAGGTATTTGAAGACCAAATCAACTGCGCGGATATAGTATTATTAACAAAGACAGATCTAGTAAACAGTATTCAATTAGAAACCGTAAAGAAATATATTAATTCCATTTCAAAAAGAAATATATCGATAATAGAAAATCAAAATGGAAAAGTAGATACTTCTATTATTTTAGACTTAGAACAACAATCCGAAAAAGATCTAACTAACAGAAAGTCCCATCATGATAATCAATTCGACGAACATGACCACGAAGATTTTGAAAATATTGTTATAGACACAGGAATAATTGAGGACCAAAATCTATTTGTAAAAAAAATTCAAAAATTTATTAATAATTACAATGTTTTAAGAGTAAAAGGTTATGTAGAAATTAAAGATAAGCCAATGAGATTTTTAGTTCAGGCTGTAGGTTCAAGACTCACAACTCAGTTTGATAAAATGTGGAAAAAAGATGAGATAAAAAAAAGTAGGCTAGTTTTTATCATTCAAAGAAATGATACTCTTAAAAAAAATATAATTTCAAACTTCTTTAAGAATTAAATGCATATTATTTTTAGAGAAAAACAAAGTATTGAAGAGGCTGAAACTCCCATTGATTTGGATCAAACCCCTTCGGACATCGTATTTTTATCATTTTCAGATAGTGATTTAAACGCCTTTGTATCTGGATGGAAGAGAGCTTTTAAACTCTCTAAAGGTAATTTTCCAAGTCTTAGATTAGCAAATTTGCAAAATCTCAAGCATCCGCTATCAGTCGATACTTATATTGAAAAAACGCTCTCAAAAGCTAAAGCAGTTATAATTAGAGTTATAGGAGGTGTTCCTTATTGGGAATATGGTCTTAACCAGGTTCAGTTAGTTGCTGAAAAAAAAAATATAGCATTAGCCGTTTTACCTGCTGATGGTAGAGATGATGAAAAATTATCAGATTACTCAAATATTCCCGATTCTACACTTAAGATTTTAAATAATCTATGTAATGCGGGAGGGGTGGTTGCAGCACATGCTGCATTATCCCAAATTGCTATAACTGCTGGCATATATTCCTCTATTGTTGAAGGAGAGAAATATATACCGAAATATGGATTTTGGTCACCCAAGGAAGGCGTATTTAGAGAAATCAGTAAATGCAAATTTACTAAGAGACCTCTTGTTCTAATTGTTTTTTATAAATCCTTTATTACGTCTGACGATTTAAATCCAATAGTAACTCTAAGAGAAGAAATACAAAAGAATAATTTAGTTGCTCTTTCATGTTTTCTTCCTTCATTAAAAGAACCAGAAAGCTCAAAATGGATACAACAGGTCATAAAGAAAGTTAAACCATCTGCAATTGTTAATGCAACCTCATTTTCAAGTAAAGGAGCTGATGGTCTATCACCCCTAGATATCGGAAATGTGCCGGTTTTTCAAATATCTCTTTCAACGAATAAAAGAAGTCTTTGGAAAAAAGAAAATACGGGGTTGTCACCAACAGATATGGTAATGCATGTTGCTTTACCAGAAATTGATGGAAGATTATTTGTTGGTGTTGCTTCTTTTAAAGAAAAGTATAAAAAGAATAAATTTTTAGAGTTTACTCAAATTAAACATAAATCTGATAAAGAAAGAATAGTCTCAATAGTAAAAAAAATTAAAGGTTGGATAAGATTACAAAAAATAAGAAATAGTAAAAAAAAAATTTCTTTTATTTTATCAACGTATCCAGGAAAGCCCTGGTTGATGGGCCATGCTGTTGGCTTAGACGTATTTGAATCTGTTGAGGCCATACTTAAAGATTTAAAAATTTGTGAAAGCAAGAAAAAAATTAATTTTGCTCAAGAATTAAATACTAAAACAATAAATCTTTCGATTTATAAATATAAAAAGTATATTTCTACAATTAATAAAAAGCTATTAAATAATGTTAATAAGATATGGGGTGATCCAGAAAACGATATTAATTTTAAAAATAACAAATTTACATTCAAAGCATTTTTTTTTAAAAATTGTCTGATTGCTCTTCAACCTGAAAGAGGTGATTTTTCTAATAGAGAAAATCAATACCATGATCTTGACATGGTACCAAAGCATAGTTACATAGCTTTTTATCTTTGGTTAAATAACGAATATCAAACAGATTTGATTTTACATGTTGGTGCTCATGGAACCCTTGAATGGTTACCGGGTAAGTCAGTTGGACTTTCAAATGAATGTTGGCCAGAAATATTAACAAGTTGCAAACCAATCATTTATCCATTTATAATCAACGATCCTGGTGAGTCTGCTCAAGCAAAAAGGAGAATTAATGCAGTAACCATAGGTCACATACCACCCGCCATTGTGAAAGTGAAAAAAATTCAAAGATTGTCAATATTAGATAGTCTATTGGATGAATTTTCTAGTGCTGAGGGGTTAGATCCAGTTAGAAGGGAAAAACTAAAATTAAAGATTAGAGAGGAAGCAAAAAATCTAGGATTAGAAAACGATTTGGGTATATTTGAAGACGAAGACATCAATACAGCTTTGAATAAAATAGATAAATTTGTATGCAGTGTGAAAGATTCTCAGTTTGGAGACGGATTGCATGTGTATGGCAGAAGTCAAAAAAAAGATTATTCATTCAATGTAAAAGAATCAATTAAAAAAGAAAGAGAGAATTTAATAAAAAGCATTGAGGGTTATAGATTGGAAGCTGGGGCTTCCGGATCACCTTTTCGAGGAAGAGAAGATGTTTTACCGTCAGGAAGAAATCTTTATTCAAATGATCCTTTATCTATCCCAACTAGACTAGCATATGAACAGGGATGCAAAATTGCGTGTGAATTTTTAAAAAAAAATCTTCAGGATAGGGGAGATCATTTAAAAAATATTTTAATCGATTTGTGGGGATCAGCAACACTAAGAACTGCTGGTGAAGAGTTCTCAATGGCACTTTTTTTGTTAGGTGTAAAACCAACGTGGAAGAATGGGTCAGATAGAGTTAATGGTATTGAAATTATAACATTAGCAGAACTAGGTAGACCAAGAGTTGATGTGACACTTAGGGTTTCTGGTCTTTTTAGAGACACGTTTCCCTCCTTAACAAAGTTATATGACCAAGCAATATGCATTTTGTCAAAACGATATGAAGATTGCGAAGATAATCCTTTCGTAGCTAATTATGAAACTTGCAGAATATTTGGTCCTAAACCTGGTAACTATGGTATAAGTATAGATTCAACAATTAAAGAGTTTACCGACAATAATAAAAAACAGTCTGGAAATGCATGGATTGAATCAACTTCGTGGTCTATTGTAGGTGATAAAAATTTTTATAATAAAACAGGAATCGAGAAACGAGTGAAAGAAATTGAGTCTTATGTAAGCATTCATGATTTAAGAGAGACTGATATTTTATTATCAGCAGATTATGCAAAACATCAAGGAGGATTTTTAGCTGCTAAATCTAATCTAGGGGGAAAATGCAGTTCATATAATGTTAATAGTGCAGACCCAAAAAAAATTGAAATTTGCAGTTTAAAAGAGGAATTGACAAAAGTCATTTATTCTAGAGCATCTAACACCAGCTGGATAAAAAGTATGTTCAGACACAAATATAGGGGTGCAGCAGAGATAGCTAATACATTTGATAATATTTGTTTATATGCACATTTAACAGATAAAATTTCAGATAATTTGTTAGACTTATTTTTTGATTCAACACTAAATAATGAAGAAGTTATAGATTTCATGACAGAAAATAATCCAGAGGCACTAACATCAATGATAAAAAACTTTAAAAAGATTTTTGAATCTGGTTTGTGGGTTTCAAAAAGAAATTCAATTATTGAAAAACTATATACATTAAATGAGAAATAAATATATAAGAGGTTTTTGCCCAACTTTAAAAAAACCAATTTTTGCAGAAGACGGCTTGTTGGTTAGATTACGTCCTTCAATGAATACTATGAAATCTGATAATTTTAAAACCTTATGTGATCTTTCTGAAAAATTTGGTTCAGGAATCATGGAAATAACATCAAGAGGTTCTTTACAGATAAGAGGAATAAAAAAGTTAAATTATAAAAAGTTTGTTGATGAAATATTTAAAGAAATTTTTAAAGGAGAAGTTGATAGTAATTCAAACATCGTAATAAACCCTTTTTGGAGTCCCGAGGATAAAAATGTAAAGATTTACAATATATTAGCCAAATATAATTTTAAAAATTTACCTGAAAAGTTTGGTTTTATCGTAGATCTTGGTAATACTCCATGTTTAAAAAATATTTCTGGAGATATAAGAATTGAAAATAGTGATAATGAAAAAATTTTAGTAAGAGCTGAAGGATCAGATAGGGGAAAGGAATTAAATTTTAATGAAGTTAATAATTTTGTTTTAAATATGATCAGATGGTTTTTTAAAAATAAAAACAGAAAAATTAATAGAATGTCTGAACTTTTAAAGATTAAAAAACTTCCCCAAGAATGGCGTGAACACAAACAAAAATTAAAAAATTACAATATTCTCCCAAGAAATTATGATCAAGGACAGATATTGGGGACTAAATTAGGAAGATTTTTTGCCAAAGATTTGAAAAATCTTTTAGCAAGAAGTTTGACGCCGCGTGTAAGAATTACTCCATTTAAAATGATATTGTTAGAGAAAGTTAGAGATTACAGAGATAAAAACTTTATATTTAAGTCACATGATCAATTTTTAAATCTGAGCGCCTGTATTGGGAAAAATCATTGCGAAAATTCACTAATTGATACTTGTGCGCTAGCACACAAAATTAAAGGAAAAACTAAACTTAAAGTTCATATAACAGGTTGTGAAAAAAATTGTGGAATTACCAAAGAAACACAAATATTATTATCAGGGAGAAAAGATTTTATAAATTTCTTTGATTTTAGATCTCAAGAATGCAATAAAATTCAAAAAAACCTTAATGATTTTTCTAGCGAACTTTTCAAAGATAAAGATAAATTATGAATTTTAAATATGAAAAAAATGGAGAGAAAATTTATAAAAAATCTTTTTCTATAATTAGATCTGAAACAAACCTTGGGTCATTTAGCAAGGAAGAAGAAAAAATAGTTGTAAGAATGATTCACGCGTCTGGTTTCACATCCATTAATACGAAAGTTAAATTTTCTAAAAATTTTGTAAAAAAAGCTAAAGAAGCTGTCAATTCTGGTGGAAATATTATTTGTGATACTAACATGATAAAATCTGGAATTACAAAAAGTAGGTTGCCTGCAGATAATTCAATCATATGTACATTGAATGAAAAAGAGGTTTTTTCTTTGTCAAAAAAAATTGGTAATACACGAACGGCGGCGGCAGTTGAATTGTGGGGGCCTTATCTAAAAGGTTCACTTGTAGCAATCGGAAATGCACCAACTTGTTTGTTCCATTTGCTAGAATTATTAAGAAATAAAACTTTACCAGAACCAGAGGCAATTATTGGTTTTCCAGTAGGTTTTGTTGGAGCAGTAGAGAGTAAAGATGATCTCTTTAATAATAAACAAATAGAGTGTTGTATAATCAAAGGAAGACTTGGTGGAAGTGCAATGACGGTAGCTGCTGTAAATGCAATCTTATCTGAAAAAGAATGAAAAAAGGAAAAATATATGGAATTGGCCTAGGACCCGGAGATCCTGAGTTAATTACATTAAAATCTGCCAATTTAATTAAATCTTCAGAACACATTCTTTTTTTTAAAAAAAAAAATAGTGAAAGTAGAGCTTTTAATATTGTCAAAAATATTATCAGAGATGACGCATTTAAGATCGGTTTAGAATTTCCAGTAACCACTGAGATAGACTCATCAAATAAAGCGTATAAAGATATAATGCAAAGTTTTTACGAACAATGTGTGATTAAAATAGACAATATTTTAAAAAAATCTTTTGATATCTGTCTTCTTTGTGAGGGGGATCCCTTTTTCTATGGGTCTTTTATTCATATTTTTCAAAGATTAAAGAAAAGTTATGATATTGAAATTATTCCAGGAGTTACAGGAATTTCTGGAGCCTGGTCATCCTCAAAATTCCCAATTGTTTCAGGTAATGAAATAATGACTATTTTAATGGGTACTCTTGAAGAAGAGAAATTAAAATTACAAATTAAAAAATCTGATGTTTTAGTAATAATGAAAATTGGAAAGAATTTTAAAAAAATATTTAAAGTTCTCAAAGAGTTGAATCTTTTAGGTAAAGCTTGTCTGATCACAAATGCAACAACTAAAAACGAAAAAATCTATAAACTTGATTCAATAAATATAGAAACAGCTCCATATTTTTCCATAATCCTTTTAAAAACGAAATAGAGAGATATGCTAGGAAGTGTAACAATTGTTGGATTAGGGCCAGGTTCTAAAGACCTAATCTCACCCGAAGTAAGTAAAGTTATCGAAGAAGCGACTGATGTTGTTGGATATTACAAGTATACAAATAGAATAGCTAAAAGGAAAAATTTAAAAATACATTCTAGTGATAATACATATGAAATTTCAAGAGCTGAGCGAGCCATTGATTTAGCTTTAGAAGGAAAAAATGTGGTTATTATTTCATCTGGAGATCCAGGTATTTTTGCAATGTCTTCTGCTTTTTTTGAGTTTATAGAAAAAACTAATAAAAATATTGATGATATAGAAATCAATGTCTTACCAGGAATAAGCTCAATGCTAGCAGCGTCGTCAAAAGCGGGAGCACCTTTGGGTCATGATTTTTGTGTAATTAATCTTAGTGATAATCTAAAACCATGGAAAATTATAAAAGAAAGAATAATTCTAGCAATTAAAGCGGACTTTGTTGTTGTTTTCTTCAACCCAAGATCGAAAACAAGACCGGACACCTTTAAAAAGGCTTTAAAAATTTTCAAAAAATATAGTTCTGTCGATAAATTCGTTCTTTTTGCTAAATCTTTATATAAAAAAAATGAGGACTTAACAGTTGTTAGATTGAGTACTGCTTGTCATACAATGGCCAATATGAATACTTTAGTCATAATAGGTTCTAACCTTTCTAGAGTCATAAAGAAGAATAAAACTTTTTTTTACACTCCAAGGTCTTACTCTTTAAAATTTAGCCAATCTAAAACAGATTCAAAAGTATAAACTTTTTTAAGCTTTAAACTTTTTGGCCTGGCAATAATTATTACTGGTATTTTTAATTCTCTTGCAGCAATAATTTTTTTGTACGCAAGTTCTCCACCAGAATTTTTTGAAATAATTAAGTCGATTTTATATTTTCTAAGAATTTTTATTTCCTCTTCAATAGTTAAAGCTGAATTATAAGTAATACATTCTTGATTAGGGAAAAAATTTTTAATATTTGAATTATTTATTACTCTCAAAAGATAATAATGTTTCGGGTATTTTTTATAAATCGGTAAATTCTTTTTGCCAATTGCCAAAAAAATATTTTTTGCTTTTCCTTTTAAATAATTCGTAGATTCGCTAAAATTCTCAACTTTTATCCAATTATCACCTTTTCTTTCAGACCAGGGTTTTCGGGTAAAACTTATGATTGGTATATTATTAAATTTACATACATCAGAAGTATTTAGACTAATTTTAAGAGAAAATGGATGCGATGCATCAATTACATGTGTGATTTTATTTTTTTTAATAAAGTTAAAAATTCCTTTTTTCCCACCAAAACCTCCAACTCTTTTTTTGAATTTTTTTTTGTAAACTTCTTCTATTACTCCAGCGTAAGATATAATATATTCCAAATTATGATATTCGAAAAAACCAGCAAGTTTGTTTCCTTCTTGTGTTCCTCCAATAATAAGTATTTTTATCATGAATAAAGCATGGATATCAATTATTGGTATCAATCAAGACGATATTGATGCTTTAAGTAAATTAGCAACAAAAGCATTGTTTGAATCTGATATCATATTAGGAGCAGAAAGACATATTAAACTTTTTAGACATTATAAAGAAAAATCTCATAATTTACCAATACCATTAGAAAAAATAATAAAAATTTTAAAAAAAAATAGAGGAAAAAAAATTGTACTACTAGTATCTGGAAATGCTTTTTGGTTTGGATTAGGAAATTTAATATCAAATCATTTCGATAGAGAAGATTGGCAATGTTTTCAATCTCCTTCCACTTTTTCCTTAGCCAGTGCAGAAATGGGATGGAATATGGAAAAGGTTCTATACTTCGGATTACATGCAAAAAAAAATGAGATAATTAGACCATATATAGCGCCTGGTGTAAAATTTATTATTCTTGTAAAAAATGGCAATTCAGTAAAAGAACTTACTGATTATTTTTCCACTATTGGTTTTGGTGAAAGTAAATTTACTATATTTGAATCTTTAGGGTATAGGAGTTTTAAAAAAAGAAATACCATTGCAAAGAAAAATAGTTTTAAAAAACTTTATCATCCTGTATGTGTGGCTATAGAAACACTTGGTCACGGATGTGTAATCCCAAAAAGTTCTGGAAAGCCTGATAAATTTTTTGAAAATGATGGACAACTAACCAAACAATATGTTAGAGCAATAACTGTTTCATCGTTGTCCCCAAAACCTTTTGAACATCTATGGGATTTGGGAGCGGGTTCAGGGTCTATAGCAATAGAGTGGTTGTTAAGTGATAAAACTACAGTAGCTTCAGCCGTAGAAATAAATAAAAAGCGAGCAAATTTTATAAATAGAAATTGTGAAAAATTTGGAATAAACAGAATAAAAATTCTCAATGATGATATTAAAAATATTTTTAAAAAATTAGAAAAGCCTAATGCAATTTTTATTGGTGGTGGTTTAAATAAAAGTTTATTTGAGAAAATTTGGAATTTTATTCCACAAAAAACACGAATAGTGGTAAATAGTGTAACGATTGAAACAGAATCTTGCATGACTAATCTATTCAATATTTATGGTGGGTCTTTAAAGAGGATAGAACTTTCAGATATTAAGATTATTGGCAAAAAACATTCTTGGTCTAAAAACTATCCTATTGTGCAATGGAAAATTATTAAATAGGTGAGGAGATATAAATTAGAGATGACAGTTCATTTTATAGGGGTTGGTCCAGGTTCTGCTGACCTTTTGACAATCAGGGGTATGAAGTTAATTAAACAAAGTCCTATATGTTTATATGCTGGGTCATTGATTTCAAAAAAAATTTTGAATTTTTGTCCAAAAAATGCAATAAAGAAGAATACAGCGTACATGAATTTAGATAAAATCTTTCATGAATTTAAAAAAGCTGAGAAAAAAAAATTAGATGTCTCAAGACTTCATTCTGGAGATTTGTCCATATGGTCAGCGATCGGTGAACAAATTAGATTGTTAAAATCAGAAAAAATCTCTTATACAATTACACCTGGAGTACCAAGTTTTTCAGCTGCATCTGCTGTAATAGAAAAAGAGTTAACACTACCTGGTATAAGTCAATCAGTAATTCTCACGAGAACTAGTGGAAGAGCAACTCCACTACCAGCATCAGAGGATATTAAAGAAATAGCAAAAACTAGAGCAACATTGGCTATTCATTTATCTATTCAAAATCTTAAAGAACTGATAAATAAAGTCTTGCCTTTCTATGGTGAAGAATGTCCGATTACTATTCTATATAAAATAAGTCATCCAGATCAAAAAATTTACTCAGGGACCTTAAAAACCATTGAAAGTATGATTCCAAAAAGCATTACAAGGACGGCATTAATTCTAGTTGGAAAAGTTTTGGCTTCATCAAATTTCGATAATAGTAGTTTATATTCTAAACACTACAAAAGAAGATACAAAAAATAATTTAATGGCAAATAAAAAAATTGATACACCAGGTATAACTATTTCTGCTCCAAGCTCAGGATCTGGAAAAACAACTTTTACTCTTGGACTACTTCGAGCTTTAAAGAATAAAGGTTTGAAAATTCAAGCCTTCAAGAATGGGCCAGATTATATTGACCCAACTTTTCATGAATGTGCTGCAGGAAGAAAATCATACAATCTTGATACCTGGGCTATGAGTGAAGAAACTCTAAAAAATATTATCAGCATTGCCTCATCATCAGATTTAATAATAAATGAGGGATCTATGGGTTTATTTGATGGTGTAGCATTAAGAGGAGCTTCAGGTGTTGGAGCAACATTTGAAATATCAACTAAATATGGTTGGCCTGTTATATTAATTATCGATACATCAGGACAAGCCCAATCTGCAGCTGCAACCGCACTTGGCTTTATTAAATTTAAAGAAATACCATTTGCTGGAGTTATCTTAAATAATGTAGCGAGTGCTCGTCACGAAAGACTTATCAAATCTGGAATGAAAGAACACCAAATTACAGTCTTAGGTAGTATACCAAGACAAAAAGATCTTCTGATGCCAGAGAGACATTTAGGTTTAGTGCAAGCTGAAGAGCAACAAAATCTCGAGGAAAAAATTAATAAATTTGCGAAAATAGTCGAGAATAATATAAATATTTCAAAAATTTTAGATTTAGCAAAGTGTAATACTTTTTTTGAAAAAAAAAAATGTTTTGTATCTCCACCAGGACAAAGAATAGCTGTTGCTAAAGATAGTGCTTTTTCATTTATATACCCTCACATATTTGAGGACTGGAGACTGCAGGGCTCAGAATTGTATTTTTTTTCACCTTTAAATAATGAATCACCTAATAAAAATGTAGATTTCATTTGGATGCCAGGGGGTTATCCAGAACTATATCTAGAAAAAATTTCAAGTTCAGATAAAACAAAAAAAAGCTTGAGAGAATTATCAGGTAAAGTAAGAATTCATGGAGAATGCGGTGGTTACATGGCACTTGGTGATGCAATAATTGATTATAAGGGCAAGTATCATAGTATGTTCGGTCTGTTAAATTTAGTTACATCATTTGAAAAAAAAAAACTTCATCTGGGTTATCGGGCAGCTATTTTAAAAAATAATAATAACAAAATTACCAACTCAAAAATATTAAGAGGTCACGAATTTCATTACTCAAGTATAATTGAACAGAAAGATCAGGAATTATATAATGTTTATGATGCAAGTAATAAAAAAGTCACAGAAACTGGATCTTTTAAAAATAAAGTAAGTGGAACTTTTTTTCATCTTATAAGTGAGAGTAAATAATGAATGGTTTTGTTAGTTTTGTGAGTTCTGGACCTGGTGACCCAGAACTTTTAACAATAAAAGCTTTAAAAATACTTAAATCTGCAAACGTTATCTTGTATGACGACTTGTCTTCTGATGCGATTCAAGATTTAATTGGAATGGATATAGACTTCATCTGCGTTGGTAAAAGAGCTGGATATAAGTCTCCTAAACAAGATGATATATCAAAACTTCTTGTTGAATATGCAAAACATGGAAAAAAAGTTGTAAGACTTAAATCTGGAGATTGTAGTATTTTTGGAAGATTAGAAGAAGAAATTTTAGAATTAAATAAGGCTGGTATAGATTATGAAATAATTCCAGGGGTTTCCTCAATTTTTGCGGCTATGGCTGAGGCAGGTATCCCTTTAACAAGAAGAAATGAGTCTAGAAAAATTCAATTTTTAACTGGTCACGATCTTGATGGAAACTTTCCAAATGATTTAATGAACAAAAGTCTAACCGATTTAAATACAACGACAGTAATTTTTATGGCAAAAAAAAATTTTTCTATTCTTTTTGATTTTTTAATAAATCACGGTTTAGCAAAAACAACTCCAGCGATTATTGCAACCTCAATTTCAAGAAAAAATCAGAAAATCTTCAAAACTACCATAGAAAAAGCTTTAAAAATTCTTTCAAAAAAAGAAGTAGAAAAATCGCCCACATTAATAATATACGGTCCCCTAAATACTTCACTAATCAAACATGATTGAAATTTTTTTAATTGGTATTGGAACTGGAAATCCTCGACATTTAACTTTAGAAGCGATTACTACTCTTAATGAACTGGATTTAGTTTTACTTCCTAAAAAAAATAAAAATAAAGAGGATCTTTATAAAGTAAGAAAAAATATTTGTAATTCCGTAATTAAAAATAGAAAAACAAAAATTGAAGAATACGCAGTCCCACAAAGATCAGATAATTTTGATTATTTTGATTCAGTGAATGTTTGGCATGAAAAAATATCAAAAAATATTTATAAAATTATTAATAAAATTATTAATAAAATAGAAATTAAAAATCCTAAATTAGGTTTTTTAATTTGGGGAGATCCTGGATTGTATGACAGTAACATAAGAATAATTTCTCATATGAACATAAATTTTAAACTAAAAATTATATCTGGAATATCCTCAATTCAAGAATTAACTTCAGCTCATTTGGTAAGTTTAAATGATATTGGTGAGTCGGTGTTAATCACAACAGGAAGAAAACTTAAAGACAGTATGTTTGTTGATTATAAAAAGGTTTTTGTTATGTTAGACGGTAAATGCTCATTTAAAATTTTAAACTTTGAAATGTTTTATATATGGTGGGGAGCATATTTGGGAATGAAAAATCAAATTTTAATTAAGGGATTATTGAAAGATGTTAATAAAAAAATTGTAAGTGAACGAGCTAGAGCAAGAAAAGTTAACGGGTGGATAATGGATTCTTATCTATTAAAAAAAATTAAATAACTTAAATTTAATTACCTTTAATTTTTACAGGAATACCGGATGTAACAACGTAAACTTCATCGCATACTGCAGCAAGAATTTGATTGGTGGTACCATTAGCATCTTGGAATCTCCTAGATAATTTATGCATAGAAATCAATCCAGATCCAACTTCATTTGTCACTATTACAATAGGTTGATTATAGTTTAAAAGAAAATTTGAAAATTTTTTTACTTCAGTTTTCCAGTCTTTTTTTTTATAAAAAAGATTATTTATCCACAGCGTAATGCAATCTATAAGGATCGGTGAATCTGACTTAACTTTATTTAAAGTCGATATTAAGTCAATAGAAGACTCATATTCATACCATTCATCCTTTCTTCTTTTTTTGTGAATAGCTATCCTTTCACGCATTTCTTTATCAATAATTTCTGCTGTGGCAATATAGGTTGATTTTTTTCCGAAAGAAAGTGTAATTTTTTCAGCAAATATACTTTTTCCAGATTTTATTCCACCGGTTATCAAAATTTTCTGATTCATAAAAAAATTACTATGCAAATATTTTAAAATATAATACTGTAAACTCAAACTTTGAAATGATTTATGTTTTCTTTATTCTTATACCCTTTTTTATTTTTTTTTCCAAGCTTGGTTAAGGCACATCATCCTCTTAGTGGAGGAAATATGGAAAATTTTGTTGACGGATTTTTTTCTGGAGTCGGTCACCCAATCCTAGG
>MDTG01358688.1_pt1 | contig 16140 bp, 15 predicted proteins | sample 811421 | NCBI WGS metagenome assembly MDTG01 (sample SAMN05326645, study PRJNA326480) | marine metagenome | isolation source: seawater | place: Pacific Ocean: South East | collected 2011 | reverse complement strand
CCGTGGCCATCGCGCTCGCCCGGGAGCGGCCGGCGCTGGACGTCACGGCGACGGACCTGTCGGAGCGGGCCCTGGCCGTCGCCCGGGGCAACGCCGCCCGGCACCGGGCCGAGGTGACCTTCCTCCACGGCGACTGGTTCGACGCCGTTACCGGCGCCTTCGAGCTGATCGTGTCGAATCCCCCCTACGTCCGCGCGGACGACGTCCACCTGCGGGACCTGGCCAGCGAGCCGCGCCACGCCCTGGTGGCCGGCGCAGACGGGCTGGACGCCATCCGCAGGATCGCGGCCGGCGCCGGCGGCCACCTGGCGGCAGGGGGCTGGCTCGCCCTGGAGCACGGCTGGGATCAGGGCCCGGCCGCCCGCCGGCTGCTGGAGGAGCACGGTTTCGGCGACGTCGCCACCCACCGCGACCTGGCCGGACACGACCGGGTGACCGTCGGCCGCCGCCGGGAGCACCGCCGATGACCCGGGAACTCGACGACGCCGGCCTGCTGCGCTTCAGCCGCCAGATCATGCTGCCGGAGCTGGACGTGGCGGGGCAGGAAGCCCTGCTCGGCGCCACCGCGTTCGTGGTCGGCATGGGGGGGCTGGGATCGCCCGCCGCCATGTACCTGGCGGCGGCCGGCGTCGGCACGCTGATCATCGCCGACGACGACGACGTGGAGCTGTCCAACCTGCAGCGCCAGATCATTCACGACACCGACGCCATCGGCGACGCCAAGGTGGCGTCCGCCGCGCGGACCCTGAAACGGCTGAATCCCGCGGTCGCCATCGAAACCGTCTCCACCCGGCTCGGCCCGGCCGATCTCGAGGCCCAGGCGCGCCGGGCCGACGTGGTGCTGGACGCCACGGACAACTTCACCAGCCGCTACGCCATCAACGACGCCTGCTGGGCCGCCGGCACGCCGCTGGTGTCCGGCGCCGCCATCCGCTGGGAGGGGCAGATCGCGGTGTTCGACCCGCGCCGGGCGGATGCGCCCTGCTACCGCTGCCTGTACCGGGAAGGCAGCGACGAGGCGCTCAACTGCGCCGACAACGGCGTCATCGCGCCGCTGGTGGGCATCGTCGGCGCCTGTCAGGCGCTGGAGGCGATCAAGCTGCTGTGCGGCGTCGGCGAGACCCTGGCCGGGTACGTGCTCTACTTCGACGCCCTGTACATGGACTGGCGCAAGCTGCGTCTCAACCGGGACCCGGACTGCCCGACCTGCAGACGCTGAGACCGTACACCGCGGCCAGCGCCTCGATCAGCCGCTCCCGCACCTCGCCGATGGCCACCGGCGACGCCAGGTCGGCGAGCTGGGTGACGGGCGTGCCGAGCAGACCGCAGGGGTTGATGCGGCCGAAGGGCTCGAGATCCATGTCCACGTTCAGCGCCAGCCCGTGGTAGCTGCAGCCGCGGCGCACCCGCAGCCCGAGGGAAGCGATCTTGGCGCCGTCGACGTACACGCCGGGCGCGTCCGGGCGGCCGGCGGCTTCGACGCCGTAGCTGGCGAGGGTCGCCACCACCGCATCCTCGATGCCTCTGACAAGAGATCGAACGGATATGCCGAGCCGGCGGATGTCGAACAGCAGGTAGCCGGTGATCTGTCCCGGGCCGTGATAGGTCACCTGGCCGCCGCGGTCGCTCTGGACGACGGGAATGTCGCCCGGCGCGAGCAGGTGCTCGGCCTTGCCGGCCTGACCCTGGGTGAACACCGGCTCGTGCTCGGTCAGCCACAGCTCGTCGGCGCTGTCCGGCGTCCGCGCGTCGGTGTAGCGCTTCATCGCGTCGAATACCGGTCCGTAGGCGGTGCCGCCGAGATCCCGGACGACGACCTGTCGCGGCACCGCGGTCACTACAGCACCATGCGGACGCCGGGCTCCGCCATCAGCGCATCATGCAGCCGGCGCAGCTCGGCCTCGCCGGTCGCCACGATGGTCACCCGAACCGAGCAGTAGGTGCCGTCGCGGCTCTCGCGCACGCTGACCGTCGATTCGTGAACCCTGTCGATCTCGGTGCGCACGATGTCCAGCACCGCGCCTTCGAAGCCGGCCCGCCGATCGCCGATGATGCGGATCGGATAGTCGCAGGGAAACTCGATGCGGGCGTCGTCGGTCATGTCGGCTCCGCGGCGGCGCCTCAGTCGCCGGACACCAGGTTGCTGAAGAACAGATACACCGCGTCGCCGAACCGGGACAGCATCCCGCCCTCCGGGGCCGCGGCCAGGGCCACCAGCGGCACCTTGTGCACGGTCTCGTCGGCGAGCCGCAGCCGCAGCTCGCCCACCTCGTCGCCGGCCGCCAGCGGCGCCTCGATGACCCGGGGAATCGACAGCTCCGCCTCGAGGTCGTCGTAGTGCCCCCGGGGAATCGTCACGTAGACGTCCTCGGCGGCCCCCAGCTCGATCTCGTCGGCCTCGCCGTACCACAGCTCGGCGGTCTTCAGCGGCACGCCAGCCTCGTAGAGCCGCTGGGTCTCGAAGTAGCGGAAGCCGTAGGACAGCAGCTTCTGGCTCTCGCGCATGCGCGCCTCGTCGCTGGCGGTGCCCATCACCACGGAGATCAGCCGCATGTTGCCGCGCAGCGCCGAGGCCACCAGGCAGTAGCCGGCCGCCTCTGTGTGCCCCGTCTTCACGCCGTCGACGGTGCGGTCGCGCAGCAGCAGCCGGTTGCGGTTCGGCTGAACGATGTCGTTGTATTCGAAGGAGGGCTCCGAATACATGGCGTAATGGCCCGGGAACCGGTTGATCATGGACTTGGTGAGCAGGGCGAGGTCCCAGGCGGTGGAATAGTGCTCCTCCGCCGGCAGTCCGGTGGCGTTCACGTAGTGCGTGTTGGTCATGCCCAGCAGCGCCGCCTGCTGGTTCATCATGTTGGCGAAGGCGTCCTCGCTGCCGGCGACGTGCTCGGCCACCGCCACGCTGGCGTCGTTGCCGGACTGGATGATCATGCCGCGCAGCAGGTCCTCGAGGGGCACCCGGGTGCCTTCCCGGATGAACATCTTGGACCCGCCGGTGCGCCAGGCCTTGACGCTGATCGGCACCTGGTCGGTCAGCTTGATGCGGCCGGCGTCGAGCTCGACCGCGGCGATGTAGGAGGTCATCAGCTTGGTCAGGCTCGCCGGCGGCAGCGGCTCGTGGATGTTGTGCTCCACCAGCACCTTCTCGGTGTCGGCGTCGATCAGCAGATAGGAGCTGGCCGCCACGTCCGGCGGCGGCGGAATGATGGGCGCCGCGGCGTGCGCCTGGACGGCCAGCAGGCCGACGATGAGCGTGACGATGGAGCTGGAACGAATTCTGCCCGCCATGAGAAATCCTTTGCTGCCAGGGTGCCTATTCTAAAGACCATCGGATCGCCCCGCGATTCCGTGTTGCGGGCGCGGCGGGGGCACGCGCCCCGGGCGTGACGGGTCAGTGCTCGATGATCAGGGGCTGGCCGAAGCGCGCTTCCATGATCATCGCCTGCAGGCGCTGGGCCTCGGGCCGGCCTTCCACCGGACCCAGCCGCACCCGGTACAGGGCGTCCTCGGCCACCTTCACCACGTAGGCCGGCTCGCCGGTGAGCCGGGTCAGGGCCTCCTTCAGACGGTCCGCCGCCTCGAGGTCCTGGAACGCCCCGGCCTGCAGCACGAACCTGGGGGCCTTCTCCAGCACCTCCACCCGCACCCGGGCGGTGCCGTGGTCGTGGAATCCGAGCTTCACCGCCGCCGCGTAGGACAGGTCGATGATGCGGTCGTCGTGGAACGGGCCGCGGTCGTTGACCCGGACGATGGTGTGGCGGCCGTTGTCGAGATTGGTGACCCGCACGTAGGTGGGAATCGGCAGCGACCGGTGGGCCGCGGTGAGCTTGAACATGTCGAAGGGCTCGCCGCTGGAGGTCAGCCGGCCGTGGAACTTGCGTCCGTACCAGGACGCCAGCCCGGTGGCGTAGTAGCCGGCGGCGGAGTCCATGACCCGGTAGGTGCGGCCGTGAACCGTGTAGCTGGGCGGATTGCCCCGCCGGCTGGGCGGTTCCTGACGGGGAATCGGGTCCGGCAGGCTCGCCAGGTCCGGCGGCTCGCGCAGCGGCGGTCCGTCCTGGGGCTCTCGCAGGATGGGGCTGCGGGACGGCGTGGCCAGACAGCCCGCCAGCAGACCGAGCACCGCGACGGCGGCGAACGCGCGCAGCACCATGGTCAGCGCTCCGCCGTCAACGCCTGGCGGCGCTGCTTGATGGTCTGCCCGAGCTGGTGCACCGCCAGCGCGTACAGGCGGCTGCGGTTGTAGCGGGTGATGACGTAGAAGTTGTTCAGGCCCAGCCAGTACTCCGAGCCTTCCTCGTTCTCCATGCGGAACAGGGCCGCTGCCGCGTCCGCCGGCAGGCCGTCGACGTCCACGCCCAGCGCTCCCAGCTCGGCCACCGTATGGGTCAGCTCCAGGGTCTCGTTGGCCAGTTCCGCCGCCGCGTCGCCGGCCACGTCCACCCGGACCGCGACGGTGCCGTCCGGCCGCCAGCCGTGCACGCTGAAATAGTTGGCGATGCTGCCCACCGCGTCCCTGGGGTTGTTCCAGATGTCGCGCAGCCCGTCGCCGTCGAAGTCCACGGCGTAGGCGCGATAGCTCGACGGGATGAACTGGCCGTAGCCCATGGCGCCGGCGTAGGAGCCGGTGAGCTCCAGCGGGTTGCGGCCCTCCTCCCGGGCGAGCAGCAGGAACTGGGTCAGCTCGCGGCGGAAGAAGTCCGCGCGCGGCGGATAGTCGAACCCGAGGGTCGCCAGCGCGTCCAGCACCCGGTAGCCGCCGGTGATGCGGCCATAGCGGGTCTCGACGCCGAGGATGGCGACCACGTACTCCGGCGCCACGCCGAACCGCTGCTCCGCCTCCAGCAGGACGGACTCGTGCTCGGCCCAGAACGCCAGCCCCTGCTCGATGCGCGGCTCCTTGAGGAAGATGTCGCGGTACTCGTGCCACTTGAGCGTCCGCTCCGCCGGGCGGGCGATGGCGTCGAGAATGCTCTGCTTGCGCTGGGCGCGGGACAGCACGTCCTCCAGCTCCTCGGCGGCGAAGCCGTGCTCCGCGACCAGCTCGGCGACGTAGGCCTGCACGTCCGCCCGCTGGGTGTAGTCCGCATAGGCGGACGTGTGCATCACCAGCGACACCAGCCCACCGAACATCAGCAAACGCACCATCCAGACTTCCCTCATCGACTGACTGCCCGAACCTCTACCAGCCACGGTGTGTGCGCACGGACATGATGATTCCGAAACTCGCCATGAGCGTGATCGCCGAGGTGCCGCCGTAGCTCACCAGCGGCAGGGGCACGCCCACCACAGGCAGCAGCCCGCAGACCATGGCCACGTTGACGAACGCGTAGACGAAGAACGTCAGCGTCAGCGCGCCGGCCACGAGACGTTCGAAGGTGTGCGACGCCTGGGTGGCTATGTAGAGCCCGCGCGCCACCAGCACCAGATAGAGCGACAGCACGGTGAGCACGCCGACCAGGCCCAGCTCCTCGCCGATCACCGCGATGATGAAGTCGGTGTGGCTCTCGGGCAGGAAGTCGAGGTGGCTCTGGGTGCCCTGGAACAGACCCTTGCCGTAGACGCCGCCGGAGCCGATCGCGGTGGTGGACTGGATGATGTTCCAGCCGGCGCCGAGGGGGTCGCTGTTCGGGTCGAACAGGGTCAGGATGCGCTGCCGCTGATAGTCCTGCAGCAGGTACCACAGCCCGGGCGCCGCCATGGCCAGGGCGACGCCGGCCATCGCCACCCACTTCCAGTACAGACCGGACAGCAGCACCACCGCGACCCCGGCGAACGCCACCAGGATGCCGGTGCCGAGGTCCGGCTGGAGGATGATGCAGCCCGCCGGCACCGCGATGATCAGCAGCGCCACGCACAGATCCGAGAAGCGCGGCGGCAGCGGACGGTCGTGAAAGTACCAGGCCACCATCATCGGCACGGCCACCTTCATCAGCTCGGAGGGCTGGAAGCGCGGCAGCCCGCCGGGCAGCTCCAGCCAGCGCTGGGACCCTTTGACGGTGACCCCCACGGCGAGCACCAGCAGCAGCATGATCAGGCCGCCGACGTAGAACACCGGCGTCCAGCGCATGTAGAAGCGCGGCCGGATCTGGGCCGCCACGATCATCGCCGCGGTGGCGATGCCGAGCCGGACGATCTGGTTGCCGAACAGGGTCATGTTCCGGTCCGCGGCGCTGTACAGCACCACCAGCCCCAGGCCGATCACCGCGGCGATTGCCAGCAGCATGATCGGGTCGAGGTGAATCTGCCGCAGCCGCGCCGGCGCGCCGGTGGCGGAGTACTGGGGCAGGCTGCGGACGAAATCCTGATTGCTCATGCCGCTCTACCTCGCCGCGAGCTGGGGCAGCAGGTAGGCGTCGAGCACCTCGCGGGCCACCGGCGCCGCCACCGCGCTGCCGCCGCCGCCGTTCTCGACCAGCACCGCCAGGGCGATCACCGGGTCGTCGGCGGGGGCGAAGGCGATGAACCAGGCATGCTTGCGCTCGTACTCGCCGAGCTCCTCCTCGTCGTACTGCTCGCCCTGCTGGATCTCCACCACCTGGGCGGTGCCGGACTTGCCCGCCATGCGGTAGGGGATCTCCTGGCCGATGTAGTACCAGGCGGTGCCGTTCTGGCCGTAGCCCTGGTTGCCGCGGTGGACCACCGCCTCCATGGCGTCGACCATCCGCTCCCAGTCGTCCGGGGAGGGCCCCTGAACCGGCGGCAGCGGCGGTGGCGGATCGAACTCGGCGAGGGGCCGGTCGCTGGCCAGCAGCATGCGCGGCCGGACGATGCGGCCCCGGTTGGCGATGGTGGCCGCCACGGTGGCGAGCTGCAGCGGCGTGACCAGCAGATCGCCCTGGCCGATGCCGATGTTGACGCTGTCGCCGGGGTACCAGGGCAGGTTGCGGGCGCTGCGTTTCCAGTCCCGGTCGGGCAGCAGCCCGGGGCTCGTCTCGGGCACGTCCACCGCCAGCCGCTGGCCGAGACCGAACTGGGCGGCGAAGCCGGACAGGTCGTCGATGTCCATGCGGGTGGCCATGTCGTAGAAGAACACGTTCGACGACCGGTAGATGGCCCGGTGCAGGTCGACCCGGCCCTGCCCGCCGGAGTTGTCCGGCGTCCAGCTCCAGTCCCGGTAGATGCGGTCCTGGCCGGGCAGGCGGAACCAGCCCTGGTCGACGATCTCCTCGTCCCAGCCCACCACGCCCAGGGACAGCCCGGCCAGGCCGACGATGGGCTTGAAGGTCGAGCCGGGGGCGTACTGGCCGTTGATGGCGCGGTTGAACAGCGGAGTGTCCCGCGACGACACCAGCGAGCGGTACTGCTCGTCGGAGATGCCGGTGACGAACAGGTTCGGGTCGTAGGCGGGCTGGCTGACCATCGCCAGGATGCCGCCGGAGCGGGGGTCCAGCGCGACCACGGCGCCGCGACGGTCGCCCAGCGCCGCGGCGGCGGCGATCTGCAGCCGGCTGTCGAGATGCACCGTGATGTTCTGCCCCGCCACCGGCGGGTTGATGTCGAGCACCTGGCGGATGCGCCCGTGGGCGTCGGTCTCCACCTTCTGGTAGCCGACGTCGCCGTGCAGCGACTGCTCGTAGTAGCGCTCTACGCCGTGCCGGCCGATGAACCGGGTGGCGCTGTAGCGCACGCCGTCGAGGCGCCGCAGGTCGTCCTCGGTGACCCGCCGGACCGAGCCGACGGCATGGGCCATCAGCGCATCCAGGGGGTAGTGCCGCACCAGCTCGGTGGCGATCTCCACGCCCGGCAGCCGGTGCCGGTTGACGGCGAGGCGGGCCACTTCCTCCTCGCTCAGGTTCAGCTTCAGGGCCACCGGCTCGAAGGGCCGACGCCGCCGCTCCCGGCGCTCGTTGAACCGCTCGACGTCCTCCGGCGTGATCTCCACCAGACCCGCCAGCTCGTCGATCAGGCCGGGCAGATCCCTGACCCGCTCCTGCACCACCGTCAGGGTCGAGATCGGCCGGTTGCTGGCGAGCAGCTCGCCGTTGCGGTCGTAGATCAGGCCCCGGGGCGGCGCCAGCGGCTGCACCTGGATGCGGTTCTGCTCGGAGCGGGTCTGGTAGGTCTCGTGCTCCCAGACCTGGAGTTGAATCAGCCGCAGCACCAGGCCGCCGACCAGCATCAGCACCACCAGGAACGCCGTGGCCGCACGGGCGGCGAACACCCGGCGCTCGCGGGCATCGTCCTTGATGGCGATCCGGGGTGACATCGATTCAATGGCCCGTGTGATAAGGATGGCCGGACAGCACGGTCCAGGCACGGTAGAGCTGCTCGGCGAGGAACACCCGGACCAGCGCGTGCGGCAGGGTCATGGCGGACAGGGACAGGGTCTCGTCGGCGCGTTCGAGGCACGCGGCATCGAGGCCGTCGGCGCCACCGATGAGAAATGCGACGTCTCGTCCCTGCATACGCCAGTCATCCAGTCGGCCCGACAGCTCGGGCGTGGTCCTCGCCCGGCCCCGCTCGTCCAGCGCCACCACCCAGTCCCGCGCGCCCGTCTGGGCCAGCAGCCGCGCGCCCTCGGCCTCGCGCACCCGGGCCGAGGGAACGTTCCTGCGGGCCGCGGACGGCACTTCCACCAGCTCCAGGGGCATCTCGCGCGGCAGCCGCCGGGCGTACGTCTCGAATCCCGCGGTCACCCAGGCGGGCGGCCGCGTGCCCACCGCCACCAGACGAAGCTTCACACGCTGGTTTCGTCTTCCACCGGCAGCTCCGCCCAGAGCCGTTCCAGATCGTAGAAGTCCCGGGTCTCCGCCTGCATGACGTGCACCAGCGCGTCGCCCACGTCCACCAGGACCCACTCGTGGGTCTCGCGGCCCTCGACCCCGAGGGGCCGCACGCCGGCGGAGGTGGCGGCCGCCACCACGTTGTCGACGAGGGCTTTGACGTGGCGGTTGGAGGTGCCGCTCGCGATGATCATGTAGTCGGTGACGTCGGAGACCCGGGTCACGTCCATGGCGACCACGTCCCGCCCTTTTCGATCTTCCAGCGCACCGACGATGAGATTCCGCAGAGCTTCAGGCGTCACCAATCACTCCGTACAGGTGATGCTCGTAAATATAGGTGTAGACCGCGCGGGGGAGCAAATCCGCGGCAGCCGTCCCACCGCCGGCCAGCGACTCGCGCACGGCCGACGCCGAGACCTCCAGCATCGGCGCCTCCAGCACCCGCACCTGGCCCGCGGGCGCCGTGAAGCGCTCGACCCGGCGCTGCCGGGTCTCGGTTTCGAGTGCGCCCGCCAGGCGGAGTTCCGCACCCGGCCGGCGCAGCACCAGCAGGTCCGCCAGGGCGAACACCTCGCGCCAGCGGTGCCAGGTCTCGAGGTCCCGATAGGCGTCGCTGCCGATCACCCAGACCAGGCGCTCGTCCGGCGCCCCGGCCCGCAGATCCTCCAGGGTCTCGACGGTGTAGGACGGCCGCCCGCGGCCCTCCGCCCGGCGCAGCTCGGTGTCGTCCGGCGCCAGCCGGCGGTCGTCGGCGCAGGCGAGCACCAGCATCTCCCAGCGCTGGCGCGCCGTCGCGCCGGTGGCGCCGCGGTGGCCCGGCCGGGCCGACAGCAGCATCCGCACCTCGTCCAGCGCCAGGGCGTCGCACACCGCCACGGCGGCGTGCAGATGGCCCAGGTGTATCGGATCGAAGGTGCCGCCGAACAGGCAGATCAACGGTGGCGGATCTCGCCGTGTCCGAGCACCACGAACTTGCGGGTGGTCAGCCCCTCCAGGCCGACCGGCCCGCGGGCGTGCAGCTTGTCGGTGGAGATGCCGATCTCGGCGCCGAGACCGTACTCGAACCCGTCCGCGAACTGGGTGGAGCAGTTCACCAGCACCGAGGCCGAGTCGACCTCCGTGAGGAACCGGCGGCTGCGTCCGTAATCGCCGGTGACGATGCAGTCCGTGTGGGCGGAGCCGTACTGGTTGATGTGGGCGATGGCCTCGTCCAGGCCGTCGACCACCCGCACCGCGAGCACCGGGCCGAGGTACTCCTCGTACCAGTCCGCCTCGGTGGCGGCGGTGGCGTCGGGCACGATCGCCCGGACCCGCTCGCAGCCGCGCAGCTCGACGCCGGCTTCCCGGTACTTCGCCGCCAGGGCCGGCAGCAGCCGCGCGGCCTCGGCCTGATGCACCAGCAGAGATTCGAGCGCGTTGCAGACCGCGTACTTCTCGGTCTTGGAGTTGACCGCCACGGCGACGGCCATGTCCGGGTCGGCGCCCTCGTCCACGTACACGTGGCAGACACCGTCCAGATGCTTGATGACCGGGATGGTGGACTCCCGGGTGATGCGCTCGATCAGCCCCCGTCCGCCCCGGGGCACGATGACGTCCACGTACTCGTCCAGGGTGAGCAGGGCGCCCACCGCGGCCCGGTCCGTGGTGTCCACCAGGTGCACGGCGCCGGCCGGCAGCCCCGCGGCCTCGAGGCCGCGGCTGATGCAGCGGGCGATCACCCGGTTGGAATGGATGGCCTCGGAGCCGCCGCGCAGGATGCAGGCGTTGCCGGACTTCAGGCACAGGCTCGCGGCGTCCACGGTGACGTTGGGGCGGGACTCGTAGATGATCCCGATCACGCCCAGCGGCACCCGCATGTAACCGACCTGGATGCCGCTGGGGCGGTACACCAGGCCGCTGATCTCGCCCACCGGGTCGGGCAGCTTGTCCACCTGCTGCAGCCCTTCGATCATCCGGTCGATGGCGCCGTCGTCGATGCCGAGACGGTCGATCAGCGGCTGGTCGATCCGGCGCTCCCGGGCGCCGGCGAGGTCCCGGGCGTTGGCTTCCAGCAGCTCCGTCCGGGCCGCGTCGAGGGCCTCGGCGGTGGCGAGCAGCGCCCTGGACTTCACCGCCGTCGGAGCGGCCGCCACGGCGCGGGACGCGGCCCGGGCCGCGCGGGCGGCTTCCGTCATGTAAGCTGACACGTCGGTCAGGGTCTGGATGGTGGACTCGGCCATGGCGAATCGCGGCCGGGAGGCCGCTCCTACACAGGATTCGCCGGCATTATACGGGAAAGGTCAAGCCCATACGGGACACGCCCGCAGGAGCGAGGTCGACCCCGTACGGGACGAGGCCATACGGGAAGGGCCGATCCCGTAGCGGAAGCGTCGACCTCACGGGGGAAGGGTCAGCCTCTCAGCTTGTCCACCAGACGGGTGAGCTCCTGGAGGCGCTCCCGGGGGAACTGGAGCTTCAGCAGGCTCTGCTTGATCTCCGGCTCGATGGGCAGCAGCTCGGCCAGCCGCCAGCCGACGGAGCGGGCGTCGTCGAACTCGATTTCCAGCCCGAGCTTCTCGATCATCGGGTGCCGGACCAGGTCCCGCAGGATGTCGACCAGCTCCCGGTGCTCCTCCCCGACGCCCAGGGCCGGCTCCTCGGGCAGATACTCGACGTCGCCGACGAGCAGATGATCGTCCTGCTCGCGGCGGCCGTGCACCCGGAACTTGCGCCCGCCGCGGACCACGATGCCGAGCCGGCCGTTGGAGAGCTGGTTGAAGTCCACCACGTGGGCGTCGGTGCCGACGTCGAAGATGTCCGGCTGGCCGCTGTCCGGCGTCAGCCGCGCGTCGCTGCCCTTGCGGATCAGCACCACGCCGAACGGGCTGCCGTCGCGCATGCAGCGCACCACCATGTCCATGTAGCGCGGCTCGAAGATCTGCAGGGGCAGCCGGCCGCCGGGAAACAGCACCGGGTGCAGCGGGAACAGCGGAAGCTCGACGGTCTCGGCCATGGCGCCAAGATAGCACGGGCCCGTGAAGGCGGCGTGGCCGCCGGCCGGGCCGCCGGCAGGACCGCCGCCGGGCCGCCGCCCCGGCTCACCGGCTCACCGGCTCACCGGCGGCCTACAATAACCCCACGTCCGGCGCCGGCGGAGCGGCTACACTGCACCGCGTGGACTACCTCCAGCTCATCGTTCTCGCCCTCGTTCAGGGCATCACCGAGTTCCTGCCGATCTCGAGCTCGGCCCATCTCATCCTGCCCGCCCAGCTCCTCGGCTGGACGGACCAGGGGCTCGCCTTCGACATCGCGGTCCACGTCGGCTCCCTGGCGGCGGTGATGCTGTACTTCCGCGACGATCTGGCCGGCTATGCCGCGAGCGGCACCGCGGTCCTGACCCGCCGCCGGTTCGACGAACGGGCCATGGAGCTGGCGCAGATCGCCGTCGCCACGCTGCCGGTGGTGGTGGTGGGCGTGCTCGCCAAAGACCTGGTGGAGACCGAGCTGCGCAGCATCCTGGTGATCGCCGCCGCCACCGTGGGCTTCGGCATCCTGCTGGGCTTCGCCGATACGAGGCACGGAAGGCGCGAGACCGTGTCCTGGCGGGACGCGCTGGTGATCGGCGGCATGCAGGTGCTCGCCCTGATCCCGGGCACCTCGCGCTCGGGCATCACCATCACCGCCGCGCTGCTGCTGGGGCTGTCCCGGGTGCGCGCGGCCCGGTTCTCGTTTCTGCTGTCGATTCCCACCATCGCCGGCGCCGGCCTGCTGGCGACGGCGGACCTGCTGGGCACCGGCCACGGCGTCGACTGGGCCGTGCTGGGCCTGGGCGCCCTGCTGTCCGGCCTGGCGGCCTACGCCTGCATCAGCGCCTTCATCGCCCTGGTGGAACGCACCGGCATGCTGCCCTACGTGATCTACCGGCTGGCGCTGGGCGCGGCGCTGGTGGGGGTGTATTACCTGGCCTGATCCCGGCTGCGGCCCCGGGGCCCCTCGATCGCGGAACATCCCCCCTGCCCCCTCGTAGGAGCGGCCTCCCGGCCGCGATACTCACGCCTGGAGCGATATGAGGCAGGCAGACCCAGTCATCGCGGCCGGGAGGCCGCTCCTACGGGGGATGCCCGCGGGCGCGCCCCGCCCCTCAGAACGGAATGTCGTCGTCGAAGTCGTCGTCTTCGGGCAGGGTGGGCCGGTTGTCCGAGCCGCCGCCCTGGGAGCGGGGCTCGAAGCCGCTGGGCGCGCCGCCGTCGCCCATTCCGCTGCGGGAATCCAGCATCTGCATGTCCCGGGCGATGATCTCGGTGCGATAGCGCTTCTGGCCGGACTGCTGGTCCTCCCAGCTGCTGGTGGACAGGCTGCCCTCGATGTACACCCGCGAGCCCTTGCGCAGGTACTCCCCGGCGATCTCCGCGAGCCGGCTGAAGCACACGATGTTGTGCCACTCCGTGCGCTCCTGCTGCTCGCCGGACTGGCGGTCGCGCCAGTTTTCGCTGGTGGCGATGCGGAACTTGGTGACGGCGTTGCCGCCCTGGGAATACCGGGTTTCCGGGTCTGCGCCCAGATTGCCGATGAGGATGACCTTGTTGATCCCCCGAGCCATAGTTGCGAGCTCCCTTTGAAACCTTGACGGCCGCTGCCGGCCGCGATGACGCGCAGTCTATCCCATTTGGCTGGCGCGGACCTATGCGAGGGGGGCGGGCGCGCCGGTAGGGCGGCGGCTATCACGCTCTGGAGAGCGCTCCTACAGGGGACCCTGCAGGGCGGGCGGGCTGCTGACGGGCCCTGGCAGGAGCGGGCGGGTGGTCAGCTTGCCCGTCAGTCGGGATGGGTTTATGTTGGCCGGTTTCCGTCCGACCAACCGGATTCCCTTGGATACCATCAGCGTCCGCGGTGCCCGCACCCACAATCTGAAGAACGTCAATCTGGAGATTCCCCGGGACAAGCTGGTGGTCATCACCGGCCTGTCCGGCTCCGGCAAGTCGTCCCTGGCGTTCGACACCCTCTACGCCGAGGGCCAGCGGCGCTACGTCGAGTCGCTGTCGGCCTACGCCCGGCAGTTCCTGTCGATGATGGAGAAGCCGGACGTCGACCACATCGAGGGACTGTCGCCGGCCATCTCCATCGAGCAGAAGTCCACCTCCCACAACCCCCGCTCGACGGTGGGCACCATCACCGAGATCTACGACTACCTGCGGCTGCTGTTCGCCCGGGTGGGCGAGCCCCGCTGCCCGACCCACGGCGAGCCCCTGGACGCCCAGACGGTGAGCCAGATGGTGGACCAGGCGCTGGCCCTGCCCGACGGCAAGCGCATCATGATCCTGGCGCCGGTGGTCACCGAGCGGAAGGGCGAGCACCTGCACGTGTTCAAGGAGCTGCTCGGCAACGGCTTCATCCGCGCCCGCATCGACGGCCTGGTGGTGGACCTCGACAGCCCGCCCGACCTCGACAAGAAGAAGAAGCACACCATCGAGGCGGTGGTGGACCGGCTGCGGGTGCGCCCGGACATGCAGCAGCGCCTGGCCGAGAGCTTCGAGACCGCGCTCAACCTGTCCGACGGCATCGCCGTGGTCGCCGACATGGACGACGCCAAGGCGCCGGAGCTGGTGTTCTCCGCCCGCTTCGCCTGCCCGGTGTGCGGCTACTCGATCTCCGAGCTCGAGCCGCGCATGTTCTCCTTCAACAACCCGGCCGGCGCCTGCAGCGAGTGCGACGGCCTGGGGGTGAAGCAGTTCTTCGACCCGGAGCTGGTGGTCGCCGACGACGAGCTGACCCTGGCCGAGGGCGCCATCCGCGGCTGGGACCGGCGCAACATCTACTACTTCCACATGCTGTCGTCGCTCGCCGACCACTACGGCTTCGACGTCGAGTCGCCGTTCCGGGCGCTGAAGAAGAAGCACCGGGACGCGATCCTCTACGGCAGCGGCAACGAGCGCATCGACTTCAGCTACGTCAACGACCGGGGCGACGTCATTCACCGCAGCCACCGCTTCGAGGGCGTGATCCCGAACATGGAGCGGCGCTACCACGAGACCGACTCGTCGATGGTGCGCGAGAACCTGCAGCGCTACCTGCGCACCGCCGACTGTCCCGCCTGCGCGGGCACCCGGCTGCGCGAGGAGTCCCGCCACGTGTTCATCGGCAAGGTGAACCTGCCCGAGGTGACCTCGGGCTCGGTGGAGAGCACGCTGGCCTACTTCGACAAGCTGAAGCTCAAGGGCCGGCGCGGCGAGATCGCCGAGAAGATCCTGAAAGAGATCCGCGCCCGGCTGCAGTTCCTGGTGGACGTGGGCCTCAACTACCTCACCCTGGACCGCAGCGCCGACACCCTGTCCGGCGGCGAGGCCCAGCGCATCCGCCTGGCCAGCCAGATCGGCGCCGGCCTGGTGGGCGTGATGTACATCCTCGACGAGCCGTCCATCGGCCTGCACCAGCGGGACAACGAGCGGCTGCTGCGCACCCTCACCCACCTGCGCGACCTGGGCAACACGGTGCTGGTGGTGGAGCACGACGAGGAGGCCATCCGCAGCGCCGACTTCATCATCGACATCGGCCCCGGCGCCGGCGTCCACGGCGGCGAGATCGTCGCCAAGGGCGGACTGGACGACATCGTCGGCACCAAAGGCTCGATCACCGGCGACTACCTGGCCGGCCGCCAGTCCATCCCGGTGCCGGACCAGCGCACGCCGCGCAATCCGGAGACGGTGCTGCGCCTGGTCGGCGCCCGGGGCAACAATCTGAACGACGTCACCGTCGAGATCCCCTGCGGGCTGTTCACCTGCGTCACCGGGGTGTCCGGCTCCGGCAAGTCGACGCTGATCAACAACACCCTGTTTCCGGTCACCGCCACGAAACTCAACAAGGCCACCACCCTGGAGGCCGCGCCCCACGACACGGTCGAGGGTCTCGAGCACCTCGACAAGGTGGTGGACATCGACCAGAGCCCCATCGGCCGCACCCCGCGTTCAAACCCGGCCACCTACACGGGCCTGTTCACACCGATCCGCGAGCTGTTCGCCCAGACCCAGGAAGCCCGGGCCCGGGGCTACAAGCCCGGCCGCTTCAGCTTCAACGTCAAGGGCGGCCGCTGCGAGGCCTGCCAGGGCGACGGCGTGATCAAGGTGGAGATGCACTTCCTGCCGGACATCTACGTGCCCTGCGACGTCTGCAAGGGCAAACGCTACAACCGGGAGACCCTGGACGTGCGCTACAAGGACCGGAACATCCACGAGGTTCTGGAGATGACCGTCGAGGAGGCCCGGGAGTTCTTCGACGCGGTGCCCATGCTGGCGCGCAAGCTGCAGACCCTGATGGACGTCGGCCTGTCGTACATCCGTCTGGGCCAGAGCGCCACCACCCTGTCCGGCGGCGAGGCCCAGCGGGTGAAGCTGTCCCGGGAGCTGTCCAAGCGCGACACCGGCCGCACCCTGTACATCCT
>MDTG01168997.1_pt1 | contig 16140 bp, 20 predicted proteins | sample 811421 | NCBI WGS metagenome assembly MDTG01 (sample SAMN05326645, study PRJNA326480) | marine metagenome | isolation source: seawater | place: Pacific Ocean: South East | collected 2011 | reverse complement strand
TTGGGGCATAGCCAAGCGGTAAGGCAGCGGTTTTTGATACCGCCATCCTAGGTTCGAATCCTAGTGCCCCAGCCACAAAATATGTTTAACTTAAGTTTAAAATTTATTAAAAATCTAAAAAGAAAATTATTTCCATTTTATAAAAGTAAAGAACTAAAGTTTGTTTTCAAAAAATTACAAGAAGATTTTCCTCGAGATAAGATTGCAGCTAGATTCGTTGGAGGCTGTGTTAGGAAATATTTAACAGGAGATATAATAGATGATATTGACATTGCTACTATTTTATCCGCAGATGAAATCAAACAAAAATTTCAAAACACAAATTACAAGATTTTAGAGACTGGAATCAAACATGGAACAATGACGTTAATATCTAAAAAGCTTAAACTTGAATTGACTACTTTAAGGAAAGATGTTGAAACATACGGAAGACATGCCCAAGTAGAGTACATAGATGATTGGAAACTAGACTCTGAGAGAAGAGATTTTACTATTAACGCTATTTATTTAGATATCAATGGAAAAATTTATGATCCTCAAATGGGTAGAAATGATCTAAGAAATAATAATGTAAAATTCATAGGTGATCCACAAAAAAGGATTGAGGAGGACTACTTAAGAATAATCCGATTCATAAGATTTAAACTTATGTACAATAGTTCCGTAGAAGCTACTACAGCTGAAGCTATTAAATTAAGTTTAGATGGAATCCAAAAAATTTCAAAAGAGAGAATTTTGATTGAGTTACTTAAAATTTTAGAATTAAAAAATATTTTCTTAATAAATGAAGATACGTACTTAAAAGAGATATTCTCTCTTATTTTTCCAGAATTAATATATCTGAAACGTCTAGATAAACTAAAAAAAGTTTACGATAATTCTAAAGTAAAGAAAGATTTGTTATTAGCTATTTTATTAATTGATGAAAAAAATAATCATGAATATTTCTCGCATAAATATAATGTATCGAGCACAACTAAAGAATATCTTAATTTGTTATCCAATAACTTTAAACAATTAAAAGAGAAAGATTATTTCGATAAAGAAATAGAGAAAAATATTTACATAAATGGAAAAAATCATCTCATTTCATTAAATACACTAAATTTTGCTGCAAATAATAAATGTAAAATGTCTAATTTTTTAAAAAACCTTAAAAATATAAAAAACTCAAAAACTTATAAATTTCCTATAGACGGGAAATACTTAATAGAAAATGGCATGAAGGAGGGTTTTACCTTAGGAAAAACTTTGAAAAGTATTGAGACAGAATGGTTGAACAATAATTTCAAAATATCAAACAAAAGGATACAGCAGATAATTAAACAAAATTCTGTTTAAATATATTCAACCTCAAGAATTTCAAAATTTCTTTCTCCCGAGGGAGTATTAACAGTTATCATATCTCCTTTGTTTTTACCTATTAAAGATTTGCCAATAGGACTTTTAAAAAAAATTAAGTTTTTTTTAATATCTGCTTCGTCCTGGCTTACTAATTTGTAAGTAATTTTTTTATTTGACTCAAGATCTTGAACTCTTACTGTTGATCCAAAAATAACTTTTCCATCATTCTCAATCTTAGTAACATCAATTACATTTGCCCTAGCTATCAAATCATTTATTTTCATAACTCTGCTTTCAATTAGTCCTTGCTGTTCTTTCGCCGCGTGATACTCAGCATTTTCTTTTAAGTCGCCATGAGATCTAGCCTCAGCGATAGCTTCGACTATTTTTGGTCTCTGTATATTTTTTAAATCTTCAAGTTCAGCTTTCAAATTTTGAAGTCCACTAACTGTAATTGGTTCTTTTTCCATAATTATTTCCATTTAGCTTCTGGAGGAAGAGACATTAAAATTGAGTCTGTGTTTCCACCAGAATTTAATCCGAACTTTGTACCTCTATCATACAGAAGATTAAACTCAACATATCTTCCACGTTTTAACAATTGTCTATCCTTATCTATTTTAGTCCATTTAAAATTTTTCTTTCTATTAATTAATTTCTTAGATGCATCAATAAATGTTAATCCAAGATCTCTAACAAATTTAAAATTTTTGGTCCAATCTTTCATTTCATAGTCAAAGAAAATTCCACCAATGCCTCTAGACTCTTTTCTGTGAGGTAGATAAAAATATTCATCACACCACTTTTTGTATTTGTTATAATTTTTTTTATTTTGTGTACAAACTTTTTTCAAGATTTCGTGAAGTATTTTTTTTTCTTTTAAATCATTAAAACTTGGCGTTACATCCATTCCCCCACCAAACCATTCTTTAGTTGTTACAATAAACCTCGTATTAAAATGTATAGCTGGCAACTTTGGATTTTTCATATGGGCCACAACAGAAATTCCAGATGCCCAATAATGTCCACTTTTACTAGCGCCTAATATCTTCGATCTAAATCGTTTTTGAAATATACCAGAAACAGTAGATTTATTTACTCCAACCTTTTCAAAAATTTTCCCTCCTGACATAAGATATGATGTTCCACCACCTTCTTTTATTTTTTTCTTTTTCCAATCTCTACGAGTAAATTTAGTTTTATTATTTTCTAAAAGTTCAAACTCTTTACATATTTGAGACTGCAGGAATGAAAACCAGTTATCAGTCATTTTTTTTTTTATTTCTAAAGTGATTCTCATTTTAAAAAATTATTCTGTCTTAAGGCCTCAGAAGCAACAATTGCAACACTCATAGCTACATTTAAAGAACGAGTTTTATTATTTATTGGTATTTTAACTTTATTTTTTAAAGATTTATGTAAATTTTCTGGCACACCAGCACTTTCTCTCCCAAACAAAAGAATATCATTTCTTTTAAATTTAAATTTAATATAGGATTTTTTTGCTTTGGTTGTCATTAGAACGATCCTAGATTTTGAGTTTTTTTTAACAAACATATTATAATCTTCATATCGAAATATTTTACCATACCCAATATAATCCATCACAACTCTTTTAAATCTTGAGTCGTTTAAATTAAATCCACAAGGCTCAATAATATGAAGATTAAGTCCTAAACATGAGCTTAATCTAATTATTGATGCTGTGTTTTGAGGTATGTCAGGTTTATAGAGAGCTATGTGCATTATTTTGGCTTAATTTACTTTATTTATGTGTCATTCTGACCCAAGAAATTATAATTATTTAGTCTTATTTATATTTTACATTATAAACACATAGATAAATGAACAAAGAAGAAAAAAAAGTTAATAGAAGAGACTTTTTATTTACAGCCAGCTATACAGTTGGTGCTGTAGGTATTGGGGCTGTCATTTGGCCACTTATAGATCAAATGAATCCAGATAAAGCTCAACAAGCTTTGGCCACAACAGAAGTTGACATTAGTCAGGTTGAGCCAGGTAAATCAATTACAGTGCTTTGGAGAGGAAAACCAGTTTTTCTTAAAAGGAGAACCGAAGAGGAAATTAACGAGGCTAGGGCAGTAAGTTTAAAAGATTTACCTGATCCACAAAAAGACGAAGATCGCGTCAAAGAAGGCAAAGATGAGTGGCTGGTAATGTTAGGAGTTTGTACTCATTTAGGATGTGTTCCGCTAAAAGATAAAGGAGATTATAAAGGTTGGTTTTGTCCGTGCCACGGTTCACATTATGATGTATCTGGAAGAATTAGAAAAGGTCCAGCACCAAAAAATATGGAAATACCAAAGTTTGAATTTGTTGATAGTAATACAATTAAAATAGGATGATAAAATAAATGAGCGAACAAGAATACACACCAAAATCAAAAGCAGGAAAATGGTTTAATGACCGCCTACCTTTGCTAACTCTGGGTGCTCATTTAACAGACTATCCTACTCCTAAAAATTTAAATTATTGGTGGACGTTTGGAGGAATACTAACATTTTGTTTGTTAACTCAAATTATTACTGGAATAGTTTTAGCAATGCACTACGTAGCACATGCTGACTTAGCTTTTGCAAGTGTTGAACATATAATGCGAAATGTAAACTATGGGTGGTTGATTAGGTATATTCATAGCAATGGCGCTTCGATGTTTTTTCTTGCAGTATATATTCATATTTTTAGGTCTTTATTTTATGGATCATATAAATCACCAAGAGAAGTTATCTGGATAATAGGTTTATTAATATACCTATTAATGATGGCAGCTGCTTTTATGGGCTATGTTTTGCCTTGGGGTCAAATGAGTTTTTGGGGAGCCACAGTTATCACAAACTTGTTTAGCGCCATACCATTAGTCGGAGATAGCATCACAACATGGTTATGGGGAGCATATTCAGTTGACAACCCAACTTTAAATAGATTTTTCAGTTTACATTATTTAATACCATTTTTAATTTTAGGACTAGTAGTTCTACATATTTGGGCGTTACATGTTCCAGGAAACAATAATCCAGTCGGAATCGATATTAAAAAACCCTCAAAAGATACAGTCCCTTTTCATCCTTACATAACTATAAAAGATGCTTTTGCACTTTTAATGTTTATGATTATATTTGCTGGTTTTGTATTTTTTACGCCTAATGTTTTGGGTCACTCTGATAATTATATTCCTGCTAATCCCCTGGTAACTCCAGCTCACATAGTTCCTGAGTGGTATTTATTACCTTTTTATGCCATCTTAAGATCTGTTCCGGACAAACTTGGTGGCGTCATATTAATGTTTGGAGCAATTTTCATTCTTTTTGTATTACCTTGGCTTGATACTTCGAAAGTTAGATCAGCAGTTTTCAGACCTATATACAGGCAGTTTTATTGGATATTTGTAATTGATGTTTTAATGCTTGGTTATATGGGGGCGATGCCCGCAGAAGGAATTTATTTGGTTTTAGCTAGAGTTGGAACAATTTATTATTTTTTACATTTTATTGTTGTACTTCCAGTAGTGGGTTTATTAGAAAAAACCGACCCTATACCTTTAAGTATTTCAGAACCCGTTTTATCTGGAAGGGCTAATCCATCTCTTGCAAAAGAAAAAAATGCAAAAATATAATTTAACTAAAATATTAACTATAGTTTTTATAATTTTTCTTCCAAATTTAACTAATAGCGCCGAACAAGTAGATCCAATTAAAGTGAACTGGAGTTTTAAAGGTTTAACAGGAAAATTTGATAGGGCTTCATTACAAAGAGGTTTTCAAGTCTATAAAGAAGTTTGTTCCTCTTGCCATTCTATGCAGTATTTAAGTTATAGAAATTTGGGTGAAGCAGGAGGTCCTGAGTTTTCTGAGGCAGAAGTAAAAGCGATAGCATCGAGTGTAGAGATAACCGATGGACCTGATAACCAAGGAGAAATGTTTACGAGACCAGGAAGACCTTCAGATAAATTTAAGAGCCCCTATCCAAATATTAACGCTTCCATTGCTGCTAATGGGGGAGCATATCCTCCAGATATGTCAGTTTTAGTCAAAGCCAGGCCAGGAGGAGCTAATTATATTTATTCAGTTTTAATGGGGTACGAAGAACCGCCAGCTGGAATGGATTTGGACGATGGAGTTTATTACAATAAATATATGATCGGAAAAAAAATTAAGATGTCAGCCCCTTTAACTGAAGAAATTGTAGAGTATTCTGATGGAACAAAAGCATCTGTAGATCAAATGGCTAAAGATGTAACAACATTTTTGTCTTGGGCAGCTGAACCAGAGCTAGAGGAAAGACATCAAACTGGGATAAAAGTAATGATATATTTAATACTTTTAACTATTCTTGTTTATTTAAGCATGAGAAAGATATGGTCAAGGATTGACTCTGAAGTATAGAACATCTCCGTCCTTAACAATATAATCTTTACCTTCTATTCTCAATTTCCCTTTTTCTTTACATTTTTCGGCACTTCCAAATTTTATAAAATCTTCACAAGTTACAGTCTCTGCTCTAATAAAATTTTTTTCAAAATCGGTGTGTATGACACTTGCTGCCTTCGGAGCTAATGTATTTTTCTTAATCGTCCATGCTCTGCTTTCCTCAGGACCTGAGGTAAAAAAAGTATCTAAATTTAAAAGTTCATATCCTTCTTTAATTAATTGGTTCAGACCAGTTTTATCTAATCCAATTTCTTTCATAAATGTTTCTCTTTCTTTTTTATCTAAGCCAGTCAATTGATCTTCAATATCAGCACATATTGTAACAATTTTTTCACCTATATATTTTTTTTTTACCATTTCTGTATATTTGTTTCCTTTAGATAAACTTGATTCATCAACATTACAGACTATTATTTTAGGCTTAATGCTCAATAACCCTAAATTTGATAAAAACATATTTTCTTCAACATTATCTATGTTTATATCTAAACCTTTATTTAGTTGATCTAGTTTATTTTTAAGAATTTCCAACTCTTTCTCATTTAAAAGTTTTTTTTTATTTTTTTCCAATTTCTTTTCAATTAAATCAATATCAGATAGAATAATTTCAGTTTTTATTGTTTCTAAATCGTTTAATGGATTTATCTCTGAATTAACGTGTGTAATTTTTTCAGAATCGAAACATCTTATTAAATGTATTATTGCGTCTACTTCTCTTATGTGTGAAAGAAACTTATTTCCTAGACCTTCTCCTTTTGAGGCACCTTTTACTAATCCTGCTATATCTACAAAAGTAATATTAGTGTAAACTTTTTTTTTTGATTTAGATAAATTTGAGAGCTGGTCCAATCTTTTGTCAACTACATCTACAATGCCTATGTTGGGGTCTATTGTGCAAAAAGGAAAATTCGCTGCCTCTGCATTTTTTGAAGCTGTTAAAGCGTTAAAAAGAGTGGACTTCCCTACATTAGGAAGACCTACTATTCCACATTTAAATCCCATTAAGATTTTGATTTACTTTACTAGAGAATAAATCTATTTTTTTATCAATTAATGTAGGAATTAGTTTAACTATGTTCTCAGTAATTTCTTTAATTTTTTCTTCTTCGTCTTCTTTAAAATCCTCTAAAACATGATTGCTAACCTTCTTCTTTGTTTTGGGATGACCAATTCCAACTCTCACTCTAGAGTAGTCAGTGCCAATAAATTTATCTATGGACTCGATTCCATTATGACCAGCACTACTTCCACCAAATTTAGCTTTAATTTTTCCAAAGTCTATATCTAAATCATCATGGAATACAAAGACATCTTTTGCATCTATTTTAAAATAATCGATTAACTCTTTAATTGCTGTTCCGGAATTGTTCATAAAGGTAAGGGGTTTAATCGCATATATTTTTTTTGAGTCTATATTACCAGTAGTTAGCAACCCTTTAAATTTAGGTTTTTGCTTAGATAGCTTAAAATGTAAATTTATAGCATCTATAATTTTAAAACCAATATTATGTCTAGTATTAGTATAATTGGAACCTGGATTTCCCAGTCCTACGAGTAAAAGCATATTATTTATTTTTTTTCAGCGGGTTTTTTTTCTGCAGGTTTTTTATCGTCTGTTTTTTTATCTCCAGATCCTTTTTTATCCCCTGCAGCAGCCTCTTTTCCTTTTTCATCTTTTTTAGCTGGATCTCCATCTTTAGCTGTTGCATCCGCTCTTTCAGCATCGGCCTCTCCCTCAACACCTTCTGCAGTTCCTTCAGCAGGTTTTTCAGGTTCTTTAATTATTGTTGGAGCCGCAACAGTCGCTATTACAAAATCTCTGTCTGTTATTACGGGCATAACATTTTCTGGAAGCTTAACTGAAGATATTTTTATACTTGTCCCAATATCAGTCCCAGCTAAATCTACAGTTATATCACCTGGTATATTTTCCGCGGGACATTTTAATTCAACTGTTCTTCTGACTATGTTTAAAACGCCTCCTCTTTTTAAACCAGGGGAGTCTGGATGGTTTGTAAATTTTACTGGTATTTCTAATACTATTTTTTTTCCAGAAATTACCCTCATAAAATCAATATGTATAGGTTCTTCAGATACTACGTGGTAAGCAACATCTCTAGGTAAAACTTTTTCTTTTTTACCATCTATCTCTAACTCTAAAACTTTTGATAAAAAATTATCAGAATTTACAATATCCCTAACAGCCTTTTTTTCGATAGAAATTTTCTGATTTGGGTTTTTTCCACCATATAGTATTGCTGGTATAAATCCGTTTTCTCTCAACTTATTAGTTGAGCCGGTAGAAGTGTTCTCTCTTTTAATTGCTTTTAAGTTGCTCATTTAAATTTTATTGGAAAAGGTATATAACTCAACTTATTTCATAAAACAAGCACTAATTGAATAAATCTGATACAGAATTTGAATTAGCTATTCTTTTTATAGCTTCTGACATTAATGAAGATATAGATAAGACCTCAATTTTATTGTTATTTTTAATTTTTTGAGAATTATCAATTGTGTCTGTGATTATAAGTTTTTTTATTTTCGAATTCTTAATTTTTTTAACTGCATCTCCACTTAATACAGCATGAGTGATAAAAACGTAAACCTCATTAGCACCATTCTTTTTTAAAGCCTCTACAGCATTTATGATAGTCCCGCCGCTATCAATAATATCATCAACAATAATACAAGTTTTATTTTTTACGTCTCCAATTATATTCATAACTTGAGATTTTCCAGGCGCAGGTCTTCTTTTATCAATAATTGCTAGGTCAGCTTTAATTCTTGTAGCCAAACCTCTTGTTCTTTGCACTCCGCCAACATCTGGAGAAACACAAATTAGTTTTTTGCTGTTCATTTTCTTTTTGATATATTTTGCAAAAAGAGGAGTAGTAAATAAGTTGTCGACTGGCATATCAAAAAATCCTTGAATTTGACCAGCATGCAAATCTACTGTCACAACCCTACTTGCGCCTGCATTAGTTATCAAATTAGCTACAACTTTTGCAGATATAGAAGTTCTTGGAGCAACTTTTCTGTCCTGTCTTGCATAACCAAAATAAGGAATTACAGCTGTAACATTTTTTGCTGAAGATCTTTTTAGCGCATCAATAACTAAGAGAAGTTCCATTAGATTGTCATTTGCAGGGTTTGATGTAGACTGAATTACAAAAACGCTATTACCTCTAATATTTTCGTTGATCTCTATATAGATTTCTCCATCAGCAAATCTTCTTATATTAGTATTTACTAGTTTTAGTTTTAATTTTTTTGAAATATCCTTGCTTAGTTTAAGATTGCTAGTTCCAGATAAAATTTTCATGAAATGTGATTATTTATACAGCTATTTTCAAACGTTTTCAAACCAAATCCAGTTGCTTGTTGTTGAAAGTTTATATGTTAGAGAGCTTTAACAATTTTTAATATAATAATTAATTTTGGCTAAAGTTTGACAGTTTTCAACAATCTATGAGACAAGACTAATCGCAGAAATACACCTACCGTAATCTTTTTCATGTAATTTTCGAGATCTCCTATAACTAAAAAAACTATCTTTTTCTTTAAATGTATCATGTTTGACATGATCAACTTTCACATTTAATTTTACAAGTTTGTCATTAACATATTTTCTAAGATCGAATAATTTTCTATTCTTATTCTTCTTTGCAAAATAAAAACTGTTTTTTTTTGATTTTGATATAAATTTTTTATAAAAACTAATATCAACTTCGTAGCTTTTTTCACTAATACATGGCCCAACACTTGCAAAAAGTTTATTTTTTGTATTTAGTTTTTTAAATTTCTTAATTGTATTTTCTATTATGCCAGAAGAGGCTCCTTTCCAACCGGCGTGAATACAACCAATTATTTGATTTTTAGAGTCGTACAAAATAATTGGAACACAGTCGGCCGTGACAACTCCTAACGCAATTCCTTTCAATTTTGTTATAATTGCATCCGATTTAAATTTTTTAGAATCTTTATTTTTTTCATTAATAATAATTACTTTATTACTATGGGTCTGATACATTAGAGCTAATTTGGTTGGATTTACTTTCATTTTTTTTGACACAAAAGACAAATTTTTATTTACATTTTTTTTAATATCTTTTGATCCTCTGCCACAATTTAGGCTTTGATAGATCCCTTTTGAAAACCCTCCTTTTCTTGAAAAAAAACAGTGTTTGATATATTTAAATTTTTTAAGACTTTTTGAGTAAAACATTATTCAAACCCCAGAAAGTTTTCTTTTTTACATTTATATGTAAAAATAACTTTAAACAAATTTCCCATTAACTTAACATCTAAAAGCCTTTTTAGCCTGTAATATAAATTAGATTGTTCTTTAAACTTCATATTTTGACTTAAATAGTTTGCTCTTTCAATAATTCCCATTTTTTCTAAAAAAAACTTTTGGGAAACAATTTTTTTGACTTTTAAATTATTCATAAGAAAATACTCATTTAAAAGATTAAAATTAACCAAAGAAGTTATGTCAGCTTTTCCTAGATTATCTAATAAGTTATTTTTTTTATGTTTTAAAAGTGATTGTAGCGTATTTTGATTTTGAGATATTAAATATCCATAATCAATAAGCATCAAACCGCCTTCTAGTTTTGATATTTTTTTAATCATCTTTTTTAATTCATCTAGTCCCAACTTTGGAAATTCAATAAATTTTAAATTATCTAGAGTTCTAAATTTCTTTATTTGTAAAATATTTTTTTTAGAAGCTTTTTTATAAATTTCATTTATCTTATTTTTTTTATTTAAAGAATAGTATTTTTCTAATAAAATATTTTTTTGTCGGTAAAATTGTTTAATTGGTATTGCATCAAAAAACTCATTACCAAAAAAAACAACTGGTCCTTTTTTAATATGATTAAAATTTTTTACCCATTTTATTTTTGAATTGTTTATATTTTTTTTTTGCAATTTTTTTAATAGGTTGCTTTTTTCATACAAAAAAATATCAGTTGCTTTATTAAATTTTGGAAACTTTTTAAATGTTCTCAACAAAATTTTAGTGAGATTTCCATCACCTGGACCAAGTTCAACTATATTAAATTTCTTGGGTTTGCCCAAAGTGTTCCAAGTTGATACAAGCCATATTCCAACTATTTCAGAAAATAAATTTGATATTCCTGGAGCAGTCAGAAAATCTCCTTTTTTACCAAAAGGAATTTTTGATGAATAATATCCAATTTTTTTATTGAAAAGTACACTTTCAATAAATTTATCCACTGGAAGAGATTTAGTATTGCAAAAAAAATTTTGATTTGAGATCATCTTCTTTTTAAAAAAATAATTATACCCGCAACAATCATAAAAAAACTTAAAATCATTCCCATACTTACTAGATTAAACAAATATCCAATTTGCAAGTCAGGCTCTCTAAATAATTCAGAAAAAATTCTAAAAATTCCATAAAAAATTAAAAACATTGAAGAGCAACTTCCAATTTTATAATCTTTTTTAAACATTATAAAATTAACTATAACAAATAAAATTGCACCTTCTAAAAATGCCTCATATAGTTGCGATGGATGTCTTGAAATATTATCCATATTAGGAAAAATAACACTCCAATAAACACTTGTAGCTTTACCAACTAGCTCTCCATTTATAAAATTAGCTATACGTCCAAAAAAAATACCTATAGGTGCAACACATGCAACCACATCTAGTAAAAAAAAGGTAGATATCTTCTTCTTTAATCCAAATAGGAATGTTCCAAAAATAATTCCAAGAAGTGCACCATGAAAAGACATCCCACCTTCCCAAACCTTAAAAATATTTAATGGATTTAACAGATAGTACTCTAAATTATAGAATAATACATATCCTAGCCTTCCTCCTGCTATTAAAGAAATTATTAAATATGTAATTAGGTTATCGAATTCCTCAATATTAAATTTTACCGTAACATTATTAAATTTTTTTAGGATTATTTTTTTCCCTAGCCACCATCCAATTAAAATTCCAAAAATGTAAGCAAGAGAGTACCATCTAATGACTAAAAACCCGAAATCAAACAAAACAGGGTCTAGGTTATGGGTATACATAGCATCTTATAACATATTTGAAATTGAGTTTTCTATCAAATAAGATGAATTATGAGTAATTCTGAAAAATTGTTAAAGACTTTATCAAGTTTAATAGAGAATGGAATTTTAACTTCTAAAGATATTAAAAAGGAAATATCTACTGATCTTAAATTTAAAAGAGACAAAATTATTGATAAATTTCAACTAGTTTCTAGAGAGGAATTTGAAATTTTAAAAAAGATAGTTCAAAAACAAGATTTAACTATAAGAAAATTATCAAAAATCAAAAAAGCTAAAAAGGTAAAAAAATCTTAAATTGCAATCCATTGAATTTACTCTTACTTAATTGAATATTACCGCCATGAGAATTAACTACATCTTCGACGATAGCCAAGCCCAAACCAACACCTGAATGGTTAAGATTTCTACTTTTATCTAATCTAAAAAAGGGTTTAAAAATATTTTTGTACTGATCTTCAGGAACACCAGGACCATCATCATCAATTATAATAATTGCTCGATTAGATCCTTTTTTTAAATTTAAATATACTTTCGAACCATAGGTTAAACCATTTTGAATAACATTTTCAAAACATCTTTTTAAAGAGTATAGCCTACCTTTTAAATTAGCTTCCTCTAAGTTTTCTAAAATAAAATTTTTATTATTTAAATTTTTTGATATTTCTTGAAACAAACTCCTTAAATTAATTTTTGATGTTTCCTCTTGGGCCTGCGTTTTAGCAAACTGTAAGTAAGTGTTAAGCATTTTTTCCATTTCATCAATATCCTTTGACATTTTTCCTGAAATTTCTTTTTGGTCCATCATTGCAAGTTGTAGTTTTAATCTTGTGAGAGGTGTTCTTAAATCGTGACTGATTCCAGATAACATTTCAGATCTTTGATTTAAATGTCGATTAATTCTCTTTGCCATCCTATCAAATTCGTAAGCAGCTTTTCTTATTTCAGCTGCTCCAGAGGGTCTAAAATCATTAATGTAATTTCCTTTCCCAAATCTTTCTGCCGCCTTAGCCAATCTAACTAATGGTCGTGTTTGATTTTTAAGAAAAATTAGTGCTATTAATATTAAAATTATTGAAGGCAATGTTGTCCATAATACAAATAATCTAACAGAAGATGGTGATATCATTTCTTTAGGAACTAAAAATTCCATAACTTCGTTTTCTACTTTAATTTTGATTTCAACTGCATTTTTAAACTTTAATGTATTAAATGAATAATTATTATTTCCAAACGAAGATTTTAATTCTCTTCTCAACGATCTATCCATTGGACTAAATCTTCTTTCACCACTAGTAATCGGAAATTGACCTTTATTAATATCTATCTCAAAGTTAAAATTATTTTTATAACTATCTGTAAAAAAATCTAAGTTATCCTTATTGTTTATGTAAACATCTCGAATTGTTTTAAGTTGTGTTACTAAAGAGCGTGTAATATTTTTGTTAGCCTTGATCCATATGCTATCGTAAAAAACTATTGTAATAATTAATTGTAATATAATGGTTGGTGCTGCTACTATTATTAGAGCTCTGTAAAATAATCTCTTAGGTAAAATAATTTTTAGAAATTTATTCAATCCAGAGAACATAACCAGACCCCCTTACAGTTTGTAAATATTTCGGACTCTTAGGATATACTTCTATTTTTTGTCTTAATCTCGTAATCATTACATCTATTGATCTTTCTTGTGATATTCCTGCAATTTTACCAATTTCTTCTCTTGAAAAAGTTTTCCCAGGGTTTTTTAACATTTCAATAAGCACTTTTTTTTCTGATAAATTTATTTTTCTAACTTTTTCTTCAAGTTTAATATTTAATTTGTTTAAATCTATCTTAGCATGTCCAATAACATGTTTTGTATTTAAATCTATTTGTTTACTCTTAGTAATTATATTTTTTATTCTTAATAAAAGTTCTTTAGGTTCAAAAGGTTTACTTAAATAATCATCAGCTCCAATTTCCAACCCTTTAATTCTATTTTCTACCTCGCTCTTAGCCGTAAGAAGAATTATTGGAATGTTAATATTTTTTCTTATTTCTTTTGTTAATTCGTAACCATTTTGACCTGGCATCATTACATCAAGAACAATTAAATCAAATTTAAACTGTTTAAGTTTTATTTTTGCGTTTTCTGCATTTTCAGAGGTAGAAATAATGTAATTATTTTCACTTAAATATTCTTTAAGCAAGTCTCTAATTCTATTGTCGTCATCAACTATTAAAATATGTGTTTTATTATTTTCCATCTATAATTTTTTTGAGAACATTCTTAAATTTTATTACTGAGTCAGCATTAGAATTTTTTAAAGCATTAAATATTCTCTTTTTTTGAGCACTGTAGACTGTTTCAAAAAAAATCTTTCCCTCTTTATCTAAATAAAGATTTTTTTTTCTTGTATCATTCGTGTCTTTTATTTGTTTTATCATCTTAGATTTTATTAGGTCTCTTAAAACCCTATTAAGACTTTGTTTTGTTATCTTTAATTTAAACATTAATTCACCTAAATTTATCCCCGGGTGTCTTTCTATTAGATTTAACGATCTTAAGTGAGCAGGGCCAAAAAACTTCTTTGACAATATATCTTTAGGATCTGCAAAAGTTTCTCTATAAGCATAAAATAAAAGCTGTATGAAGTCTTTTATTTGATCGTCTTTTAGGTAAAGCAAATCTTTCATAATGGTAAGTTATATTGACTTATCCTAATAAGAAATATACTTTTTTATAAGAAAAAAATCTATATATTTACTTTTTAATGGAAAGCATACCCTACGATAAAAGATCTGGAAAAATTTGGTTTAATGGCAAAAATGTTGATTGGGCCGATGCAAATATTCATATTTTAAATCACGGACTTCATTATGCAAGCTGTGTTTTTGAAGGAGAGCGAGTATATGATGGAGAAATATTTAAATTGGAAGAGCACACAGAAAGACTTTTTTACTCTGCTAAAAGAATGGGAATAAAAGTACCTTATACACAACTACAAATTAATGAAGCATGTAAAAATATTGTTAATATTCAAAAGATACAAAATGGTTACGTGAGACCGGTAATTTGGAGAGGAAGCGAGATGATGGCGATATCAGCTCAAAAAAATAAAATAAATGTTGCAATAGCCACATGGGAATGGGGATCTTATTTTGATCCAGCGTTAAAATTGAAAGGAATTAAATTGAACATTTCTTCTTGGAGAAGACCTAATCCTAATTCTGTACCTTGGGATACTAAAGCTGCTGGCCTATATATGATTTGTACTTTATCTAAACACGAAGCAGAAAGCAAAGGTTACACCGACTCTTTAATGTTAGATCATGAAGGAAATATTGCAGAAGCAACTGGTGCAAATATTTTCTTTAAAACTAAAGAAGGGGAATTGTTGACTCCAGTTCCAGACTCATTTTTAGATGGAATTACTAGGAGAGAAGTTATTAAAATTGCGAAAAATAAAGGAATTATTGTTAGAGAAAAAAAAATTAAACCTGAGGAAATGAAAAATTTTGTTGGTTGTTTTTTAACAGGAACTGCAGCCGAGATTACTCCAGTTTCGGAAATCAATGATTATAATTTTAAAATTTGTAGCATTATAACAGATTTGACTGAAAGCTATAAAAATCTAGTAAGAAAAAAAACTGCAGCTTAATTTTTATTATCTTCATTAATAGCATGGTCGATACCCTTTCTAACATAATCATAACCAGTGTAGAGAGTTAAAAAAGCAGAAAGCCAAAGCAAAATGATTCCTATTGTTTGTGCGTTATAATCTTGAAAATTAATTATTTTGTTACCACTCTCTCCCGTTAAAAGGATAGCAATTGACAACATTTGTAAAAGAGTTTTTAGTTTTGCTAGGCTAGTCACTTGCATTGAAACACTTGTTTTAGCTAAAAATTCTCTAAGCCCAGATATAAGAATTTCTCTTGTAAGAATAATGATAGCGGCGATGACTTCATAGTTTTTAATTGTTCCATTCATAACTAATAGAATTAAAGCCGCTGCAACAATAATCTTATCAGCTATTGGGTCTAACATTTCTCCTAATTTAGACTCCTCTTTAAAAAGTCTCGCTAAAAGACCATCTAAATAATCTGTAAAACTTGCAAGGATAAATAAAAAAAATGGAATCAAATCTCCAAAAAAACCTGGTATAAAAAAGGTCAAAACAAATATCGGAACAATAATTATTCTGCCAATGGTTAGAATATTAGGTATTTTCATTTTATTCGTGGAAATAATTGTATATCTTCTTTGCAATACTGTCTTCTATTCCTTCTACAGA
>MDTG01404740.1_pt1 | contig 16141 bp, 14 predicted proteins | sample 811421 | NCBI WGS metagenome assembly MDTG01 (sample SAMN05326645, study PRJNA326480) | marine metagenome | isolation source: seawater | place: Pacific Ocean: South East | collected 2011 | reverse complement strand
TTCTTTCAAACCATACAGGTACTTTGAATTGATTATGGCAATAGTGTCTATGTAATAGTATGCTAGCACCAAAGTGTGAAATAATTTGAGACCACACGATACCTATTAAAATTGCTATTGTTAACCACATATTATTATTTATGCACTCCGGCATAGTGTATTATTTTGACACCACTTCTATATTCATCCATAGGATATTTACTATACCACTCTTCAGGCATAGTTGTTATTTTACCACCATTTTCTAAAACCGTATCATGCACAAAATTTTGTTCTCCATAATATTTGTAGTGTACAACACCTGTTTCAAAATAATATAGTTGCCACTTTTGTATATTTTTTGAGAACTTATCCCACACATAATCTAAACTACCACCTTTAAATTTATACCAACCACCATTGATAGGACATCTAGGTTGTTTGTTCCACCAATTTTTATAAGTTACTAATTCATTTTCTTCTACAGGATATTCAACCATGTCTTTGATATCTCCTACTACCTTTTGGTCAATATCAATTACTATAATGTCATCTCTGCCAGTAAAATTACTATCAAAAAATCTAATCTTATGCCAATGTTCTTTTATTCCGGATAGATGATATTGTTCATCTTTTAAATCTGTATGACAATAAAAATCTACGCCATATCTTTTAAACTCTTTCTCTAATTTTAATACATTAGAGTAAGGATATTTTTTACCATAGAACAAACAAAATACTTTTACAGCCAATTTTCCCTCACAATCTCGTGGTCTAAACACTCATGTATTTCAGGTTTTTGATGAAATAAGGCAACTGAATAGTTTTTGCGATATTTAAACTTTTCATTATCGTCTAACCAATTAGCGCCATCTCTATATGAATAAACTATACCATTATCAAAGGTATCATGCTTTGTTTCGTGATATAAAAATCTATCATCACCATCATATTTAAAAATATAATATTCGGGGTCATACATAAACTTATCATAGATTTTTTGTTCATCTGTCCAAGCCATAACAGACGAGTTTGTAAAAGATGTTCCTTTATCAGGTCTATCTTTTATATACTTTGCTTTACTAGGATTTTTCCATAGAGGATTGATTTGTTTGAATGTATCTGAAACTAAATTGTTGATATTACCATGTATAATAACATCTAAATCGAAATATAAACATTTGCCCTTATGTTTAAATATTGATAACTTATTCCAGTAACCAGGCAAATCATCTGCCTTAATTGCAAATTCATATAAATGAGTTTTATCAGTAATACAATAAAATCTATGTCTTAAACTTAAATGTCTTTTTACAGCTTCTTTAAGTTTATAAACATACTCACGACCATATTTGTCGCCAACATTTACACAATAAACATCAATTGCCTGCATAATGTATCACCTTTATATCTTCGTGCCAATCTTCGTCTAATAGATATTTATTACCAGTCCATTTACAATAATCGTTTTCAATACAAGTTTGTATGTAGAAATCATCTTTATGCCACTTTGTAATATATTTTTCTGGAAACATTGTGGTGTGTGTCTTGTTTATTTCTAATTGTTCTTGTACAAAATGTTGTTCACCATTTACAGGTCCACTTGTTACGCCAGATTTAATGTAATACTCTTCCCAAAAAGGTATATTCTTTTCAAACTCATCAACAATATATTGATGTTCTCCATTTTTAAACTTGTATATACTACCACTCAATGCAAACTTTTTATTATCTTTATCCTCTCTCCATCTCCACCAAAATCTATGTGTGCCTCTAAATTCATTATTTTTTATGTTGTAAAATAAAAAATCACAATTTCTAATTATGACCTGGTCTATGTCTAATAATACAATATCCTCTTCATCTATGATATCTTTTTTAAAATAATCTAACTTATACCATTGTAATTTTTTATCTTGCTTTTCTATAGGAATTATGTTAATATCTTTATCTAAAAAATCTGTATCATAATCAGTATAACAATAAAATTTAAAAGGTTTAGTGGTGTGTTGTTTCAAACTAGTAAACACTCTGTTAACATCTTCGGTGCCATATTTCGGACCTTTTTTTAGTACCGTACAAAAACTAGTCATCTCTTCTTCCTATAATCATAAAACGCCAATATTTTTCTTTGTCTTGACCTATTAGTCTTTTCTTACCATGATAATATGTTTTTGATAGGCCTGATTGTTTTATAAATTCATCTGTATTTTTTACACAATTAACATGTTCTCTAACGCCAAACATATCGTTAGATTGTAAAACATATAAAACATCTTTATCATTCTTAAAGTTAAATGAATTCATAGGTATCATATGTTCGCAAGATGTATTAATAACTATATTTGTATAATGATTTTCAAACTCTGAAAAATTAATATCATCTTCAATATAGTTAATATCTACATTATTATATTTTCTACCTAAAAATTTTCTACCAATAGCTAATGCGTCTTCATCCATATCAATCAATTCAATTGTTTCTATACCTTCTATATTGTCTGCTAGTAAAGGCACTATTAAATTACCATACCAAGAACCAAGTATAGTTACTTTTTTACAATTGATTTGTTTTGAATTTATTAAATGTAATAATTCTGATACCAACCATTTTTTACATATGAGTTGGTTACTTGAAAAACTATCTATGAAATCGGTAAGTCTATGAGGATATTCTTTTAAAACAATTCGTTTTAGTGTATCACCAAATAATCCTAAATCATAATTATTCTTTATTTCTTCCACTTGCATTACCATTCTTACTTAATATAATCGCCCTATCTTGTTCATAATCTTCATGTTTAAAATTCCAATGACAGATATATTTATTAGGCCAGAATTCATACCATTCCTTATGCTTATGATAAAACCATTTATCTGTTCCTTCAAATAACATCTGTAATCTATCTTTATATTTTACTAATTCTTGATAGATATGGTCGCAATTATTATTATCAAAAGCAAATACGCCACTATTTACATTACAAGAAATGTATGTGCCTTTATTTCGTTTCATCTTTTCATTATCAAACCAATGAACATGTGTTAATAAAACTTTATTTGGATGTTTTGGTTTATGATAATTGTAATAATAATCTATTAATTTTTGTATATCTCCCTCAATTGCAATGTCAATATCTAAAAATAAACAATCTCCTAATTGTAATCTTTTATCAAATAGTGTCATCTTTTTCCATGTGTGTTTATACGACATGTCTAAAGGTAATGTTTTTACACCTGGTATTTCTCTATCAGAAAAACAATAATCTATGGGTAAACTTTTTAAATCATCTATAGAATATTTGTCGCCCCAAAACGCACTAATTATTTTCACAATGCTTTTCCTTTATATCGCCAATCTTTTTCATAATCTCTCCAATAAGGAAAAGAACCTGCCTTATTATACCATACTTCAAATTCAGGCCATTCATCTAATAAACATGTGCCTCTCTTTTCATCAAAAAATTTATAATGTGCCATTGTTCTTAAAAAATCTTTTTCATAACCTGGTTGTTTTAATGCGTCAAGCCATCTTTGTTTATGTTCAAAAGGAACATTTGACCTAGATAATTTATTATGATATTTTTCTTTTATCACATCTGGCAAATGTCTAGGTAGCATAATATGAGGGTGTGTCAATAAATTGTTTAGATGAGGTATTGCAATTCCACCTCTTTGTGTAGGTCTATCCTTTAATGCTGTACTCATTCTAATATTTTGTGTATGTGGAAATAACTCTTTTAACTCTTCGTAAAATATATGAATTTCATCCAGATAACCTATATTTAATAATTGAACCGTATTACTCCAACTCACATCTATATCTGCTCTGATAAAGTTTTTAATAACCTCTACTTTTTCCTCCCACTTTTCACCACTTCTAATATACTCATCTTTTTTACCATATGCGTCAAGTGATACAATAAAGGTGGCCTTTTTAAAATACTTCATCAATCTATAGTAATCAAAATTATCTCTTGTTGCGTTTGTGATAATTCTAAACTCCATAGTTTTACTATAACCTTTTGAAACCATCCATTCTAACATCTCTACAGAATCATTCATCATTAACGGCTCACCACCAACAATTTCAAACTCTCTCACAACTGGACATATTTCTTCTAAATCTGCATATAGTTTATCTTTGTCAATTTTTTTATATGGGTTGTTTAATGATACTCCGTCCCACTCACCAAACTTTTTCAACTCAGCTGCTAATGCTGAAGAACAACCAACTGAACACATGGTACATTTTAAGTTACACACATTACCAAAGACTTTCATTTTCAAATGGTCAATATCTTTTGGTTTTAAATCAACATTATTACTTTTTTTAACTTTATCAATCGTATCTTGAGGAACATGTCCGTGAATATGATGTTTTAATGAATCTAATCTTTTTGATGTACCATATTGTTTCTCTTGTTCGTGGCAAGTTTGACAAGTTTCTTTTACTAAATCTGACATGATACCATTGGCCATATCATGTCTTAATTGTTTTTGTTTACTACAATTAAAATACTCCATAGGTGAAGTATTTTCAAAAGTCATTTTATCATCTGGTTTTGCAATACAACATGTTTGATATTTACCTTCCACGGTAGTAGAAAACTGAATAAAAGGAAATGTACATATTACACCATTATCTTTAATCACTTAAACCCCCGTCATACATTCCAAAAGCCCAATGTTTCTCTTTACACCACCAACAAGTTTTACAAGGTTTTGTAAAAAAGTCCGTTTTATCTGCGTAACTAATACATGAAGCTGTTAGAGGAAATAAATCATCAATTAAATTATTATCTCTATAACATTGTGCTATAAATTTTTTGTGTTCAAAGGCCAATGGTCTATAAATCCACCTGTTATACTCTCCATAAGCATTTACTCTTGTTATAATTTTATGTCTATCTCCTAAATCCGTATCTCTCTCTTCTTCTCTATCTGTATGTAAACCATATTTTTCTGATTCTTCTAAAGGTGGATTTGCTGACTTGCCACATAAAAAAACTTTTACATCTTTTTCTTTATATAAGTACCATTCTTTTTCTGCATGAGCTCTTCTTTTCATTAAAGTGTTTCCTGGAGAATGGTCATATTTAAATGTATAATGGTCTAAAAATTTTACTTCAGGATATTTACTCTTAAAATAAGAACTAATTTCTCTAGCATACCATTCATTTGTAGGTCTTAATTTATCAATGCCTGTAAATGGCACAACTTCTATATCTAATTTTTTCTCTTTTATTTTCTCACACAACATAAACATTACAAAAGATGAATCAACCCCACCTGATAAAGTAACTGCAACTCTTTTTAAGTTTTCAATCTTTTTAATTTCTTCAATATCCCAAAAAGTTATTTCACCATATTCATTTTTATAAATCATATGTATTCCCTCACTTTTGTTGTAATCACCTTTTCTTTCTTACCACATTGTCTTGTACATATGCCACATGGCGAAACTTCAAAACTCATAGGTAAAATATACTTAAAAAAATCATCTTCTATTATTTTATTTAAATCGTCTGTAATAGCATTTCTAACATCTCTCATATGAAACATAGGGTGTAATTCTGGTTCGTGTGGGTCAGGAACAAAACCTCTAAAATGTTTTCTTCTATACTCAAAAGAACCTATCCAACAACATGGATGTATATTGCCTTCACAATCTAAAAACAATTCATTTTTCTTTTCAACTGAACATTCAATATTACCTTTTGAGTTTTTTCTAGCTTGTTCAGGATCCTCACTATATTTTCTTGAGGCCTTTTTCTTTGCTTTTGCTAATTCACTTGTTGCTGGCGTAATTCTATAATCTTTATCTCTAAACTTGTAATCAAAGTATTCTCTTGTCCAAAATCTTTGTGTATCTATAGGAATAAATGCTTTAAAACCATATTCTTTTGCTCTTCTTCTAGCCTCTTCTTCTTGATGTTCATTATGACCAAATCTAATAAAAGACCATTCAGCATTACCACCAGCTCTGATAAACTCTCTGGCGTTTTCTAAAACTCTTTCGTATTTTGTATTGACTCTATAAAGATGGTGTGTATCTTCTAATCCATCTAAAGAAAATACAACTAAATGATAGTGTGGTTTTGATGATAACATTTTGCCAAAATTATACCACCATTTTTTAGACTTAAAACCGCCGTTTGTATGTATGTAAATATGAGAACGAGATTTTGTTTCAACTAAAATATTATCACATGAATATTCTATAATCTCATAGAAATCTTTTACAAATACCGGGTCGCCAAAATTTCCACAAAAGGAAATATTGTTTACAGGATATTTAAAATTTCCGTAGATATTTTTCCAGTCTTCAAAAGTGATTTCTGTATCAACTAAATCTGGTCTGGATTGTAATACTCCGTCTATCTTACAATTTCTTGAACATTGTGGACAACGAGCATTACATTTGTCGGTTAATTCGACATGAAATTTAAAAGGTCTTGACAAATCGTACATAACATAGCATTATAATTTAAAACTGGTTAATAACAGAAATAACTTCCTTAAATGATTGTGCTTTTCTTAACTGAGCTTTCAATCCTCTATTTTCTGAATCTTTAATAAAAGGCATTTCAAAAGCAGTCAATTTAGCTTTAAACATTTGTTCTTTATTTTCTTCTTTTTCCATATCAATTTCTTCACCATAAATTTTAGTGATAATATCTGAAAAAGATAGTTTTTCTTGAACAACAACTTCCTTGACAATCTCTTTAACTTCTTGGCCGTCTTTATTTACCGTTTTCTTTGTCCATTTGTCTTTTGAAGGAATGATACCTTCTTTTACTGCTATGTCTAGCATTTCTTTTTTAAATCTATGTCTTTGTTCCGTACACCATCTGTCTGTATAATCGTGAATTTCAGGCAAAGTTGTAACATTCATCAACTGCTGAAAATCAGGATGATTTTGGTCTAATTCAATAACATATGGAATATACTCATTGACATTTTCTCTGTCAGCTAAAATAATTTCTATTTGTTTTCTATCGTTATCGCAAAATCTAGCAGACCTAAAATTGTCTTTATTAATTTGCATTAGTTTATCCTCTTACTTCTTTCACTATTGATATAATCAATAATATTGTGTTTGTTCTTCCAACCATATTTATATAAGACCTCGGTGTCTGCTTTATTGTCTTTTCTCTCGGTATCAGGTCCTATTTGTTTAGGTACCGTTTCATCTTGCAATAAATCTGTTATATAATTTGTTTCTCCAGTACCTACATCAACAATACCTTTTTCATCTGAATTCATTAATACATCAATAGCACTTAATACATCTTCAATATGTATGAAATCTCTTTTATGGTCACAATTGACATATTCGACCTCATTTCTAATTAATTTAGGTATAAACATATCTTGTCTTGCACCAGGTCCATAAACCGTGGTAAATCTCATACCTAAACTATTTTCTGGTGCCAGTAATTCAACAGCATACTTACTCATAGAATAAGGATTTTTCCATGGCTCGGCTGCTGTGCTAGAACTTGCATATAATATTTTTACAGGATTATAAGTTGAATAAAATTTAAATAATCTTTGAGTTGAAATAACATTATTAGTCCAATATTCAGTTGGATTATTTAAACTTTTTCTAACTCCAGATAAAGCAGCTAAATGTATAACTAAATCTTGTTTATCTGGATAATGACAGGTCATAACATCATAACCTATCTTTTTATCTATGCAAGTAATTTGGTGGTTTTTTGAAAGTTTTTTATAAAGGTGTTTTCCTATAAAGCCTTCACTACCTGTTAATAATATATTCATTCATAATATCTCTTATTCTTTTCTTATTTTCAAATAACTGGTTGCAATCGTAACTGGCGAACCGTTTGGAAACTCCTGTGCTCTGTAGTCGTCTAAACCGACATATCTTTGTTGATAAAGTCCTGAACCATTTAATCTAGTATCTACCATACCTGAACCTCTATTTGTACCTGTACCGTTAATACTATATCTAATTTTATATCCATTTGTAGAACTTTGAGCTGTATTCATCAAACAATCTCTCATCATTGTTTCAAAAATCGTTTCATCATATTCTCCAATATCACCAGCGCTAGTAGTGTACATAGGCATAGTGTAAGTATTATCATTTGTATATGACTTATGTAAGTAATAACTTGTAATAGTTGTAGGTTGGTCTAGTGTTTCAGGAATACCTGAAGCTGTGTACGCTGAAGTATTTGCTCTAGTGTCTGTATAAACAGGAGAACTAGAAACAATCTGTGTGTTAGATAGACCTGTTGATGAAGTTAAAATAGTATATGTTCCACCTGTCGTATCACTAATACTACCATTTACCATCAAGTCAATTGCTGGGTGTACAAAAGTATCCAACATATCTTGTTGTGTCATTGATTGCAAATGGTGTGTAGATGTTTTGTAAAGCGGAAAAGTTTTTCCATTGTCTGTAGGAAATGCTGTTGTTCCTACATTTTGATTAATTTTTGAATGACTGACCGTTACCTGTGTTGGTTCTGCTGTAGTACCCTCTCCTGGGAAACTAGCAGTACCTACTGAATAACCACCTGCTTGTAATCTTGTATCTGTAATAGTACCAAGATTTCCTCCTGAAGCCACATATGTTAATGAAACACCTGGTGTTAACATATATTGATAAATCATTTGAAGTATCAAGTCGTCCACCATTGTGGAAGACATCTCTTTTAGGTTGCCACTATCTATATAAATTGGTGTTCTTACTGCCATAATCTAATTCCATTTTTAACTTCCTGCACAATATAAAGTCTTTACAGCTGTTCCTGAAGAATCGTAAATTATTAAAGTTTGTACATTTTTTAATTCTGCTGAACCAATTGCGTCATTGGCCATCATATCTTCTACAATAGCGTCTGTAGAACCAGTTGTTATAACCGTACCTGTGTTATCAGGTAAAGTGATTATTCTATCTGCTGTAGGGTCGGTTACCGTTAATTGAGTTTCGTTTGTATTACCTGTAGAACCTTCAAAGAAAAGATTGGTCGCATTGGGGCCGAAATATAAGTTTCCGTCAACTCTGATACTTTCTGTTGCTGGAAAAGTTATTACACCACCTGAACGAGATTGAATTGTATTTCCTTTTAATGTATTACCTGTAAGCGTACCACTTCCTGTTAAATCAGCCGCCTGAATATTTCCTGTTGTTGTTAAGTTTTCATTATCAAATGAAATAGAACCACTTGTATCTGATACCGTGCCAGCAGCTATTGTTAATGTGCCTGCTTTTACAGATGTTGTAACTTCAACAACACTATTTAAACTCATTGTCAAAGTATCTGGAGAACTTACAACTGCATTAATTTGATTTGATGTTCCTAAAAATCTAGCAACTTGACCACCACCTACGATTTGTTGAGATGATGATGAATCTTCCATTGTCCAACCAGCAGTAGATGTCGCAATACTGATTGTTTCGTTCATTGCGTCAACTAAATTAGTTGATGAGATAGCCGCTGATAAGTTTGCTTTATCACCAAAGTCGTTAGCCGCTAAAGCATTAAACTCTTGTCTAAACTTTTCAAGCGTATCTGTAATTGCTATGTTTCTTACTGCCATTAGTTTTTAACCAATTCTTTAATTAGACCTTTTATTTCTCTTAACTCGCTTTTAAGGTTATTTATCTCTTTTACTGCATTTCGTATTTGGTCGCCTTGTTGTTCTCTTGACTTCACTCTTTGCATGTATAATTGATACTCACTAACATTAGTATTAACAATAGCGTTAGACTTTGTATCTCTCATAAGGGTCTGGTGACCTTCAACTTTTATAAATCTAGTCATATTATACTGCCAATGCAATCCCTCTAAAATCTTTAATTCTTGCTGTGTAAGCTGAGTTTGTACCATTGAATACAATCTTAATTTGGAAAGATGTAAACTCTGGTAAATCTTTTACACTAAATTTATAGTCTTTAAAATCAACATCTAATACTTTATCTCCTTCACTAGGCGCTGGTGAGTTATCGGAAGTACCATCGCCGTTGAAAGGTGTATATTCTATATCTTCTAATCTTCTTGTTTCTTCACCACCCGTTGTTCTAAAGAACATTTTAATAGTAGATGAAGGTCGTACACTAGCTGCTACATGACATTCTAAAGCTGTAGCAGGTGTTTGTATTGAAACTGGTTTTGTTAAATAAGAACCTGCTGATGAACCACCCTCTGGTGCTGTATCATCTTCGTAATCAACCATGTTAGTTAATTTGGCAACTATTGTAGAACCACTAGCCGGAGCAGATGTGAAAGTTATTGTATTACTTGATACCGTAAAATCATCTACAGGTTTTAATTTTAATCCTGATTTCTTAACAGCTAATAAGTGTACACTAGCAGGCGCTGATGATAATGTAAATGCTGTAGTTGAACCATCACCTGTTAATATGTCTGTAGTATTTACGGTTGGATTATTCAATCTATTTGAAATTGCAAAAGCATTAATTCTCTTTGTATCAATTACAGGCGATATGTTAGGATTATTTGAACTCATTGTTAAGTTGACAAATAATGATTTTCCACCAGACATTTCATTTGTTTGGTTAATATCACTTGCAACAACTTTTGGTTCAGTAAACCAAATATTATCCCCTAATACAACATTTTTAGCAGCTGCAACTCCGTCAGTAGCAAATGGTGTTTGAGCACCGTGAACTGATTTACCGGTTGTTGTTCTTAATGTTGTTGTTAATTGTGTGTCAGGATGTACGACATGTCCGATTTGTAATTGCATAACATCAAACAATCTGTTTTGAGTAGCAGTTACGGTTGCGCCACCAACATCACCGGTCGCTGTTGCTGTTCCAGTTGTTGTAACATCATAACTATCTAAAGTTATATTTGAAATACTTGTATATGTTCCGTTAATTGCTGAGTGAGCAATACCATTGTAAGTACCTGAAGCCACACCTGCGATAACAACATTATCATTTGAACTATGCATACCATGGTTTGGATGGAAAACTCTGATTACACTAGAACCATTAAATGTTCTAATAGGATTATTATTTAAAGATTTAGCAGGCAATGTGTTGTTTGATAATGTTACAACACCATTTGTGTTTGTATCAAATTGTGCCTTATTAATTGTAATCTTCATATCTTCCATTTGTTCAGCGTTCCATGTTCTATTGTTCGCTGACTTAAATAAGATACCCATATTTGGTTGAGATGATATTGTTCTATTTGAACCGATTGACTTTTCACCTAGTCTTGCAACATAAGCTGTATAGTCAACTGAATCTGAATATAAGACAACACAATACTCAACACCTTCTTGTAAGTAAACTGGTGAATCAAATGTAAATTTAGTAGCAACCGAAGCGTCTGTAGAAACATTTACATCAGCCGCATTTTTCCATTTTAATGCAAACGGTAAAATTTTAGGTGCTGGATATCCGTTTTGCATTGTTCTAATTTCTGCCTTCATTGGCAGAGTATCAGATTTAGTTGCTAAGAATACATCTACACTTGATACAAAGATACCATCTTCTACATCAACTACAAATGATTGTGCTAATGGGTCGCCTCTATTTCCTCTATCACCTCTATCATTATCATTGTTATCTCTTTGAGGTACACGACCAACAACTCTATTTGAGTTTCTAGTTTGAACTGGTGTAGTTTGACTTACACTTGTTCTTTGTACTCTTGCCTCTCTTGTAGAGATAATTGCTTCTTGTACGGTTTCTAATAAACCTTTTGCGTCATAATCACCTTCAGCTGAAGTTGCAATTGCTCTTCTATCTTCGGTGTTTTGTGCTGAACTTGTTAATCTTAATACTCTCTTACCACAACGCCATCTTGGATTTGCACTATTATTAGGGTCAGGTATTGAGAAAACACCTTTTACATATCCGTTTGCGTCTGTAACAATATTACCACCTAATGAACCACCATCTGGAGTTACATATGCGTTAATATCAACATTGTCAAAGAAAGCATAAAGTCTTACATTTGGTCTACAACCATATGCCTGAAATTCTACATCTCTTGCTCTAATGAAAGGAACAAAACCAATTGAAACAACTCTATCACCTAAACTTTGTCTTACCGTTTGTGGTACAAGAGCAGACCTAACACCTGTTCTTGTTTGTCTAAAGTCAGTAGATGTTGTTTGCATAATCAAGTCGCCTGAACGCCAGTTACCACCTGTTCTAGGTGTACCTGTCCAAGATTCTTGCCATTCGTTCCATTCTGTTCCTAAAGGTATTTCTGAAATACTATTGTTATCTAAACCTCTATTTAATGCTAAGTTATCAAACTCACCAAATACATTAGCAACAACTTCAGGTGCTCTTCTTGTTTCTTTCCATTCATCAACTGGTGGATTTAATTCAATATCACCAATCCAGTTAAATACTAAAAATGGATTTAAGTTTTCTGTTTTTGAGGCAAATGGTTGAGTAATAAAAGGAGTTTCAGTATAAGGTAATGTAATTAAATCTCCTGTTTTTGCATAGTTGCCATCTGTTCTATCAGTTGCTATAATAGCTGTGCCATCATCATCTGATTCAACTAACTCAACAACATCCTCATTAAATAATGTTCTTGCCTCACCTCTAGCTCTGTCAATTGAAAGTTTGTAATCATCATTACCTACATCACCAATATTGTGGCCTGTAAAGTTATCCACAACAAAACCATTTTTAAATCTGTCAAAACCATTAGCGTCTTGAATTTGTAAACCTTTAGCGTCTTGTTCTAATAAAGATAATTGAGTGTAATACTCGACATTTTTAAGTCTGTTTTCTAATCTACCGATATCTCTCATAGTATATCGTCTATTATCTTCTTTTTCAATTTCTACATCATCTGTAGATAGAGTATAAGACGGCATGTTAATAGTTGCCAATAACATATGGCCATCTAAATTAGCAGGTTGTAATGGATTTAAATCTGAAGCGCCTTTTACAACTTTTAGAGAACCTTCTCTAGTTATGAAAAGTTTATCAATTCGATTTAAATAAAATTCTAAATCTGAAGTAATATCTGAATTAAATTTTGGAACATCTAAAACGGAAGAACCTGTTCCGTCATATTCTCTATCATCTGTACCACTATCTATTGTTGTTGCGTCATCAACTCTAGGTCTGAAATCTAAACAATCTCTTAAATCGAAAATTGTACCAGTTGTGTCGGAAGTATAACTTGATATTTCTTCATAAGTTACAACACCTGAATAAGAGTCAACATCAAAATAATCTCCTGCACCGTGAGAGAAGAAATTGAAATCAACTAATAATCTACCAGTCGGTGTGATTGCACCTGGTTTTAATTTAATTCTACCTACATCATAGAAGTTATCTCTTTGACCTGTGTCTAAATTAAATCTATCTGTAATATCAGTATCAGATGAAGTAGCGTTAGCGCCAAAACCACCTGACATTTTTACACTATTAATTTTAATTACATCAGCCTTACCTAAATTACAAATACCATTTTCAATATCTGATTGTGAAGTTATTTGTACGGTTTGATTGCTGTTTAAAGATTTTGTTTTTGAGCCTGCAACCGTTCTTGATAATGTTGCCAATATTTTAACTTTATGGTTTTTCATGTTAGCACCAAAGTCTAACAATAATGATTTACCAGCAGGAGTACCAGTTAATGTGAATATTGAATCACCCTCGTGGTTTGTTCCTGAAACCGTCAATACATCTCCTGCAACACCGGCACTTGAACTAGAACCAGTTGTCATAATACTCACATTGTAATCACCCTCTGTTAATGAAGCAAATTGTTCATTTGTACCTGCTGAGATTGTAGCAGTACCAGTAGATGATAATGTTTGTACAAATTGTCTTCTAATAGAATAATTTGTATCTGTTAATCCTGAATTTGTTTCAGTCTTTAATGTTTTTACGGTTTTGTAAGGTAACTTAAATAATAAAGTATTATTTTCAGGATTATTTAATTTCGCTCTTTGTCTTGTTACGGTTGCGTTTGTAGCTGTACCTGATATAGCAGTATCAAGTGTTAATTGTGTATTAGAAATAATATTATCAACGATTTTCGTTTGAACTGCACCAGTTGTATTTGCAAAGGTAATTTGGTCGCCAATTTTTAAATCTAATTGAAATTGTGTGTTGTTACCTGTTACGGTTGTACCACTAGATGAAGCTGTAACCGTACCAACAATATTTGTATTTGTTCCGTATGCTTCCGAAATATCTGCGTCAGCAGTATAAGGTGATGAACCTGCCATAGCAATTTGTTTAACACCTGTAAATTCTTTTGTCGAAACACCATTTAAACCAATTGTGTTTGCTTGAATTGAAGCAGTATTACTAGAAGTCTGTCCTGTAATAGTTTCGCCAGCTTGAAATGTTCCTTTAACATTTGATATAACTACAACGCCATGTTCCAATGTAGGACCTGAAGTAAATGCTGTAACATTTTGAGCAGTTGTTCCGTCAGAGGCATAAAGTCTAAAATTGTTTGTTGTTGCGTCCCTTACCGTGTAAACACCAGGAGTATAAGCAGAACCACCAATTGCAAAGTTACCACCTGATAAAGTAATTTGTTGACCGTCTTTAAATCCGTGGCCATTTAATGTTACTTGACCAGGACTTGCAACTGAAATTGTTGTAGCAGCTGCTGATTTAGTTGCTGAAATACTTTGTACAACACCTGTTGCACCTGAAGTAGCACCTGAAACAACCTCACCAGTTGTAAACGATTGAGCAGTTGTAATATTAAGATGAGTAAACATCTCAATATCAAATAGATAGTGTCTGAATATTGTTGAAGCTTGTGGAAAAATATCTGTAGCGGCTGCCGTTCCTGCCACATATTGGAAACCTCTTGACTTAGCACGACCAATTTGAGGAACATTTACACCTACGGTGCTTTCTGCTGTACCTCTAGTACCAAATCTATCAAATAGATTTACGGTTTTAAATGCAAGTGTTTCACCTGAAACTGCACCTACATCCGGCGAACCAAAAATATTTGAAACATTTATAAAGTTATCTACGACAAATCTTGTTTTGTTATTATTTGCTGTATCGAAATCTCTTGCTTTGTCAAATGCAACAAATCTAGTACCTAATTGTTGATTTTCATAACCACTTACATATGATTTAAAAGGCGCAACACCGATTGCTATTTTAGTTGCACTACCACCATCAGCTACTGAAAAAATACCTCTATTATTACCAGAGGCTAAATGTTCTCTAACATCTAAATCAGGATTAGATAAAACATAATCACCTGATTCGTCAAATGTTCTTCTTGCTAATGTATCTTCTAATACTGCATATTCAGTTGACCTAACCATTGATTGAACATTACCATCATCAATTCTGGCAATTTCAAAAAAGTTTGAGTCATCTGTAGCAGTAAGTGATTTTTTTGTAAGTGTTAATAAAATTTTAAATCTATGAGCACCAGGAGCATTCACATTAGAAGTACCTTGAGCGTTATCATTTAAACTTGTATCTTCGTTAGGTGTGATAAATGATTCTGTTAAGGTAAATCCTATTCTAAATGATGGTCTGTCTGAATATTTTTCTAAAACTACGGTTGCCTTATCTACTTGTACAAAATAACCATTAATATAATAAACGCCAGCTTCAACTGAAGCAGCTGAACCTGTGTGTAAAGTATTAACAACTACGGTTGGACTACCAGAAGCGTCGGATGTTAAAGTTTCTCCGGCTGAAAATGCCACGATTGTATTATTAGTACCTGCTTTATCATACTTAACAAATAAAGTATCGGGGTCTGTACCGTCTGTAGCAGAAACACCTACAACTTTTGCTGTTACACCTGAAGTACCACCTGTTAATGTACTATTATTATATGTGTTAATATCTGAAACAGATTTAGAAGTTAATTTAATTGATGAGTATTCTAAATCGAATGCCATTTGTCCAGGGATAATCATTGCCCCTTGTTTGAACATATGGTCGCCAAATCTTTCGATTTGGTTTTGTAAAATTGTTTGTGATTGTGTTAACTCTCTAGCCTGAACTGCGAATGACGGTCTAAAAAGAATTCTATGAAACTTTTTTGACTCGTTGTAGTCATCATAGTAAGGTGAGAGGTTAAAATCAGTTGGACTTGGCATTTAACTCCCCTTAAAACTCAACTATTAACTTTATATTCTCCGTTTGGTCAGCAGCTCTAGTAATTGGCGCTCT
>MDTG01096993.1_pt1 | contig 16141 bp, 17 predicted proteins | sample 811421 | NCBI WGS metagenome assembly MDTG01 (sample SAMN05326645, study PRJNA326480) | marine metagenome | isolation source: seawater | place: Pacific Ocean: South East | collected 2011 | reverse complement strand
TCTTGATTTTGAAAAATTTAGGGAATCAGAGTTATAGGTAGTTAAATGTATTTTAAAGGAACATATACAGCGCTAATCACACCGTTTAGAACAGATCAGCAAGTTGATTTTGAAGTATTAGAAAAATTGGTTGAACGACAAGTTCAATCAGGTGTAGACGGTATTGTTCCTGTTGGCACAACAGGAGAGTCCCCAACTCTCCGAGCTGATGAACATTTAAAAGTGATCGAACGTACCGTCCAAAAAGTAGCTGGTCGATGTAAAGTAATAGCAGGAACAGGTGCAAATTCAACATCTGAAGCAGTTGAATTGACTTTAGCTGCTAAGGCTTTTGGCGTTGATGGAACATTGCAAGTCACACCGTATTACAATAAGCCAAATAATAATGGATTAGTACAACATTTTAGTGCGATAGCAGATTTAGGTGTGCCTGTTGTATTGTATAATGTGCCAGGGCGAACTTCTCGTGAAATTCCTATTTCAGTTGTTACTGAGCTTGCCCAGCATGCAAATATTGTATCGATTAAAGAAGCTGCGGGTTCAGTGGATAGAGTAAGTGATATAATTAAAGCATGTAACCTTGAGATTTTATCAGGTGATGATGTTTTGGCTGTTCCGATGATAAAATCTGGTGCTTGCGGAGTCATTTCTGTTGCATCAAATATTATTCCACTTCAAGTCTGTGAAATGATTCACTTTGCATTAAACAACGAGTTTAATCGAGCTGAGGATGTTCATAATACTTGGGTTAAATTATTTGACGATTTGTTCATTGATACTAATCCAATCCCAGTAAAAGCAGCTGCTTCAATGCTTGGCTTGGTAGATGAAATCTACCGTTTACCTCTATGCAAAATGAATTTAGATCTAAGAAACCAGCTGCAAAAAACGATGAAAAAGTTAGGAATAATAGTATGAATAAGAAAGTAGTTATTATGGGGGCAGGCGGTCGCATGGGACGTACATTAATCCGATGTTTGTTAGAAAAGCGTATAGAGGGTTTAGAATTATTTGGCGCTGTAGACTTATGGGATGATGAGCAGTTGGGTATGGATGCAGGTCAGGCTAATGGTTTACCTAATTGTGGTGTCGAGATAACATGTAATCTAGAGCCAATAGTGCCTAACGCTGATGTAGTCATTGATTTTTCATATCACGTGGGTTCAGCAGGAAATGCTGAGAGAATAGCAGAATGGGGTGTAGCGTGGATTATTGGCACTACAGGCTATACAGAAGATGAATTAAGTATGATAGATGAGGCATCAAAGAAAATTCCTATAGTTCGTTCAGGAAATATGAGTTTAGGCATTAATTTGCTATGTATGCTAGTTGAAGAGGGAGCTAAAGCCTTAAATGGGCGCAACTATGATGTAGAAGTTATAGAGCGTCATCATCGAAAAAAAATTGATGCGCCAAGTGGTACGGCAATAATGTTAGGTGAATCTCTCGCTAATGGTTATAATTTAGATCTAAAAGATGCTAAAATTGATGGACGAGTCGGACAGCCTGGAGTTCGAAGTGAATCAGAGATTGGGTTTCATGCAGTTAGGGGTGGAGATATAATAGGTGATCATTGTGTTTTATTTGCAGGTGATGGTGAAATATTAGAACTAAAGCATCGAGCAACTGATCGTGATGTATTTGCAATTGGTGCATTACAAGCAGCAATATGGGCATGTGGTAGAAATCCTGGATTATATGGCATGAGAGATGTGTTAGGAATTTAAAAAATATGGAAGGACACTCTCAATCCGAAAGTATAAAATCACAATTTGCAATGGTTCATGGAAGTGCAGGAGAAGCCCCAAGAGTAATGGGGATATTAAAAGCATTTTGGCCATTATTAGTTATTTCTACACTATTGGGATATCTTATCAGAGAAGCACTTCCATTTTCTTTTTTATCATTATCTCAAGTTGGCATTGCTTTCATCTTTTTATCCATTATTGGGGTAGTTCTTTTAACGATTGGTGATAAAAAATTAAGTAATTATTTAAAGGGTGCAAAAGGTGAAGAGAGTGTTTTACGTGAACTCACATTCTTATCTTCTGATTACACAATATTTAATGGTATTCGACTAGATAATGGTCGCTATAATTTTGATCATATTGTAGTAGGTCCTTCAGGAGTATTTGTTATAGAGACAAAAAATTGGAATGGTCATGTTCAATTCTTAGATGGTGAAGTGCAAATTGATGGGAAAAAGATTAATTTTTCACCTATTAACCAGGTAAAAGGTGAGGCATCTGAATTAAGTAATTTTTTTGACACTCATAATATGCCGTTATTTTCAATTAAAACAGTTTTATGTTTTGTCGATTCAAAATTAGACGAGTCAATTTCAAATGTGAATGGAGTTATTGTTTGTAATAAATCTTCATTAAGAAATGTTCTTACATTAGATCTGAATGATGAAATAGATATAAATATTCAGAATAAAACAAATAATCTCCTGCTTTCTTTATTAGATTAGTAAAAAGTAAAATTTTATTTCTTTATATTTTTTTTGGAGCGCGAAGACTAAGTGTGCGGTTAAAAATAGCATTGTTTGAATTATGATCTAAATCAGCACAGAAATAGCCAACACGTTCAAATTGAAATCAATCACCAGGATTTGCATTAACTAAACTTTGTTCAATTTTTGCTTTGATGATTTCTAAAGAATTCTCATTTACGAAGTCAGTGAATTTTTTTTCTTTTTTTGATAAGGGATTTTCAATTGTAAATAAACGATCATATAAGCGAATTTCTGCATCATATGAATATTTGGTTGATACCCAGTGTACTGTACCTTTTACTTTTCGTCCATCAGCAGGGTTAACGCCGCGAGTTTCTGGGTCATAAGTACCATATATTGCAGTGACGTTATCGTCAGCATCCTTTTCAACTTTGGTACATTTTACGCAATATGCGCCCCTTAAGCGTACTTCTCTTCCGATTGTGAATCTTTTAAATTTATTCGGCGCATCATCCATATAATCTTCACGTTCGATAAAGCATTCTTTTGTGAATGGAACAATACGTTTTCCATATGACTCATCCTGAGGATGATTTGGAATCTGAAGTTCTTCAGTTTTATTTTCTGGAAAATTTTCTATGATAAGCCTGATTGGATCAAGCACTGCCATTGCTCTTTTTGAAGTTTCATTCAGGTCGTTTCTTACACAAGCCTCTAATAAATCAATTTCAGTTAGACTTTCAAATTTTGTACATCCTACTTGGCTGCACAAATTACGAATAGCTTTAGCTGTATAACCTCTTCTGCGCATTCCACTAATCGTAGGAAGTCTTGGATCATCCCATCCAGATACGTAGTTTTCTTCGACTAATTCTAATAACTTACGTTTACTCATTACCATGTAACTTATATTGAGACGTGCAAATTCAATTTGCTGTGGACAGTATAATTCTAGCTCCTTTAAAATCCATTCATAGAGTGGACGGTGTACTTCAAATTCAAGGGTACATAGAGAGTGAGTTATACCCTCAATTGAATCTTCAATACAGTGAGCAAAATCGTACATAGGATAAATATAATATGTATCACCAGTATGATGATGCTTAGAGTGTTTGATTCGGTAAATAGCTGGATCACGCAGATGTAAGTTAGGTGAGGACATATCTATTCGGGCCCTTAAAACATATGCTCCTTCTTCAAATTTCCCATTCTTCATTTGATCAAATAACTCTAAATTTTTTTCTACTGTGTTATTTCGAGCGGGTGGTTCAAGTCCTTTTTCTGTAGGAATTCCTCTGTATGATTTAAATTCCTCCTGCGATAAATTACATACATAGGCACTGCCTTTTTCTATTAATGCTCGAGCATATTTTTCCATTTTATCAAAATATGAAGATGCCCAATAAAGATGATCGCCCCAATCATAACCAAGCCATCGAATGTCTTCCTGTATTGCTTTTACATACTTTAAATCCTCTGCTTCAGGATTCGTATCATCAAAACGAAGATGACATCGACCATTGTATTTAAGAGCAGTTCCAAAGTCTAGGTGTATAGCTTTTGCGTGACCAATATGAAGGTATCCATTTGGTTCAGGTGGGAAACGTGTAACAATATTGGTTACTTTTTTTGAAGTTAGATCAGCTTCAATTTTTTCATGAATAAAGTGTGTTGATGATTCTTCTGCCATAATTTCTTCCTAAAGATCATTAAACCCTTAAATATTATATTTTATCAATCTGTTTGGTTATGAATTTTATTTGTTTAGAATTCAATCAATCCTTATGTTTTATTATAGATGGAAGGGAGATAATGAAGGTAGCCACATTTAATGCAAACTCAATTCGAACTAGATTGCCAATCATATGTGATTGGTTAACTATGCATGATCCTGATATTCTTGGTATCCAAGAAACTAAAGTTCAAGATAAAGATTTTCCATCTGATGCATTCGTTGAGTTAGGTTACAATGTTTATTTCCGTGGTGAAAAATCTTATAATGGTGTTGCTATTCTTTCAAAAAAAGAGGCACAAAATGTTCAATATGGATTTGATGATGGGGGACCAATTGATGACACCCGTCTGATCAGAGCTAGTTTTGGTAATATTGAGGTGATCAATACATACATACCCCAAGGAAGAGCAATTGATCATGTTATGTATAAATATAAATTAAATTGGTATAAAAGAATTCGGTCTTTGTTTGATAAATATTATTCTACCGATCAATCTATCGTTTGGTTAGGTGATATGAATATTGCCATTGAACCGATTGATGTACATCAACCAAAAACAAAAATGAATGATCCATGTTACCATCAAGATGCAAAAGATGCCTTTATTCATGCCTGTGATTTTGGGTTTACAGATTTACTACGTAAACACCATGCGAAAGATGTTCTATATTCATTTTTTGACTATCGAGTTAAGGATGCTGTTGATCGAAATATTGGTTGGAGGATTGATTATATTCTTTCGACTCAATCTTTATTAGAAAGATGTAAAGACTGTTTCATTGATATTGAACCAAGAAGAAAAGAGAAACCATCCGATCATACATTTGTGATTGCGGAATTTTATGATTAAATTTTAATAACTAATTATAAATTATTTGTTAACAATCCCCAATTTATATATTAAGTCTATTCATTGTTAATAATTTGAGGTTTTAATTTATGCTTAAAACGATAACTGATGTTGATTGGGAAAAATGGAAACCAGATATCAAAGCAACTTTAATGTTTATTTTTAAAAATGATAAAGTTTTATTAATTCATAAAAAAACAGGACTTGGTATAGGAAAAATCAATGGCCCTGGTGGTAAAATTGAAATAAATGAGTCTTCTTTAGAGTGCTCAATACGTGAAACTCAAGAAGAGGTATGTGTTACACCAGAAGTAATCTCAAAAAGTGGTGAATTATATTTCCAATTTACTGATGAACTTAAAATTCATTGTATTGTGTATAGAGCAGAGAATCTTATTGGAATACCAAAAGAAACTAGGGAAGCAAAACCCTTTTGGTGTTCAATAAATAAAATTCCATATGATCAAATGTGGGAAGATGATGTAACTTGGTTTAAATATTTGATTAAAAAAAAATATTTCAGCGGGAAATACATTTTCAAAAAAGATCAAATGCTAGATTCTAAAGTTGATTTTAAGAAATAAAGAGAAATGTAGAAATTAAAATAATTTTATTAGGAACATTTCATTAGCTTTACTATTTACTTAACCAACAATCGTAACATTTCCAGCTTGTGGTCCTTTTTGACCATCAACAACTTCGAATGATACCTGCTGCCCTTCAATCAAAGTTTTCCGGCCATCAGAATTGATTGCTGAGAAATGAACAAAGACATCGTCTCCATTTTCTCGGGCAATAAATCCAAAGCCTTTTTCATCGTTAAACCATTTTACTGAACCTGTTTCTAATTGTTCTGACATTACTTAATTTCTCCTGAGTATTACTACTCTTACTTGTTTTCTAATTTCTTTTAAAAGTACTGTTAATAAATACTGAATAAATCGAACTAAACATGAAAGTAGCTATTTGTTATCTTTTTAGCGAGTGAAGAATAGATTTTTTTTTAATAAATTCTGAGGAGTGGCTTATTTAGATAAAAATATCGGTATAAAAATATCAATTAGGTATTGAAATTGTTTTTAATGAAGGCAAAATAGTAGTCGTTATTGAGGGGTAACATTGTTCTGGTTTTAAAATCCAGATTTATAAGGAGCTGTAATGGCTGAAAAAGTTAACGTTGAGTTACCGGATCAGAAGTATTACGAGGCAGAAGTCGCATGTAGAAATGCTTGTCCAGTTCATACTGATGCCCGAGGTTATTTATTAGCAACAGTTGCTGGTGATTATGAGAAAGCATATGCAATCTCAAGAGCCACAAATCCATTTGCTTCAATTTGCGGTAAGGTTTGCGGAGCACCTTGTGAAAAAGGTTGCCGAAGATCAGACGTTGATGAAGCGGTAGTAATTAGAAATATCAAAGGATTTCTAACCGATAAACGTGGACCTGAAACAGGTGATTTAATAACTCCGTTAACGTATTCAATAGCTCCCGGCTCTGTTAAACCAGATTTGAACGGCAAATCAGTTGGTGTTATTGGTGGTGGATGTGCTGGATATACATGCGCGCATGACTTAGCTCGTTTAGGATATGAAGTAATAATATATGAGAGATGGGAAAAGTCTGGTGGCCAATTAGTACAAGGTGTGCCCATAAATAGACTCTCAAGAAAAGTAGTTGCAAATGAATTAGCTTCAATTGAAATGTTTGAGCATGTTACCGTTAAAAATGGTGTCGATGTAGGTAAAGATATTTCAATGAAGGAACTCGAAGAGTTACATGATGCATTATTTATCGGCGTAGGACTGGCTCAGGGTAGATTAATTCCAATAAGTAATTACGAGCATCCAGATGTCCACAAAGGATTAGATTTCTTATTTGATTTTAATATGAGGGATCGTTGGGATTTATCATCGAAAAAAACAATTGTAATTGGTGGTGGTGATGTAGCTTTTGATGTTGCGCGATCTGCATTAAGGAGTGGCTCACCTACAGTCAACCTCGCTTGCTTGGAACGTGAACACTTAGGTGAGATGCCTGGTTCTAAAGATGAGCGCGATGGGGGTCGCAGAGAGGGTGTAATTTTTAATGATGGCTGGGGGCCAGAAGAAATTGTAGTTGAAAATGGAAAAATTGTTGGATTAAAAGTTAAAAAAGTATCTCGTGTTTTTGATGATGAAGGAAGATTTTCACCTGTTTTAGAGGGTGAATCACGTTTAATAAAAGGTGACATAGTTTTTATGGCAGTTGGTCAGGCTTCAGATATTAGTTTCTTAGAAGAGGCAGGTATAGAAATGACGCCACAGGGTTGGGTTAATGTTGCTGATCATGAAACTCTTCAAACAAGCAAGCCAAACATTTTTGTTGGTGGTGATATCGCTCATGGACCAAAATTATTTATTGATGCAGTCGCATCCGGAAGTAAAGCAGCTCAAGGTATACATGCTCATTTAACAAATTCGAAACCTATGAGATTACAACGAAAAATTACTTTCAAAGATCTTCCTGAATATGGAAGAACGTCATCTTATGTTGATGAAGAACGAGAAGAACGTGATGAGTTACATGTTGAACCTGCAAAAGACCCAGAATTTAATACAACAATCGAATATGCGGAAGAAGAAGCTAAAGAGCAGGCTGGAAGGTGTTTAGAGTGTCATATACATCCTACATTTGAAGCAGATATTTGTATTCTGTGCGGAGGTTGCGTAGATGTATGTCCATCATATTGCTTATCTATGAAGACTGTGGATAAAGTTGATGGTGGAGAAGATTTAAAAGTATTAGCCGAATTAGAATTTGGGGATATGGCAGTCGCTCAGGAGCAGGGATCCGTAATGTTATTTGATCCTTTGAAATGTATTCGTTGTGGAATGTGCGCTCAAAAATGTCCGACAGGTGCATGTAAAATGTCTGTCAATGAATTTGAGGATTGCTTTGCTTAGGAGAATTACATGTTGGGCTTAACAATAATATTAATGATCTCTTCACTTTTACTTGGTTTATGTTTTTTTGGACTTTTTCTTTGGGCATTGTCAGATGGTCAGTTTGAAAATAGTGAAGCTGCTAAATACGTCATTTTTCATGAGGAGAATGATCGATGAAAAAGAATATCACTGAAAATGTTCAACTGACTGAAATTATTGAAAAAATAAAAGAAAAAAAAGAATTTCTAAATAGTAGAAGAGAGTTTATTGCTGCTGGATCTGCTGTTGCGTTAATGGGACTAGGTGGAGCAGTTGGTGGTGGAGCATTGTTTAAATATATGTTTCCCACTGTCACATATGGAGCTCCAGCCAAGTTTCTCATACCTATAATAGATTTGCCGGAAGTAGGTGATGAACTTTTATTTGAAGAGATGAAAACTATAGTGAGAAGACACTCGGAGAATGAAGTAGCTGCTATATCTCTTGTTTGTACACATTTAGGATGTACTGTTAGTAGAATTGAAACAGGTTTTTTGTGTCCTTGTCATGGTTCCCAATATGATAGTGACGGAAACGTTGTGGGTGGACCTGCTCCAAAGACATTACCATGGATGGAAATAAAAAAAGTACCAGGAGATCAGTTGGAAGTTAATACTGGTATTCCTGTTCCTGAATACACTTATTTTAAATTTGTCTAGAGGTTTAAATTAATGGAAGAAATCACAAACATCATTAATAACTTAAAAGCAAAAAATAAGCATTTTGTTAATTTACTTTTTACATCGATCATTAGACATGGTTTCGATAATACAGGTTTAACAAAATCCAAAATTATGTTTAGTAATGTTTTATTGCATATACAGCCTGTTAAAATTCATAAGCGATCAGTAAAATTTAAAACAACTTTAGGTTTAGGCTTAATTACAACTTACATGTTTTTTGTTCTTGCCGTCACAGGAATAATTTTGATGTTTCATTATTCACCGTCTGCAGCAATTGGACCTGATGGTTTTCCTGATGCATATAGTCGTATGTTGAATCTTCGAAGTAATATTTTTTGGGGAGATTTTATGCGTAACATGCACAGATGGGCCGCTCATGGAATGGTGGCTTTTGTAGCTCTACACATGTTAAGAGTTTATTTAACAGGAGCACATCGAGGTGGTCGTGAATTTAATTGGGTCATAGGTTGTATTCTTGGTCTTTTAACTGTTTTTTTATCATACACTGGATATTTATTACCATGGGATCAACTTGCTTTTTGGGGTGTGAAAGTTGGAACAGAGATAGCCAGGCTGGCTCCAGGTGGCGATATCATACGCGGTATCCTTTTGGGTGATGCCGACGTTAGTGGTGAAGCTTTGTTAAGATTTTATGTATTACATGTAGCTGTTCTTCCGACAACAATGGGTGCTTTAATTGCCTGGCATTTTTGGAGGATCAGAAAAGATGGCGGATTGGCTAGACCAGAAAATACAAATAACGAAAATCAAATACCTGATGAAGATTTTGGTGAAGTGAAAAACACATCTGTTTTTAAATCAGCAAGAAGTTATAAATTAGTTGAGCTAGTGAAAGGAAATGAGCCAAAGGTAAATGAAGAAGTTGATCAGATGATGTTCGCATGGCCTAAATTAATTATTCGAGAATTGATAGTCCTTGCAGGTGTCTTAGCTTTTTTAAGTTTAATATCAGTCTTTTTCGATGCACCGCTTGAACCTCCAGCAGATCCAGCAAATCCAACAAATCCAGCTAAAGCACCCTGGTATTTCTTAGGTCTGCAAGAACTCACTAGTTATGATGGATTTATTGGAGGTATAGTCATACCTGGTATATTGGCAGGCGGGGTTATGGTACTTCCATATATTGAAATGTTTTTTGAGACTTTTACGAAAACATACAGAAAAAATATTCCGGGTGTGTGGTTTGCAAAGGATAGAACATTAGAAAATGCTCTCTTTATTGGAATGTATATTTTTATGGGTGTTCTTATCATCATTGGCGTTTACTTTAGAGGTGCAAACTGGGAAATAATTTATCCTTGGGATCCTGTGACGGGAGGACATCATTAAATGTTCAAGGATTATCAGATTCTACTTGGCTTGGTTATCCTAGGTCTATTGATTACAGCAGTATCTGTTTTGAAATCTGCAGGTTTAATTATGTCTGATGAGAAAACCTACAGAGAATGGCAACATCAATATTACCAATCTATGGGTGAGACTGAGTATGAAATTGAGGTTAAACAAATCAACTTAGAAACTGAAGGTATCACGATGGTGGATCGTTGCCAATCCTGTCATATTGGGGCATCCAATCCTGAAGCTATAAATTTTGAGGGTCCGTTAGCATTTCATCCACCTATTGTTCCAGGACTAGAAAAAGATCCACACGATTTTAATAAAATGGGTTGTGCCGTATGCCATAGTGGGAACGCACGAGCGTTAGATATGCACGATGCGCATGGTGAATTACATGGTTGGCCATCGTCAATGACATTATTGACCGGTCAATCAGCACAAGCAAATTGCTTCAGATGTCATGCACAAGAAGGAGGTACTCTGGCAGGTGCATCGCATTTTGAAAAGGGTAGAGAGTTGTATTTGGAAAAAGCATGTTGGGGATGTCATGCTATAGAAGGTGTATCTAATGCTAAGCAAGCTCCAAATTTAACAAACGCAGGTGGAAAACACGGGTATGATTATCTTTATGAGTCCATTCAATATCCTAAAGCCAATGATGAAAATTCAAAAATGCCCAAATTTGATTGGGTATATGATAAAGAAACTGTATCTGCTTTAACAACTTATCTTAAAGCACAACAAGTTAAAAAAATTAGAACAGATAAATATGCTCCTCTCGGATATGAAAAACCTAAATCAATTGAGAATCGTATAACTGAAGCTAGCGTAGAAGCTGGACGCGCATTATTTGCTGGCGTTACATACATGGGATCGACTTCTCGGGGCGGATGTATAAATTGTCATGCATGGAGAAATAGTGATGGTGATTTGAGTGGTGGTCACATTGGACCAGAACTTACATGGTCAATAAGAAATAGGGGTGCTGAATACGTCAGAGACCATATTATTAATTCAAGAATGCATGCTCCGGATTCGATAATGCCTTCTTTCCGGCAATATAACGATGCCGAGCTGGATAGTCTTGTCATGTATTTATCAACTTTTGATTACAAAGTTAGTGGTGAAGTTGTGGAGAGTATGTAATGAGATATGTGACTTTTATATGCCTTATAACTTTTGCATTTAATGTTTCTGCTAATTTATCCGATAAAGAATTTCAATATGCTCAAAAAATGTATGATACATATTGTTTATCATGTCATGGGGCAGATCTTGATGGTAATGGAGAAGTAGCTGAATTATTAGAACCATATCCAAGGAATTTTACTAAGTACCAATTTGTAATTGCTTATAAAGATCGTTTTAAAAATTCTCTTTTAAATGGTGTCTCTGGTTCAGCTATGCCACCATGGAAAGGTGTTTTATCAACCAATGAAATAGACTTGTTAGTTGATTATATCGAAATGAAAATTTTAGAGAAATCACCAATTCAAGCATATTCAAGAATAAATGTTTCAATGCCATCAATTGGTGATCCTGATGACCGTTTATTTTTAAATAAAAAAGATAAGGATATAAAAATGTTGACGCTAGGTGATCCAGTAAGTGGATATGAAGCTTTTAACAAATATTGTGTATCCTGTCATGGAAGACTTGCAAATGGAAAAGGTCCAAATGCAAAAGCTCTTGGGCATGCAATCCCTCGAAATCTAATAAACCGACATTTTTTAAATCAAGAACATATTACGAATGAAAGATTATACAAATCAATTCTCCTAGGTGTAGCAGGAGGTCCAATGCCTGCTCATGATCATTTAAGTGATCAAGTCATTTTTGATCTTATTTCCTATATAAGAGAGAATATTAAGGAGGAATCCAAATGAAAAAAGATATAGCTGCAAAAACAATGATTACGACGGCAGTTGTATTTATGGGTTTTGCATTAACATTTGGTCTTTTAGTCGCGCTAAAATATGTATATCCAAACATTGGAAATATTGAATATCTATCAGCCCCAAGAATGAGGATGTGGCATACAAATTCTATATTGTATGGATGGCTCTTACCATGTCAAATGGGTATTTTATTATACGTTTTACCAAGAATTCTTCATACGAAACTTTTTTCAGAAATTTTAGGTCTAATTACTGGCTTAATTTATTTTGGATCTATTATCGCGGGGTTAATAGGAATTTTATTGGGAAATGTAAAAAATATTGAATATGGGGAAATTGGATCACCTTATGACTATCTAGTAATATTTAGTTGGATTCTTTTTGGAATCAATATTATTGCTACAATCGTTAAAAGAAAAGTTAGATATTTGTACGTAAGTGTATGGTACTCATTAGGTTCTGTTATTTGGACTTTCTTTGTCATGATAACAGGTCATATTTTTACTCAAATGGTTTCAGGAGTTAATCAGGCTAATTTAAATTGGTTTTATGTTCATAATGTAGTTGGCTTAATATTTACTCCTTTAGGAGTAGCAGGAGCTTATTATCTAATACCAAAAGAGCTAAATACACCTATTTACTCCCATAAATTAAGTATGATTGGTTTTTGGGTTATATCTTTTGTATATGTTTGGACTGGCGCTCATCATATGATGGCTGGACCAAGTCCGGATTGGTTAGAAACTGTCGCAAGCGTATTTTCATTTAGTTTATTAATTCCTGTTATAGCTGTCATCACGAATTTTTTGGGTACATTTGCAACGGCGCCCAAAGAAAATCGTTTTAAAGGTCCCATCACAAAGTTTTTAATGGGTGGAACCATCTATTATCTTCTAACTTGTATTCAAGGGCCAATGCAAGCTATCCCAGCATTAAACGTTATAATTAGTAAAAATGATTGGATAGTAGGTCACGCTCATATGGCTTTATTGGGAGCATTTTCTTTCTTTGCCATAGCTGGTGTTTACTATGTAATTCCAAAAATAGCAGGAAGACCTCTTCATAATGCGAAATTAGCAGACCAATCATTTTGGATTATGTTAATTGCTTCAGTTCCATTTTTTGGTTCACTTTTTATATCTGGTGTCATACAAGGAAATATGTGGTTAAATCCTGAAAATACATTTGTTCAAACGTTAATGGCAACAAAACCATGGCACATCATCCGAGTTTTATCTGGAGGATTTATTGTTTATGCCTATTTCCTTTTCATTCACAACGTGGTAATGACTTTAGTTGGTAGAAGCAACAGTCAAGATGAGATAACTGAAGAGGTATTCGAATGAAGAATCCTATTGAAAAAAACTTATTTTTTCTTGGTTTGTTTGCCTTTTTACTCTTTTCAATTGGTGCTGTTACAACAACAATTATACCACCACTTGTTAATGAGGAAATGTGGTCAGCTGGAACAAATATAGTCCATAATTATACTCCACAAGAACTAAGGGGTATTGAAATTTATAAAAGAGAAGGTTGTGTTTATTGTCATACACAACAAATTAGAAACTTAGACTCCGACCAAATTAGATATGGCTGGAAACTTGTTCATGCACCGGTATCAGAATCTTGGGAATATACAAATGATGAATATTCATTTTTGGGCACAAAGAGAACTGGACCAGATTTATCTCGTGTAGGAGGAAAATATTCATCTGAGTGGCATTGGTCTCATTTTAAAAATCCGAGGAATATGGGCGAGCAATATGAATCACCAAATGGCAAGTATCAGGCAGCATCTTTAATGCCATCATATGCATATTTAACTGATGAAGAAATTAAAGATTTAACTGCTTATATACAAACTTTGGGTAGAAATAAAGACTGGCGAATATTACATGGTAAAAAGCTAAATGATTATGAAAAATGATGATAATTTTATAGAGGATACTACTGAGATTAAACAAGGAAATGCTGATGTTGGACCTTTTGTTATAGGAGCAATTTGTATTATTACATTGGTATGTTTATCTTATTTGGTTATTAATATCTGGTGCCTATAAATTAAATTTAGGGAAAAAATGGATCCCATTGCGTCAGTATTATCTGGTTTAGCTTTTGGTTGGCTTGCCATTCCTCATTGTTTTGGTATGTGTGGTCCTCTCCACGTATCAGTTTGTGCTATAAAAAGAAATCAAAGTTTAAAAGCACTATCATTTTTTAATATTGGTCGAATATTCGGCTATAGTTTTTCTGGATTATTATTTGGAGCATTCGGCGAATTTATTAACTTAGGTCCGTCAAATTTTTGCTGTGAACTGGATTTATTTCCTGTTAGGGGTGCATTACTCGCTTTACTTTTTCCAGGAATTACAATGATTCTTATCGGTATTTATAGTATGCGACATGGTGGTATTAAAGCAATAAATAGTAGTTGGATATCGAGATGGCTGGATGGAGGAATTAGTAGACTTGCTGTTGGCGGTGCATGCACAACATTGATTCCATGTGGAATGCTTTACGCTGCATTTGCTATATCAGTTGGTACAGGTAGTTGGATTTCTGGAATGATCTTTATGCTAACATTTTCCATTACACAGACTTTCTTTATGCAATTAGGGATATCGGTTGGTCAATTAATGGGAAATAAATGGAATGAACGAATGAAAATTATTTTTCCATGGTTATGTTTATTTATTGGTTTAATTTACATAATTCTTTTTATCAAACGCTTAACTCCAGCATAATATGTTAAAAGATTGTATAGTTTGTAATAGACCAATTCCCAGAGGAGAAGTTAATTTCTGCTGTCCCGGTTGTTCCGCTGTTTATACTATTATTGAAAAATTAAATTTAGAAGGAACGGAAAAAGACAAAAGATTAAAACAGTTACTGGAGGGGGTTTTTCCCGGTGGACAAGAAATTGAATCAAAAAACAATGATCTAAGCAACGGTGAATCAATAACACTACTAATTGATGGTATGGTCTGTCCGGCGTGTTCTTGGCTAATTCATAATAGATTAACAAAAATTAAGGGTATTGGTAATGTAAATGTAAATTTTATATCCGAAATTTGTGAGTTAAAATTTGATCCAATGATTTTATCTTTTGAGGAAATTGAAAAAGCGATAAAGACACTAGGATACCGGTGTTGTGATTTTGGAGATTCAACTCAGGGGACTGATTTATTTCGCTTTGGTACAGGTTGGTTCTTAGCTCTTAATGCGATGATGATATCTTTTGTAGTTTATTCTGCAGAGGTTTGGTCTGTTCCTCTAACAATGCAATGGATTTGCTCGTTTTTATTAGTTCTTTTCGGAACATGTGTTCCATTTTACTCGGCGAAATCAACAATTGTTAAAGGCTTCGGTCAAATTAAATCATTATCATTTCGTATGGAAAGTCTTGTGGTCATGTCAACCATGGCTGCATGGATATATTCTATAATGTCTTTATTTCAAGGATCTTTTGAACGCCTCTATTTTGATGTAGTTACATTATTGCTGATGCTTATTGAGACAGGTAATTTAATAACAGGAACTTATTATCGTAAATTGCAACAACGAGTGAGCTCATTGTCATTACAATTACCAAAAAAAGTAAGAATGAGTAAGAATGATTTTTGTGATGTTGATAATCTAAAAGCAGGAATGCAGTTTAACGTTTTTCAGGGAGAATTGGTTCCGAGTGATGGAATTATAACTGAGAGTGCAGAATTCGATTTTAGTTTAATTACAGGTGAATCAGTTGGAATATGGATGGAACCGGGTAGTTTAATAGGATCAGGTTCAAAATTACTCTCTAATCGAATTACTTTAATAGTCCCGCCAACAGGAAAATCAAATTTACTTGAACGAATGGTGGCTAGTACTATAGAAGCTTTTAATACTAAACCAGAGCAAATCACACTTGGTGATAGAATTAGTCAGGTTTTTGTTCCTTTTGTGGTATTCATTGGTATATCTGTTTTTTTTGTATGCTCTTATTTTGGAGATATGAGTGATGGTTTTTCGCGTTTGTTAAGCGTTTTAATTGTTGCATGTCCTTGTGCATTTGGAATAGCTGAACCTCTAGTTTTAACCAGTGCATTAGATCAAATTCGTCGATTAGGAATCCAACTCTTTAACGGTTCTATACTAGCTTTAAAACCTAGTATTGCAATATTTGATAAAACAGGAACCTTAACTAAAGGAGT
>MDTG01203537.1_pt1 | contig 16142 bp, 30 predicted proteins | sample 811421 | NCBI WGS metagenome assembly MDTG01 (sample SAMN05326645, study PRJNA326480) | marine metagenome | isolation source: seawater | place: Pacific Ocean: South East | collected 2011 | reverse complement strand
GTTGTAGGTGCGTCACATGTTGACGGATCTTCTACCTCAGAACAACTGTCAGCAAACATACTATCAACCATTTGTTTACTGAGCGTAGCATAGATGCGTGATTCCAAGTTACGAATAAACTTGGCTAGGATAGTATTCTCCAGTTCACGATCCAAGCGTTCTTGTTCTGCTTTTTGCTCTTTGCGGAGGTCTTCTTGACGATTGAACTGCAACTGCTCAACACTCAACACATGTGTACTATAACCATTGCCATGATGAAATGCAGGACTTTTGAATCCCCATGTCAATTCACTGGCAACTGATTGAGGCACACACAAGCCAAGCAAGCATAATGCTAAAAACAGTTTCTTCATGTCACTCTCCGCAAGTATTTATAAATAGGTGTAAATATTTTTACACCAATGCTCGTAATTTGAGCATTCTTACATATTTATCGGAGAAACATGGATCAGCGACATTTGATATATATTATAAAGCAAGGTGAAAAACATATGGACAAACTCAAAGAAGAACAAGATGCACTTTGGGAAGCACTGGATTGTTTCAACGAAAGACTGGAAGAAGAACAACAAGATCAAAATCTAACAGAAGAAGTTGACCATTTTATCATTGACAAAATAAAAGATGCACTAATAGAGTGCAACAACAACAGAACACATGCCGCAGACAAGTTGGGCATCAAACGTGAAACACTGTTGGCTAAAATGAAAAAGTACTTTATCTCTTAGGTTTGGGAATTCTAATCTTCATTTGTGCTTGAGGAGGACAACGTGAATCCCAAGGAACAAATACATGTTTGGGGTAATAGTAGTAATAACTGCTAACTTCACGTGGACATCTGTATTCACATACCCTAGTTAACTGATTATTGTATTGCCAACTGTGTGTTGCCATCACGCTTGTCAATGCACAAGCGATTATGGTTTCTACCACTTACCTTGACTCACACCCAGCCAGTAGATACCAGCTACGCCTATAGCACAGGCTACGGATATAATCAGAGAGCCAAGAATCCAAGTGATAATTTTTTCTTTCATTTCTTCTGCGGCATAGATTGCTTCTTTTTGTTCTTTGCGCATCTGTGCTTCGATGCCAACTATTTCGTCCCATGCACTGGGACCATAGTAAAGACTGATATAGGAACGCAGTTCTTCACGCATTTCTTTGGCTTTTTGTTTATGCGCCCACACTTCCATGGCGTTGGCTTCTACACCTCCACCTAGTGCTTTCCACCATTTTGGTTTCTCTGCTTTTTTATGTGCGTAATCTAAATCACTGACAGCCTTGCCCCAAGAGGCTAATTGACCTGCCATACTTTGAATATCTTTACCTGTGGCTATGGCACTTTTGATGCCGTTAAATGCCGCAGTTGCCATGCCAATGGCACTTACTGGATCTATCATGTATTGTCACTCTCACTCACGTACAAATAGTACACTAATATTTACCAAAATTTGTATTTTTTTCTTGACATTTAGAGTAAGATGTCTTATATTATACATGTACGCAACAAAAAGAGGTAGTTATGAATATTCAAGAATTAGCAGAAACACTGACTTATGAACAACTGGCATCTGCACTTTATCTAAAAGGTGACATGGACGGTTTTCATAAAGTTACTGACAAGACCAAGTGGAGAGAGCCTGTTATGGCTGACAAACTAGGTCACAAAGCACACACTAAAATTAGTGCAGGTGCTGGTACAGATGAATATGGCAGTGACGCCGTTGACCTTGCTACTGGTAAAATGGCTGAATATAAAAGTAATGCTATTACTGACAAGGAAAAAAGAAACTTGTTGGAAGAGCAGAGAAGTGCCAACAAAAGATTTACACCGCTGAAAGTCAGTGGCGTTTACAATGGTGCATACAGTCATGAAGCCATTGACAGTTACAGTGAAAATGACCATTACTTTGGTGTGTTCTACAAAGAACAGTGTGTACTGATCATCAAGCCACACACTGATTATGTGATTGAAACACTGAGAGCCAATCTCGAAGTAACACTTGCAAAACTAGCGGCTGGTACTAAGACAACCACTAACCTAAACACAGTAACGGTTGACTTAGCTGATAAAAGCAAGTATAGTATTGCATATATAAACACAGCCTTTATGGGAGACTTTACTCATACTGTACTTTACGAGGGCGTATAATTGGAAATAAAAATTGTAAATCAAGACTGCTTGGACTTTTTGAAAAGTCTTCCAGATGATAGTGTGGGTCATATCAATGCTGACCCTCCCTACAATATTGGATATGACGGAGGACAAGGGTGGGATACATTTGAAGGTGAAGCTGAATATCTCACATGGTGCAGTTTGTGGTTACAAGAATGTGCAAGAGTACTCAAGCCAGGACGTATGATGTGTGTTTGGGGCACACAAAAAAGCGATACATTTTTTAGACTGAAACTGGATGTACTCAATCGCATTGAAGGACTCGAAGCACAAAGCGCAATACACTGGAGTTACAATTGGGGTGGCAGACCTCGCAATAATTTTGCAAGCAAGATTGAAACTGCTTGGTGTTATAGCAAAGGCACAGACTTTTACTTTGATAGAACAAATGTAGAAGTGCCACGTAAAATGAAAGTAAATGTACGCACAGGAGAAGAGTACACAAATGGTACTATTCCAACAACTGTATGGGAAGGTAACTTGGGTACTACTAGTTTAGAAGCCAAAGAAAGCAATTTTCATCCAACAGTAAAGCCACAGTTTGTGTTGCAGAGAATGATAAATGCATATTGTCCAACAGATGAAACAGTGTTGGATCCTTTTAGTGGCAGTGGTAGCACTGCGGTAGCCTGTGTCAAAACAGGACACAATTTTATAGGTTGTGAGCGCAGTACAGAATATCACATCAAAAGTATAGGGCGTGTAAATAAACACATGAACCCAGACAACTTGGATACCAAAGTTTTTGACATTCCGCAAGTAGAGGTGTTGCTATGAATGATAACGATCCATTTACTATTAGACTCACTGATCTAACAATTGAACAAAAAGAATTGTTGGACAAGATATGGACACTGCAAACCAGTGAAGAAATGACAAAGTTTAGAAATACTTTGCCTATATTCCGTCAACAACAGATGGACAATTTGATCCAACTGATATTGATGGAGTTTGAAGATCAACGAGCAACAGAGGACTTGAGCATGGCTCAAGAGATGCTACGTGAACTTGGATACCGAGTGTAAAGATATAACTGAAAAAAATCCTAACATGCTGGTGCCGTGGTATTTGATGGCGGCATATGCTTACTATGAGTTGGATGATCCCTTTCTCAGTGATGGAGTTTTTGACAATATGGCAAAACAACTTCACAAGCAATGGGACAACATACAACATTTCCACAAGCATTTGCTAACACGTATGGATTTGGTTGCAGGTACATATCTAGGAAAATACCCTGAACGAGTAAAAGATGCGACTAAACATTTGTTGAAAAACGTTGTAGAAAAAAGAGGCTGATTTCCGTTAGGTTTTCAGCCTATTGGTTTCGTTGATTACTTCTTATTCCATATCGCATATAGAACCCAGATAGCAATCAAGCCCATTAGGCCTTCAGCGCCAAGTGATGATAGCATACCGCTTACATTACTTACGACACTTACTTCTGGGAAGAATGGGATATTTCCTAATCCTAGTACTTCTACTACGATCATCAGAGCCGCGATACTAATACCTAGATCAGCTATGCCTGCCGCCCATCCTCTTACTTTGTTGATAATATCCATGTATTATCTCCTTGTTGTTCGCGTGTGTACTACACCCGCAAGTATATTTACAAAAAGTCAGCGGAAATCCGCTTATGGTAAGACTTCATGGTGCGCTATTTTGTAGCAGATTTCACACAAAAAAAGGTTGACATAAGACATCTTGGTGTTATTATATATATGTAGACGGAGAAAAATAATGCAATACAGTGTTGAAGGTGGTACTAAAAAAGAGCGTCAAGCAGTTGCTGAAGCACTTTGGTTTGCCAAAGATTACTTGATGCCTAGAGTACGTAAACTAGCAGTTGATGTTACAATCAGCAAACTAGAAGTTGACGGTGATGTATTGGACGGTGACGAAGATAGAGAATATGAAATCCGTATCAAGCGAGGACTTGGTTACGAAGATCTTGTTACTGCAATTTTCCACGAAATGGTTCATGTAAAGCAAGCAGTTCGCAGAGAATATCCCATGTTTGAAGTCAGTGATATTCCTTATTTGGAACGTCCTTGGGAGATTGAAGCTTTTGCTGAGCAAGAAAAAATGTTAGAAAAATTCAAAAAAGTTGCATAAAAAGGTTGACAAGTAAGACATCTTACTGTATAGTGTAAGTATAGTTAGAAACAAGAGAGAGACGCAAATGCAAAAAGAACTTGAAACACTAAAGCAAACAATCAAAGAAGATTTTGTAAAGTTTGCTACTCGCAACGGCACCAAGCCTTTAGAAGGTTATTTTGCTACAAAAGTTGCTGAGTTTGATGACTTGATTACCATCAAAGAAGGTACCAAGTATATAAAGATCATCAAAGACGGTAGCGTCTGGGGTTTCATTGTCAACACTGACAAAGACAAAAAATTCAAGTATGGCGACATACTAATGGCGGCGGGCTACAATGCTCCTGCTCGTAACAAAGCTCGAGGCAACATTTTTGAAAAATACAGTGTTGCTTGGACTGGTCCACATTACTTGGTGTAATATGGATCAAGCGACTTTATGGAGAGCAATACAATGTGCGATACTGATCGTTGGTATTGCTACTCCAATCGTTCTAACCGTAATTTTTATATAGAGGAGATGAGTATGGGAATGTCCAGTTGGATATTACAAATTGAAGAAACATTTTGGGATCAGGTCGCTGAGATCGTAAAAGATTCTGAACATGTTTCAGAAGCAATGGAAAGGGCTGTTAGCCTTTCTAAGCCAATGGTTCCTCACATAGATGCTGAGACCATTGAAGAGTCAGTTGGCGAGATGTGGAACGAGTTTTGGAGTGCTTATGTATAAGGTACTTGGTATTCCTGTCATGGTAGGTGTAGCGGTTGTCGCACTTGGTTTTGCTGTCAACAATGCGCTATCTTTGCCAGACGTTTATTTTAGCTACTCCACAGATGAATGTGTGAAAGTAGTAAACTACAAGGAAGGTCACAATTATTCATGTGAATTACTTCCTGCTAAATTTCATCATGTGTGGGTGCAGTAAATGAGCAAGTATGGTCCACGTGTTTATGCCAGTGATACAATCAAGACCAAAAACCATTGGGCGGTTGGTGTCATATGGCAAACCCAAGGCAGTCGCGGTGTGTACAACACTGAAATGACAGACAAGGGTTTTACATGTGATTGTCCTGCTTATAAAAAATGCAAACACATAAAAGCCATAGAGGAGAGATTTTGAAGAAATACATAGTAAAGATTGTTTATTTAAATGGTGATACTTACACAAGGTATCAATTGACTAAGAAGAAGGCATTAGAAATGATGTCAGAATATATGAAACTCAAACTAAGGGAGCTAAAATTATGTCAGCACTAGAAAACGCAATCCAAGCAATTCGCAAGATCGACAATCAAGCAGATCTCAACGAACTTGCTACTATTTGGAAACTTCAAATGAACTATATCGGTGCTCAAGCCAAACGTGGTTTGAAAAAAGGCGACATTGTTGAATGGGAATCACGTGGATTTGTTCGCACTGGTAAAATTGTAAAAATCAATAAAAAGACTGTTGAGCTTGTAGATGCAAATGCTACCCCGTTTGGTCGCACTGTAACACGAGTTCCAGCCAGCATGATTACTGGAAAGGTTGCGGCATAAGTAAATTTATGCTACACATAAGAACTGATCCAGTAAATTTTACTTGGGATGAAATAGAAAAGTTCAAACAAAAAAATCTAAGAACAGAATATCTATTGGAAACCCAACACAACGGAAAACAGTGTGCCATCTTTTATGGTGGCATACCCAGCACATACAAATGTGCATACTACACTGAAGATCAGTATAAATGGAAAAATATACCAGCAGTTGAAGAATTTGAAAAAGACTGCGATTGGATAGAGGATTTAGAATTTGTTGCCGTCCAAGCAGATAATGGAGATGTTATCTACAGTAGATATCCTGGGGAACACAGGGTTAGCGATGATGGCAGTGTCTGGGTTTGTGATGATCGTGTTAGCGATGAAACCAGACGGAGAAGAATAACACTGTTTAAAGGTAGAGTGGAGTATTGGCAATGAGTCAGAAAAAAACAATTCAATTTGAAGAATCACTCGGCAAAGACGACTACGGGTTGATTATCAGTAAAGAAGGCGAACTCAAAGGCTTGTGGATGCCTGAGAGTGAAAATGAAGCATTGGAGTTTATCCCTGAAAGCATTGTACGTATACTTGAAGGCGTATACGGAATGGACTTGGGCGATGAAGTAACAATGCATTGAGACGAGGTCGCAAATCAGATCCCAGAGAATACATCGAAGTTCGTATAAAACAACTAATCGATGATAGACGTAAAGCAAAAGATTCACTTGACAAAGAATGGTATTTGCGTATAATAAGTGAACTACGTTACGTATTGACAATCATGGACAAAAGCTAGGAGGCTTATATGCAATTTTTTGAAATCAGTAAACAGGCTGAGGAAGCCGCACGTTTGGGCCGTTGGATGATGGATCAAACCTATAATATCAAAGAAGATCACCAATTTGCAAATACTATCAGCAGATTGGGTGATGCACTCACAAAATTTGATATGCCACACGGAACAAGTTGGGGAGATTTCAACAAACAAGAAAAAGCACTTATCATAAAATGTAAAAAAATTATGGAAGAAAAGACTTGACAATAAGAAGTCTTGGTGCTATAGTGTGTATGTAAGTTAAGAAAGAGAGGTTACGTGAATAAGAATTTGATACTAACAGACTGTGATGGAGTGCTTCTCGATTGGGAAAACACTTTTATTGAATGGATGGCTACTAAAGGCTTTACTCCTAATCCAGATGAATTTGGCTATGAGATGGCTAAAAGGTTTGGTATGAGAAAGACCAAAGTTAGAGAGTTGATCAGAGAGTTCAATGAAAGTGCTTGGATCGGGTTTTTGAAGCCTTACAAAGATGCAGTGTGGGGCGTCGAACAACTTGTTAGCAAAGGCTACAAGTTCGGTGCTATTACTAGTTTGAGCGAAGATGAATATGCTGGTAAACTGAGAACTTATAACTTGGAACAACTGTTTGGAGAAGTTTTTGAGTTTGTTGAGTGTATTGGAACAGGCGCTGACAAAGATGAATCTTTGTTACCTTACAAAGATAGTGGCTTGTACTGGATCGAAGACAAACCTGAAAATGCTAAACTAGGAGCCGACATGGGTCTCACTAGTATTATGATAAGACATAAGCATAATGCCTATTTTGATTACAACGGCGTAAAGGTTGTAGACAACTGGGCTCAAATTGTAAACCTTATCAGCTAGCTTCGTCGTAAATCTTTAGTACGTCAGCTACAACGGGATGTCGTTCGACATCCCTTTTTGTGAATTGCACGTGTCTTATTGAACTGTATGTTCCAGTATTATATTTTTGTAGAAAGTCTTTTAGACCATTATTATTGAATCCTCTATCATGTTGAGCAAGGTCACCTGTAACAACAATCTTACTACCTTCTCCAATACATGTCAGTAACATCTTAGTTTGTTCCTGAGTTGCGTTTTGCATTTCATCTGCAATAATCCATGCATTTTTGAATGTGCGTCCACGCATGTATGCCAATGGTGATATTTCAAGTGTCTTGTTTTCTACCATTTGCACCACTTGTTTGGGTTTGTAGTATTCTTCTAAAAAGTCAAAGATTGGTCGAGTCCAGGGTTCCATTTTTTGTTTTAGATCGCCGGGCAAAAAGCCGTGTTGTTCGTCAACACTAACGGCGGGCCGAGTAATTACTAGGCGTTCAACTGCGCCTTCTTCTAGTTTCTGAATACCCATTTGTACAGCCATCATAGTTTTTCCTGTTCCAGCAGGACCAGTTGCAAATACAATATGTTTGGATGTGTCATCTAGGTAATCAAGAAGATCTTCTTGATGTAAGTTTCGAGGTATGATTTGTAGTTTCTTTCTGCGATAATCTTGCAGTTCGATCACCATATCGTTGAATGAACCTCTCGGGTTTTGTTTTCTTGCTCTTTTAGCCATTTTGTAGTAAACTCCATGTTGTCTGCGAGCCCATGTTGTCTACATAACTACTTATACAAAAGGACTAAATACAAGCATGAAAGAGATTGAAGAACTAAAAGATACACTTGATAATCTTGTTGACTCGAGCAGTGATTTGAATATCCTGTTGGAGTTCGAAGAAGTATTAGATAACCTAAACATATATGCCTATAAGAATTGGGAATATGGAGAAGTAATAGCTGGTCCTGAAGTAACCAAATATTGGATCACTGTAACACTGATGTATCCATTCAAAATGATGCCTGACCCAGATGCCGCACAACGTTTGATAAAACACGGTGCTAGAGTATTCTACGGCAAAGATGTGTTTATGGAACCCAAAAAAATCACTAGTCCAGAAGATTTACAAGAGCCAGATCCTGAAACTGGCAAGCGCAAACCTGTACGTGTAAAAAAGCCAATTTGGCTGGTGCGTATTGAGATTCCAAGACAGTTTGTAGATGAATTTGAAAGTGACAAAGTTACGATCAACGGCATGGATATTGATCTTAGTGAAGTAGATGGTGCATATGATAGTGATTATGATAACGAACTCAATCCAGACAAACAAGACTTAGGCGTAGAGACATGACCAAAAAAGAAATGATCCTAAAAATATTTGCTGGTATGTCTGACGAAGAGAAAACTGACTTACAAAGAGAAATAACTGTGCTTACCAGAGACATTATTGTACCACCAATCAGTCCTGGTATTGACTTTGATGGTACAGACTCAGATGCTGTTGTAGATGAGCCTAGTGGTAGGGAACGTAGACAATCTATGGCACAATTAAGAAAACTAGCAGGAATAAACAAATGACAGATTTAAATAGAATTAAACACCTAGCAGGACTTCAAGAAGACAGTGTTGACATGGAAAAACACAACACACTAAATGATATGTATAACGCACTTGAAAAACTCAACAGTGTGTATGATGAATTAGATTCATTGGACAGAGATGAAGATTCATCTGGTGTTGGTGACCTAACTGACCAACTTACAACAATGCGCAAACACATTGAAGGATTGTACATGGTCTTGGATAGATCAGGTAGAATTGTACCAATGGAAAATGCAGAACAAGTGGAAGAAGCAGTTGACGCAGAACTAATGGACCAAGTAATTGTTCAAATCAAAAGAGATTGCGACATGGGAGACTATACAGCAATAGAAGAATTACTAATGAGTTGTCCTGAGGATAAACTAATGGGCTTCTTGTCTGAAGCTTAGTAAAGGAAAGAAAATGACAGTAAAATATGGCGAAATGGTAAATTTGGTTCAACCTACATTGAGTATTGACCAATACAAACCAAAAATTGGCGAAGCAAGTGAAACTGTAGTAGTTGCGTTTGAAGTTGCTAACGAAAATGCCGCCAATGACTTGAGTAATCTTATCGAAACAGATATAACAGAACAACTAGATGTAGATGTAAGCCAAGGACCAAACAGTGATGGCAACTACCTCGTGTTTGTAGAGTTTGACAGAAACAACAAACTTCATGAAAGTATCATGGGCATTATGAAAGTGGTAAGCGGTGTAACTGATATTACAGAGTGGACATACAACTTTTATAAAGGCGAAGATGCACGTGAGCTAAATGAAGAAAATCTAAGTGAAACAGTTCTTGACAACAAAGAACAATATGTGCTAAAATACGCTGAAGCTCCGCAAACAAATGAAGAATTGCAGAGACTCAAAAAGCTAGCTGGTGTATGAGTAAAGAAGACATACTCACATTGAGTGGAACAATTGTAGAAGTTTTACCACGTGGTATGTTTAGAGTTCAACTAGAAAATGAACACATAATAATCGGAACACTAGCTGGAAAACTAAGAAAGTTTCAAATACGTGTGATAATGGGCGATCGAGTCGATGTTGAAATGACCCCATACGATTTAGAACGTGGAAGAATAGTGTATAGGCATAGATAATGTTACACAGAATTTACGGTACAATTATTATAGTAGGCATCCTAGGTGTGGTAGGCTGGTTTGCATATCAGTACTATGTTAGTACGCAAAATGCAATCAGACAACTAACTGCAAACAATGCCAAACTAGAAACTGCACTACAAACTACGCAAACATCATTTGATACTTATAGAACAAGTGTTGAAAAAGAAATTGAGGATTTCAAAGCAGAGTTGGTCAGACAGCAAAAACTAAATGACGAACTTGGTGCTAATCTTCAAAAAGTACAAGAAGCAAACAAAAAAATTGCCAGCTTGTTAGCCAACACAGATATTATAAAAAATAGTTTAGCAGACCCAAACCTAAGTGAAAGAGCGATAAATGAAGAAGTCGACAAGTTCTTTGGTGCTATTGATTGCGCTACTGGCGGTGAGTGCATGCTCCCGGCTCCAGCCCGTGAAGGAGATAGTAACAGTGCCTCAAGTGGTGGAGACACCAGAAATTGAAGCACCTACTATTCGTATAGTACAAAGACCAACACCAATTGAAATGAAAAATGCTGATATCGTTGTTGTTACTGAAAGCAACCTCGAAGAAGTATTGGAACGTGTAAAAACAGAACAAGGTGATTTTGTGTTGTATGCTATGACTGCACAAAGTTTTGAAAGTCTTGCATTGAATTTCGAACAAATCAAACGTTTCATTGAAGCACAAAATGCAGTAATACTTTATTACGAAGAAGCAGTAAAACCCAAAGATGAGTGATCCTTATGCAACGCTCGGCGTCAATCGCAGTAGTAGTGATGCTGAGATAAAATCTGCCTATAGACGTTTAGCCAAACAGCATCACCCTGACGCTGGCGGTGATCAGAAACGTTTTGCAGAAATTAGCAGTGCATACGACAGCATAAAAGATTCTCAAAGCCGTCAAAATTTTGACAAAGGCCCGTCAAATTTCCAACAGTCGCAATCTCCATTTGAGATGAACTTTGGTGCAAACTTTCAAGACATGTTTGATCAAATGTTTGGCAAGGGCCAACAAAGGACAATGAGACAAACACAAGCCAATGTGCATGTGAGTTTACAAGATTTTTATGATGCACAACCTGTGCTAGTAAATATCAGTGCAGGACATTCTCAAAAGGCTGTACAACTTGCAATACCCAAAGGCATAGCACCAGGAGAACAAGTTCGCTATCAAGGCATGGCTCCAGACGGTGGGGATTTGATGGTTAGGTATACTATCAAAGAAGATCCCAAGTACACACTAGATGAATTCAATGTACATCAAAGTGTGGAAGTACCGCTACACACTGCAATCTTTGGTGGAGAAAAAGTTATTGAGACTCTTGACAGAAAGCAAATCAAACTACATATAAAAAGTGGAACACAGAGTGGCACAAAATTGAGAATACCAGAAGGCGGATTAGCTCGTAGGAATTTACCCAACGCAGATATGATCATTGAAATAAAAGTTCGTATTCCACGCTTAGAGCTTGACAAAGAAACAGAACTAAGTAATATTATACAGAGGTTATAAAAAATGTCTGAACACAGAATGGAAGAATTAGTACACAAAACATTTATACTCAGCAAGGAGTATAGGAATCACTATGTTCAAATTGAACACTTGCTGGCAGTAATACTTGACACTGAAGAAGTAGAAGATATTCTAATGGACTTTGAAGTAGAAGCAAAGGCTGTAAGCAGAGAAATATATGACTACTTGGAAAAGGAAGTTGAAGCATACACAAATGACGACTGTCCAGAACCTAAAAAGACAGTGATGTTGGAACGTGTGTTTCATAGAGCATTTACACAAGCACTATTCAATGGCAGACAAACACTGGATCCAAGAGATTTGCTCATCAGCATGCTCAGTGAACAAAACACTATTGCTGTGAGTATCCTCAACAATTACGGACTTACCAGAGAAAGACTAGCACAGTATCTAGCTGACACAGATCAAAAAGATCCAAGACAAGCACAAGATCTCAAGCCTAGTAAACAAGAACGTATACTTAGAAAACACTGTATAAACCTAAACGAACAAGCCGCAATTGGAGAGATAGATCCTATTGTTGGCAGAGAAGACCAATTAGAAACACTAACACAAACTATCGCAAGACGTAAAAAGAACAACGTAATACTAGTGGGCGAAAGTGGTGTTGGCAAAACAGCGATTGCAGAAGGACTAGCGTATCTAATCAATGAAGATGCAGTACCTGAGATTATCAAAGATCATACAGTGTACAGTTTGGACATTGGTAGTTTGCTAGCAGGAACAAGATTTAGAGGCGATTTCGAAGAAAGGCTCAAAGAAGTTTTAGAAGTATTAGAAAATAAGAATGATGTAATCCTCTTTATCGATGAAATACACATGATCATGGGTGCTGGTAGTGCAGGGCAAGGTGCTATGGACGTTGCTAACTTGCTGAAGCCAGCCTTGCAGAAAGGAAAACTTCGTTGTATTGGTAGCACCACTTATGAAGAATACAGAGAACATTTTGAAAAAGACAAAGCATTGGCAAGACGTTTTTACAAAGTAGATGTTCCTGAACCTACAGTTGATGATGCAAAACGTATTATTGTAAACAGCATACCAGCATATGAATTGTATCACAATCTTGCGTATGAAAAGGAAGCACTGCATGGTGCAGTTGATCTTACACATCAGTATTGGCACAACAAGTTTTTGCCAGACAAAGCATTTGATGTGTTAGATGCCGCGGCGGCTAGACAAAAACTACTGCCTGTGGAACAGCGCAAGCCTGTGCTGGAATTGGATGACATACGTTATGAAGTAGCACGTATGACACGTATTCCTGTGGATCAATTGGTGTTGACCAAAGACAGTGAATACAAAAAAGAACAACAAATCAACATTGAAAAAGCACTACAAACAAAAGTGTTTGGACAAGACGAAGCATTGGAAAGATTGGCTGACAGCATTTACATTGCAAAAGCAGGATTGAAAGATCCCAACAAGCCAATTGGCAATTACTTGTTTACAGGTCCAACTGGTGTAGGTAAAACTGAAACAGCAAAACAACTCAGTGAAATCATGCACATGGAACTGGTGCGTTTTGATATGAGTGAATACCAAGAACGACACACAGTAGCAAAACTAATAGGTGCACCTCCAGGTTATGTAGGCTATGGAGAAGGTGGACAAGGCAGTGGACTGCTGATAAACAAACTAGAAGAATATCCAAATTGTATACTACTATTAGATGAGATTGAAAAAGCACACCCAGATGTAAGCAATGTATTGTTGCAAATCATGGACAACGGCATGGTCAGTAGTAGCGATGGCAAAAGTGTAAGTGCTAGAAATGCTATTGTTATACTCACAAGTAACTTGGGTGCTAGAGATGCTGAAAAGAATTTGATTGGATTTGGACAAGGTAAAAATGACAGTGCAAATGACGAAGCAGTAAAAAGTTTCTTTGCACCAGAATTTAGAAATAGGCTTGATGCAGTAGTACAATTCAAAAAACTAGACAAAACACTGATGCAAAAAGTAACACACAAATTTTTAGGAGAGCTAGACGACATGTTGAGCCCAAGAAATATTGTGTTGGAGTATGATCAACAAGTAATAGATTGGCTAACTGAAAAAGGATTCACAGAGACCATGGGTGCAAGACCAATGGCTAGAGTTATAAATGAAAAGATCAAAAAGCCACTAGCAAAGCAAATACTTTTTGGTAAAGACGTAGACTTAGTAAAACTGAACATACAAGACGATGACATCAATATCAGAACAGATAAGATCTAGAAAAGATTTTGTCCTAAACACAAAAGTATTTTATCAAAAACACACTTGGCGTGTGTCCTTTTTCCAACCACGTTGGAGAGATCCAGAAACAAGTCTCAAAGATGCGTGGTATCGCAATCGCAAGATAGAACAATATCTCAGAGAAAATGAACCTGTCAGTAAAACTAGAGCTGACAGTAGTTTTTTTGTTTACCTAACTAGGTCTGACATTATCCCTGACTTGTTGGAACGTTGGGGAGAAGATGTTATACAAATAACAGGCCCTATCAACAGTAAACACCAAGACATCATGCTTGATGATTTACAAGTTGTTACTAGACACAAACTGTGGTACAACAAATTTAGATACAAAATCAGCAGTCAAAGACATGGTCATGTAGATCAAGAAATATTTGAAGACATGCAAAACTTTTGTATTGACAGTTTTGATCCAGGCACATACAAACTAAACGATACATTTAGAATTACCAGCAAAGCACATCAATTGAAGATGCAACAACTGCAAAAGAGCGTAAACATGACAAGGCGCAACGGACAAGGTTGGCCCGGATTGTTTAGGAACTTTGGTGCTCCTTACACAGCAACAGGAAGCATATACCTAACACAGCATGATGATGTGGTTACACTACACATGATGTATAAAAAGTACATAACCAAGAGTTTGAAAGTAGTAACCTTTGACGAATTAGAATAAATATAGTTAGAAAGGTGATTACTATGGCAAAATTAAACGAAGACATGGTTGTTATCAAAGTGAGTGAATTACTCAAAGATAGCGATGATACACGAAAAATTCTTGACCAAGATATAGTAAATACTATTGAAGCCGCAGTGCAAGAACTTGTAGGTGCTGGCAAATTAGTAGAGATTATACAGGAACATGGCGGATAGCATAGACATTTTAGGACACCAAGCTGAACTAAGTTACACAGGTGCAAAGTTCAAAGGAGACGGATACTACGGTAGCGGTGATGGACTGCACAGCGTAGCATGGCGTCTAAACAATTTTTTAGGACGTATTTGGATTGAGTGCAGTCTTGCACTAGAACCAACAGAGGCAGATTATTTTGCTGTTCCAATTGGTAGTGGTACTGACTATAAAGAATATACTGTGCAAACAACTGAAACAGTGGTGTTCAATTTTACAAACAATGCAGTATGGGTTAGAGCTAGAGTGGATAGAAGCGCACTAGATCCTGCACCAGGCAGTTATGACCAAACATTGCATGGTAGCGTAGATAGCGTATTATTGAATAGGTAGAGATATGAAGGCAAAAGAATTTACAATCAATGTTCCAATCAACATCAGCATCGCTGGTGATGGTGAACCAGAAGTAAATGTGTCTGGCGCTGGCAATGAACCTGCCGCTGATGGATATAAAAAGGAAGATGGACTAGATCCTAATCCAGTTATGGTCCCCCCGTTACAACAAGACGTCGAACTACGCAAAGCTGAACAAGGCAAAGACAGTGTAGCTATTGACAAAATTACACAAGCAGATGTACACAGTGAAGATGCAGATGATAGCAATGCTAGCATGGATAAATTTCGCAGAGACATGGGTCTTGTGATGGACGGTGATGGTGAGCTAAGGAAGGACTAACCCTTGGCGATACAAAAATTACAAACAAGTTTAGTAAAAACAGTAGATGGAACACAGTATGTTGGTGAAGCAAACCGTGTGTTCTTTGACATACCCACTAGAACATTTAGACTGAGTGACGAAGCTACTCCAGGTGGTATTGTAATTGGATCTGGCGGAGGCGGTGGTGGTAGCATGACTGTCAAGCAGGTACAAGGCAATGGCGGTACAGTTGATTTGAGTGTACCAGCTGTAACTGAAATACAATTTGATAAAAACACAGGATTCAATGTTACAGACAACGGCTTTGGAAGAGTATTTGTTGAACTGGGCAGTAGTTTCAAAGATTGGTATGTAGCAGGTCAAACAACTCTCAGTGCAGTAGGTGAGGACAGCGTAGAGTTTATTGCAGGCTCTGGTATTCAACTAACAACAACTACAAGTCACACAGGATCAGCTACAAAAGCACTTACTATTACAGCAACAGGCGGTGGTGGTGGCACAACTGTCGATCCTCAATTTACCAACAGTATTACAATAAACAGTGACGAAGCTACAGATCCTGTAAACACACAATTTTTTGTTTACTATGGTAGCACAACAGATGCAACAACCACTAGACTGTACAAAGATAACAGCAATACAAGCATTGCTGTGCCAC
>MDTG01424233.1_pt1 | contig 16143 bp, 16 predicted proteins | sample 811421 | NCBI WGS metagenome assembly MDTG01 (sample SAMN05326645, study PRJNA326480) | marine metagenome | isolation source: seawater | place: Pacific Ocean: South East | collected 2011 | reverse complement strand
ATTTTTCCAACAGATATTTATTAATTTTTTCAATTTTTTTCTTGACTTCCTGTGAAACACTCGAATCAACAGTTGATGCCACTTGGGATTCAATTTCATCAGCTGGGGATTATATTTATGATACAGTTAATTTTTGGGAAGAAGAAGAGCCCGAACAAAGTGAAGCAATTATAATTGAGGAAGCGGTAGAAGTTCCAGAATACGCTCTGCCCGATCCTGACTTCCAAAATCAAGTAATAGAACAAACACCCATTCAACCCCAGATGTCTCAACCCCCAATGCCTCAACCTCGGCAATACTATGATCCAATTTATAGAAGTGCCAGACAATATTATTATGTGGGACCAAATGGAACTCCAATGTTGGCTCCTCCACCTCCACCATTTCCGCAATATTCAATTGATCAAGCAAACCCTGTAGTTCCTTATTCTTACTATAATAACTATATGAATCAATCAACAACACTTCCTCTTGAACAGCAGCCTCAAATTTCCCAGCCACCTCAAAAAATTCTTCCAAAAATGCTTTCGCGAGAAGAAGAGATGGAGTTGTTTGGCATTCAAAATAACTGCGTTAGAGTTGAAGAAAATTATTCAACTGGTGAATTAGCTTGTGATGATTATGAATAAAAAAAGATTCTTTATTCTTTCTTTATTGTTATTCTTAGTTTCTTCGTGTGAAACCTTTCAGGAACTTACTGGATTCGCAAAGCCGGATATTGATGATAGTATTTTTACAGAGACCCCTGAGTTAGTTCTTCCACCTGACTTCAACACCCCCCCACAACAACAAGCAGTTGTGAGAGAAATTAATCCTGAACAACAAAATTTTGTTATTGAACAATATCCATACAATAATAGAATGCCAACTACTGATCCTCGAATTACTAATTATATTACTCCAAAAATCAATTTACCTTCTTCATCGACCCCATCAGACTCTCTTGAAAGATTTAAAGAAAATAAAAGATTTACAATTGGTGAATGGGTTTATGGACAATATGTTGATAGTTTTAAGAGAGGAAACCTTTACTACAGACCTGTATATGATAAAGGATATAATTTTTCCAGGAGATATATTCCTCAGCAGAATGTAATTTCATTCCAACCTTTTCAAACACCAATTGAACAAACTAATAGAACTTTTTCAACAAGGGAAAATATTGGTCAGCAAATTCAAAATGAATTCAATACATTAGACCAGCTTCCTATTCTAGAATAAATGAGATTAGTTCTTCTGATTTCATTTTGTTTTTTAGTTCCTTTAAAGATCCAAACAAGTGATCTTTTTAATCCCCAAAAATTTGAACTTTACAATGGATTAAAAGTAATAGTCCTTGAGAATAAAAGAGCACCAGTTATTGCACAAATGATTTGGTATGATTTTGGTTCAGGAATCGAAGATGAGGGAAAGAGTGGGTTAGCACATTTTATGGAACACCTAATGTTTAAAGGGACTAAAAAATTTCCAGAAAATTCATATTCAAATTTTATTTCTCGAGTAGGTGGAACAGAAAACGCATTTACAAGTTATGATTATACGGCTTATTATCAAGTTTTTCCAAAATCAGAAATAAAGAAAATTATGGAAATGGAAGCAGATAGAATGACTAATTTAACTCTTACAAAAAAAAATGTAGAAATTGAAAAAAAAGTAATTCTCGAAGAAAGGTTTCAAAGAATTGAAAGTGATCCATCATCTCAACTTGATGAATCAATGAAGAGTGTTCTTTTCCCGAATCATTATTATGGAAGGCCGATTATAGGATGGAAACATGAAATAGAGCAATTATCATATGATGATGTGATAACATTTTATAAAAAAAATTATACACCCAACAATGCGACATTGATTTTGTCAGGTGATATTGATTTACCTACTGCAAAGGTTTATGCCAAAAGATACTTTGGAAGAATAAAAAAGGGTAAAAAAAAAATAGATATTCAAACTGTTGATCCAGATTTCAAAACTTCAGTTTTTGTTGAATTATCTCATCCAACAGTAAAACAAAAGATTTGGAAGAAATTTTATAGAACTAACTCATATAAAAACTCAATAAAAAATGGTATTGCTTTAGATATTGGTATCAAGATATTAGCTTCTGGAAGTTCAAGTCTTTTATATGAAAAATTAGTAAACAAAGAGAAAAAATTTTCTGCAATTGGAGGATATTTTCAGGGTTTAGCAAAAGGAAGTGCTTTTATTTATTTTTATGCAATACCAACAGGTAATGATAGTCTTAAAAAAATTGATGAAATGATTAATATAGAAATTTCTACAATTCTCAGAAATGGCATTGATATAAAAAGATTAGAAATTGAAAAAAAAAAATATTTATTTGATTCAATATACCAAATGGACGGAATTTTGAACCCAGCACAAATTATTGGTGAATCAATTCATTCAGGTATAAAATTAGATGAGCTCCTAAAATGGAATGAGATTCTTCAAACTATTTCAATTGAAGATGTAGAAAAAGAACTAAATAAATTTCAAAAAAATAAAAATTATGTTTTGGGAGTTTTAGACAGTTGAAAGTATTTTTTGTAATTTTTATTTTCTTTTTCTCATTTAATCTTCAAGCATTTGAATTCAAAGAAGTAAAGACCGATAAAGGTATAAAATTTTGGTTTGTTGAAGACAGAAATATTAAATTAGTAAGCTTAAGTTTCTCATTTAGTGGAGGTGCTATTTTTGACTCTGAAAAAAAAGAGGGTACAACAAATCTAATGACATCATTGCTTGATGAAGGAACAGAAAACTTTTCATCACTTGACTACAAATTGGCACTAAAAAATACTGGGGCAAAGATATATTTTTCAACTGATAGAGAAAAGATTGATGGAACATTCCGTGTGGTTTCAAGTCAACTTCAAAAAGGTTTTTGGCTACTTCAAGAAACAATCAATCATCCTCAGTTTGATCAAAATGAGATTACTAAGGTAAAAAAACAAATCGAGGCTAGTTTAAAAATTGACCAATCAAATGTTTCAACTATAGCTTCAGATTTATTCAATGAAAATTTTTTTTTTGATAAAAGTTTTTCAAGAAAAATCAAAGGTTCAATAAAGTCATTAGAAAATATTTCTAGAAAAGACATTTTGAATTCTTATTTGACGAATTTTAATAAAAATGGACTAATTATTGGAATTGCAGGTGATATAGATGAGGAGAATGCAAAAAAATATATTGATTATGTTTTTGGAGATCTCCCTGAAAAAGCAAAAGAAAACAAGATAACTTTTTCAAAATTAAATAAAGGAAAAAAAATTCATAATATTGAAACTCCTCAGGCAACTATTGTTTTTGGGCAAAAAGGTTTGGACCGAAAACATAATGATTATTTTGCAGCAAGAATAGCAAACTATGTTTTGGGAGGTGGAGGGTTTCAATCTCGGTTATATAAAGAAGTAAGAGAAAAAAGAGGTTTAGTGTATTCTATTTCCACATATCTTTTACCTTATAAAAATGATGGCTTGATTCTTGGTGCTTTTCAAACAAGGAATGAAACTGTCGAAGAAACAATAGATCATGTAAAAGAAGAATGGGATAAGATTTTAAACAATGGAGTTTCAAAAAAAGAATTTAATGAAGCTAAAACTTATTACAAAGGTTCTTTTTCCAGGAATTTCACTAATACACTTTCAATTGCAAATTTATTAAAAATTGTTCAGTATTATGACTTAGGTAATGATTATTTTAAAAACAGAGATAGAATAATTAATAATATTAGCTTAAAACAAGTTAATGATGTGGCAAGTAATTTTTATAAAAGTGATGAGTTGTTCTTTGTAGTTGTGGGAAAGCTAAAAGAATAGATGTATTTTAGCCAGAAATTTTATAATTTGGATGAATCTGCGAAAAAAATCAAATCACAGAGATATTCAGATGCAAAAAAAAAGATCCTTGATAATCTTAATTCTAACTCCTACACCTTTATTAATGAAATTAACAAAACAAATCTCGAAAATATCTATTCCTTAGGAAACCGCTTTAAAAAGTTTAAAAACATAATATTTCTTGGAACTGGTGGTTCAAGTTTAGGTGGAAAAACATTGGTTTCATTAAAAAAAAATTTTTACATAAACGATTTATTACCTAAAATTTTTTTTATTGAAAATGTTGACCAACTCTCCATTGAGGGACTTTTGAACAATTTAAATTTAGATGAAACAGCTTTGATAATAATTTCAAAATCAGGCGAAACCATTGAAACACTTGCTCAATATTTTTATATAAAAAAAAAAATTGAAAATCAAAAAGCAAAGACAAAATTTTTTGTCATAACTGAAAATAAGAATAGTACCCTAAAAAACATTCAGGAATTAGAGAATTATTTTTTTATTGAACATAATAAAGATATAGGTGGTCGATATTCAGTTTTCTCTGTTGTTGGTTTGCTTCCAGCAGTGATTGCTGGATTGGAAATAAAGGAATTTTCAAAGGGAGCAAAGTTTTTTTTGGAAAGTATTACAAAAGACCAAAATGAATTTGACAATTACTTTTTTGGATCATTTTCACAAATACTTCTTATTGATAAAAATTATAACATTTCAGTCATAATGCCTTATGTAGATTGTTTAAATAATTTTTCTATGTGGTACAGGCAGTTGTGGGCTGAGAGTATAGGAAAAGATTTTAAGGGAACCACACCAATTAATGCGTTAGGAACAGTTGATCAACACAGTCAATTACAACTTTTTTTAGATGGTCCAAGAGACAAATTTTTTACTATATTAGGAAAAAAAACTGAAAAACAACAACAAATAATTGATTGTTCTTTTGGGGATACAAATACCTTTGAAGTTTTACATAACAAATCTCTTGAAAATCTTATGGATGCAGAAATGAAAGCAACAATTATGACATTAAAGAATAAGGATCTACCTATGAGATATATAGAATTAAAGGATCTAAGAGAATGTACAATTGGTTCGTTAATGATGTTTTTTTTAGTGGAAACTATTTTTTGCTGTTACTTAATGGATGTTAACCCATTTAATCAACCAGCAGTAGAAGAAGGTAAGAAATTAACCCGGGATTTTTTGAAGAATGAGTCATATAAAAGTTTTACCAGATGATTTAATCAACAAGATTGCTGCAGGGGAAGTTCTTGAAAGACCATCATCAGCTGTGAAAGAATTAGTAGAAAATAGTATAGATGCAGGTGCTAAAAAAATTCAGATTTTCATTAGAAACGGTGGAAAAACAGAAATAACAGTGATTGATGATGGCAATGGTATTGATTCTAATCAATTAGAACTTGCAATTAAAAGGCATGCAACTTCAAAGATAGATAAGGATAACCTTGATCACATAAAAACACTAGGTTTTAGAGGAGAGGCATTGCCATCCATCGCATCTGTTTCTGAGATGACAATTAAATCTAATGTAAATCTTGATCAAAATGGAACAATAATAAATATAGTTGCCGGGAATATTAAGAAAATTGGTCCAATCAATCAAACGAAAGGAACATCCGTTAGTGTTAAAAATTTATTTTTTTCAACTCCTGCAAGACTTAAGTTTCTTAAAACAGAAAATTATGAGTCACTTTTAATCAAGCGTATTATTCAAAAATTAGCTATATCAAATCATACAATTGAATTTAATCTATCAATTAATGATAAAACCATCATTAAAACAAACAGTTTAAGAATAAGTTCTGTTCACGAATCTCTAAAAAATAGAGTATCAGAAATATTGGGCAAAGATTTTGTTGAAAATTCAATCCCTTTAAATCAAAAGATTGAAAACTTTAGGTTTTCAGGAATTCTTGGGATTCCAACCTTCAATCATTCTAATTCAAATAATCAATATATTTTTGTTAATGGCAGAATTGTGAGTGACAAATCAATCAATATGATATTTAAATTAGCATACAGAGATTTCATTCCATTCGATAGGTACCCTCAATTAATTTTATTTATTGAATGTCCATTTAGCGAGGTTGATATAAATGTTCATCCTGCAAAGAGTGAAGTTAGATTTCAAGATACAAAGTTTTTAAGATCTAATATTATAAATCTTTTTAAGGAAACTATTGCAGAAGTTGGTCACAGATCTAGCACTGTAAATACCTCAAAAGCAATTAACAAATTTTCAGGAGACAATGTTTACCAAAATAATTTAAAATTAAAAACTGAGATATCACAAGAAATTAACAAAACAAATCAACAAAATGTTCAAGATGGAGATATCCAAGATTATTATGTTGAACAAGAAAAAGCTCCATTAGGATTTGCAAAAAGTCAATTTCATAAAACATATGTAATTTCTGAAACCGATAACGGTATTATAATTGTTGATCAGCATGCAGCTCACGAGAGAATTGTTTATGAAAAGTTAAAGAAAGACTTTTATGAAAAAAAGATTAAAACACAAATATTATTAATTCCAGTAATTATTGATTTAGACAAAACAACAATTGAGAATTTAAAAGATTGTTATAAGATTGCTGAAAATTATGGAATGAAAATTGAGCAGTTTGGAAATGAATCAATAATTGTTAGGGAAGTTCCAGTGATTTTAAGTGACTGTGACATAAAGAAACTCACATTAGATTTAATTAATGAATTAATTGATGAAAATGATACAAAACCTCTAGAAATCAAGATTGATAGTATTTGCTCAAGAATGTCTTGTCACGGTTCTATTCGAGCTGGAAGAGTGCTCCAGGTAGATGAAATGAATGATCTTCTCAGAAAAATGGAAAAAGCTCCTTATTCAGGTCAGTGTAATCATGGCAGGCCCACTTATGTTGAGTTAAAACTTAATGATATAGAAAAGCTATTTGGGAGAAAATAATTATATTTTTTTTAAAAAATAAAAATTGGAATTAGAAACTTTTTTTATTGTAATTTTTTTAAAATCCTCAGGCATATTAATTTGTTTTTTATAAGGTGTTTCAATTATACCGATACTTTTTTTATTAATTGACTTGTTTTTTCTTAAGAGCGCAATAACTTTTTCAATATTAATTTCATCGTAGGGTGGGTCAAGAAAAAATAAGTCGGCGTTAATTGGATTAATTTTAAAATTAGTTAAATCTAATTTTAAAAAATTTAAATTTTTATTTCCATCAAGTAAGGAGCAATTTTTTTTTGTTAAATCAATAGCTACTTGTGAAGAATCAATGAAGCATACATTCTCTGAGCCTCTGGATATACTTTCAATTCCCAGAGCACCTGATCCACAGAAGCAGTCTAAAACCTTCATTTTAGAAAAGTACTTTCCTTCACTTAAAAGAATGGAGGTTAAAGTATCAAATATGGTTTCTTTACCTCTATCACTTGTGGGTCTTATTAATTTATTTTTTGGAGAAAATAATTTTAAACCCTTAAATTTACCAGAAATGATTCTCATCAACAAAACCTATTCGCTTAAAATATTTGTGTAGTTCTTTATCTTCAACAACTTCTAATCCCCCGGGTTTTAATGAACCCAATTCGTATGGCCCATAACTAATTCTTTTTAATTCTTGAACTTTTAATTCAAAATAATTCATTATTTTTCTAATTTCTTTATTTTTGCCTTCTCTGAGAATTATTTCAAGCTGACTATGATTTGAATGTTTGCCTTTAATAATTAGTTCTATTTTTTTGTAGATTATTCCATCAATGATCAAAGATTTTTTTGATATCATCTCAAATTTTTTCGGTAATTTTCCTGTTACTTTTATTATATATTTTCTCTTAATCTCATTTGAGGGTTTTTCAAGGAAGGATGATAAGGTAGGATTATTAGTTAATAATAAAAGCCCTTCAGATTGAATGTCCAACCTTCCAACACTTACAACTCTCAAAATTTTCTTTGGAATTAGTTTGAAAAGGCTAATTTGCTTTTTTTGTTCTTTATTTGATGAAACATATCCTCTAGGTTTATAGAAACGCCAAAGTTTTGTAATCTGTTTTTTAATGATTTTTTTATTTACCTCAACATTTTTTATTGAATTTTTTGCAATATAGAAATCTTTGAAGGTAGTCCCATTAATTTTCACCTTACCTTTTTTAATTAACTCTTCTGCATCTCTTCTGGAACAAACACCAGAGTGTGAGATTATTTTTGAAATTCTTACAAGTTTTTCTTTCAATTTTTACTTCTTGAATTTTCAACTAAGGCTTTAAAAATCTCTATATCTTTATTATCAATCAAAAATTCTGGGTGCCATTGAATACCCAAACAGAAATTTAGGCTCTGGTGTTCAAACCCCTCAATAAGCCCATCTTCAGTGTAAGAATTCGCTTTCAAACCCTCTCCCAATTTATCAACTGCTTGGTGGTGTGCTGAATTAACATACATAGAATCTACTTGTGTTATTTTATAAAGTTTAGTTCCTTTTTTTATTATTACTTTGTGACTAGCTTCGTTTCTTGGGTTTTTTTGTTCATGATTTATTGTCGTTTGTAATGTGTCAGGAATGTGTTGAATTAATGACCCTCCTAAGACAACATTCAATAATTGTTGTCCTCCACAAATTCCTAATATTGGTAAGTTAATTTTAATTGCTTTTTTTGCAATCTCATATTCAAAAAATGTTCTATCTTCTTTTAACTTAATCTTTGAGGAATTAATCTTTTGTCCGTAAAATTTAGGATCTATATCAAAATCACCACCGGTAATAATCAAAGCGTCAATTATGTTCAAATAATCTGATATTTTTTCAATATTCTGAGGGAGAAAAATTGAGATTCCACCAGCTTGATCAATTGATTCTGAGTAATTCTTTCTTATTGCGTACCAAGGGAATTTTGAATATGTCGACTCACTACCCTCATCAACTGTTATACCTATAATTGGATTTTTCATAATTGTTTAAAAAAAAAGAGTTTATGTTAATTTATTATATGAAAAAAAAATGTAAAATAAGCATAAAAAATCATAAAATAATAACAAGTCTCAAAAACACGGAAACGGCAAGAATTATTTGGGAAAAACTTCCACTAAAATCAAAAGTAAATACTTGGGGTAGCGAAGTGTACTTTTATGTCAATTTTCATTCAGAGATAGAAGATGAAGCAAAAGAAATTATTGATTTTGGTGAAATAGCTTACTGGCCAATTGGAAAAGCCATTGCCATTGGATTTGGAAAAACTCCAATTTCAAAGAAAAATGAAATTCGTCTCGCAGATAAGTGCAATATTTGGGGAAAGACAAGTTATGATTTAAAAAAACTTAAGGATGTGGTTCCTGGAGATGAGGTAATAATTGAAAGATATTGAAAAGGAAATTATGAATTTTGCATTAAAACTTGCTCAATCCTCATCATCTAAAAACGAAATTCCTGTGGGATGTGTGATAGCAGATTCGAAAGGAAAGATAATAAGTTATGCAATTAATTCTACTTTTAAAAAAAATGACCCAACCGCTCACGCTGAAATAATTGCAATTCGCAAAGCATGTAAGAAGTTAAAGACCAGAAAATTGATAGATTTTTCAATTTTTATTACTCTTGAGCCATGTAAAATGTGCGAAGCAGCAATTCTACAATCTGGTATAAAAAAAATTTTTTTTGGTGCTTATTCCGATTATTTTCGTATTTTTAAAGAAAAAAAAAAAATTATAATTCTGAAAATAGAGGTTATCAATATTACGGTGGTATTCAAGAGAAAGAATGTTCAAATTTGATTAGAAATTTTTTTAAAAGTAAAAGATAATCAATAATTTTTTATACCTATGTCCTCTCTAAAAAATCCATCTTTCCAATTAATTATTCTGAGAGCATTATAGGCTTTTTCTCTTGCAATATCCAAAGACTTTGCTTTTGAAGTAATTGATAAAACTCTTCCACCTTCAGAGAAAATTTTATTTGATAATTTTTTTGTTCCAGCATGAAAAATTTCAATGCCTTCAATTTTTTCTGCTTTTTCGATATTTTCTATTAACTTATTTTTTTTATATGAACCTGGGTACCCATTTGCTGCTAAAACAACACAAATAACAGAATCATAATTTTTTTTTATTTTTATAGAGGATAATTGATTAGAGCTTGTGGCTAATAAAATTTCTAGTAGATCACTCTCTAATGTCCTCAATAAAGTTTGGCATTCTGGATCACCAAATCTTACATTATATTCAATCACAGAAGGTTCATTTTTATTTATCATTAAGCCAAAAAACAAGATACCTCTGTAATCAATTTTTTCTTTTCTTAAACCCGAGATGGTTTTGTTAATTACTTTATCTAAAATTTTTTTTTCTAATTTTTTATTAACTTTTTTAGATGGAGTAAAACAACCCATGCCTCCGGTATTTGGACCCGTGTCATTGTTAAAAGCTTTTTTATGGTCCAAAGCATATCCTAAAGGTAAAAATGAGTCTTTATCCACAAAAACAAAATAACTTATTTCGAATCCATCTAAAAATTCTTCTATTATGATTTCATTTCCAGATTCACCAAATTTTTTTTCTTTCATTATAGTATCAATAGCTTGATTAGCTTCTTTCAGATTTTTACAAATAATAACCCCTTTTCCTGAAGCAAGACCATTAGCTTTTACAACTATAGGGAAGATAGATTTTTTTAAAAATTTTTTTGCCTCAGAAATAGAATTAAAATAACTATACTCAGCAGTTGGAATATTGTTGTTTTTTAAAAATAATTTTGCAAATGATTTTGATGTTTCTAATTGAGATGCTTTTTTTGATGGTCCAAAAGTTTTAATTTTATTTCTTATCAAATAATCACTTAATCCATCAGCTAAAAAATTTTCTGGACCAATTATTACAAATTTAATTTTATTTTTTTTACAAAAATCCAGAATTTTTTTTTTATTTTTTATTTCTAAATTTGGACAATCAGCAATGTCAGATATCCCTCCATTACCAGGAATACAAAAAATTTTTTTACAGTTAGAGGATTTTTTAAGTGACCAACAAATTGAATGTTCCCTTGCCCCACTGCCTATTACTAAAATATTCAAGAATATTATTCCTTTTTATGCTATCTATTATTAAAAATTATTGATGAATAATTTATCAAACATATCCCAATATACCGTAACAGAACTTAATAAATCTATAAAAAATATTATTGAAAGTTCATTCTTGATAATAGAGGTTTCAGGTGAGATTTCTGACTTAAAAAAACATTCTTCAGGACACATATACTTTACATTAAAAGATGAAGAAAGTTCAATTTCCTCTATTTGCTGGAGATCTAATGTACCAAAGTTGAATTTTGAAGTTGAGGATGGATTATCAGTAAAAGTTAAAGGAAAAATCACAACCTATTCTCCCCAATCAAAGTATCAATTGATAGTGGAACAAATCGAACACCAGGGAGAAGGAGCACTTCTTAAAATTTTAGAAAAGAGAAAAAAAAAATTATTAGACGAAGGAGTTTTTGACAAGATTCATAAGAAAGAACTTCCTAAAATTCCAAAAACTATTGGAGTTATAACCTCAGAGTCTGGATCTGTTATACAAGATATAATTCATAGAATTACTGATAGATTTCCCCTTGATATAATATTATTTCCTGCCAAAGTTCAAGGTAGAGAATGTGTAAAAGATGTTTGTGAAGGAATAGATTTTTTTAATAATTTTATAAGTAAAAATCTACAAGAATCAGTTGATCTGGTAATTATAGCAAGAGGAGGGGGGAGTTTAGAAGATTTGATGCCATTTAATGACGAGGAAATGGTTAGAAAAATATTTAATTCGAAAATTCCAGTAGTTTCAGCAGTTGGGCATGAGACAGATATGACCTTAGTAGATTTTGTATCTGACTTGAGATCACCCACACCTTCGGCTGCGGCAGAGATGATTGTGCCAGATAGGAAAGAGATTTTAATAAGAATAAAAGAAAAGTTTTCTAATATAAAAAATAACTACAAAAAATATTTGGATCAAAAATCTAATTCATTAGAATTATCTTACTCAAGATTTCCTGATTTAATATCTATAATAAATAGTCATTCTCAAGGTCTAAATTTGATAGATCAGAAATTAAGTACTTTTTTAGAAAAAATTTTTACGAAAAAAAAAAATTTCATATTTGGCAGTTACAAGAAAGTTTAATACAGATATTCTTGTAAATTCAATTAATACAACAAAAGATAAATTTTTATTAGTTTCAAAAAGATTAGTAAAAGAGATTATAGATTTAATAAGAAATAAAAAATTGATTTTTAGTTTAAAGGAAAAGCAATTAAATATATTATCACACCGAGAAACTTTGAAAAGGGGATTTGCACTCGTTAGAAAGAAAGAAAAGATTGTTTCAGATGATAAGCAAATTCAGGTAAAAGAAAAAATAGAAATCGAATTTTTTAAAAGCAAAACTAATGCGAGAAAGTTATGATCAAACTATTTTTACTTTTATCAACTATTCTTTTTTCAAAAAATGCAATTTCTGATGAATTTCCAGATATTTTCGGCTGTTTTTGTGAAGGAGGGATATTAACTGGAAAAATAAAAAATAATCAAGAAATAAAAATCAATGAGAAAAAATTAACTGTTTATGAAAATGGAATTTTTGTATTCGCATTTGGAAGAAAATTTGATGATTATGTCACAGTCTCAATAAATGGAGAAACAAAAAAATTTAAAGTTAAAAATAAAAAATATAAAATAGAAAGAATAAATGGGTTGCCAAACAAAAAAGTACAACCCTCAGAAAAAGATTTGATAAAAATCAGAAATGATCAGAAAAAGATAAAACTTTCAAAAAAAATTGGAGAGAAAAAAAAATTATTTGGTAGTAAATTTATATTACCTGTAAAAGGAAGACTTTCAGGATTTTTTGGAAGTCAGAGAATTCTCAATTCTAAACCCAGAAGTCCTCATAATGGTATAGATATAGCACAAAAAGAAGGTGCTGAAATTTTAGCACCTGCATCTGGTCGAGTAAAACTTGTTGAAAACAATATGTTTTTTACAGGCAATACTTTGATAATGGATCATGGCCTTGGATTAATATCAATTTTTGCACATATGAAAAAAATTAATGTTAAAAATGGTCAATATGTTGATCTTGGCGAAAAAATTGGAGAAGTGGGAATGACCGGAAGAGCTACAGGTCCCCATTTGCATTGGGGAGTTTATTTATTAGAAAAACCTGTGGATCCTTTATCATTGGTCCAATCAGATTTCTGACAATTTTTTTAATAGAAAGTTTGTAAAACTGGCCTCATTTTCAATTGAAATTTCAAGATCAACTATATTTATATATTTTTTATATTGACTTGGAACTCTTATGAAATCTTTCATGGTTGTAACAATTGAAAGTTTTTCAAATTTTGCTAAATCTATTATTTCCTTAATTTCTTTTTCTTGATATTTGTGGTGATCTGGAAATTCAATAAACTTGAACAAATGAAATCCTAAGTTTTTAAGTCCATCGAAAAAGTTCTGATTATTACCTAAACCAGAAAAAGCAATTAACTGTTTATTTTTTAATTTTTTAATTTTCATAATCTTTTTTGCAAAAAATATTTTTTTTTTATCAAAAATAAAATATTGATTATTAAACTTAACTTTTCCAATTATTAAAATAGCATCACATTTCTTTAATGTTTTTTTGATAGTCTCTCGGAGTGGTCCAGCTGGAAATAGTCTATTATTTCCAAATCCATAATTGCCATCGATAACTAAAATCGAGATATCTTTTTTTATGCTTTTGCTTTGCAAGCCATCATCAAGAATAATTAAGTTAGCATCATTTTTTTTACAAAAATTTGCTCCCTTGATCTTATTTTTTGATATACAGGTTGTTCCAGATTTAAGGTGCAGTATTGCCTCATCGCCAACATCAATAAAGCTATGATTATTATTTACTAGCGATGGACCCTTCAATAAGCCTTTATAACCTCTTGTTAATACAAAAATATTTGCAATTTTTTTTTTTAATAGACTGCGTAATTTTATCACAATAGGAGTTTTTCCAGATCCTCCAATTGTTGCATTTCCGACGCAAATAATTGGTATGCCTATCTTCACTTCTTTTTTTATTTTTGAAAAAAAAATATGAACTAAATAGTAAAGATATGAAAAAGGAATTAAAATAAAACTTAGTAATCCTTTTTTTTTCCAAAAAATAGGTGTTTTCAACATTTTTTATAGTTAATTATAAATTTCTTCTATAATAGAACTTACTTTTTTTGATTCTATAGCACACATTTTTTTAAAGTTGTTAACAGTATTTTTCCAAAGCTTTTTATTTTTAAGGAGTGATAATATTTTTTCTTCCAATTCTTCAATATTTTTGGCTCTAAAACCTGACTTTGTCTCTATAATTTTCTTCTCAATTTCAACAAAGTTTTGCATATATTGTCCAAAGATTAATGCACAATCAAAATTATTTGTTTCAATAGGGTTGTGTCCTCCATTATTTACAAATGAACCTCCAACAATAGAAATATGAGATAGTTTAAAAAACAATCCAAGTTCACCAAAACTATCTACAATATAAAACTTTTTATTTTTAATTGAATTTCTTTGTTGAGATCTTATTGCAAAGTTTATTTTATTTTTTTTGCAGTTTTGTTGAATATTTTTACTGATTATTGGATGTCTTGGAATAATAATAAAAAAAAGATTATTGATTTTTTTTTCTAGGGACTTTGAGCAATTTATCAAAAAAGTTTCTTCATTTCTGTGGCTACTAAATAGAGTTATTATTTTTTTACTTTTTAATTCTTTTTTTAGTTTTTTATATTCAGCTTGATCAAACTTTAACTGATCTGAGAGAAATTTTAAATTACCGGATAACTTAACATTTTTAGCACCTAAATCCTTAAATCTATTTTTAGATAAAATATCCTGAGCATAACAAACATCAATTTTTGAGAATATTTTTTTTGAAAAAAAAATTAATTTTTTCCAGAATTCAAATGATTTTTCAGACATCCTTGCATTTAAAATTACATACCTTAATTTTTTTTTTTTAATCTCATTAATGATATTTGGCCATATCTCTGATTCCATAAATACAGTGAGATCTGGATTCCATTTGTTTATAAATCGTTTGATAATAAAACTAATATCTAATGGTGAAAATATTAAAATTATTCTCTTATCTAAATTAGAAATCAGATTATAAGCTGATAGGGTTGAAGTGCTAAGTAAAATGGTTGATTTTGGGAATCTTTTTAAAATCTTATTAGCAATAATTAAACCCGACTTAGCCTCACCAATACTAACTCCATTAATCCAAATAAGTTTTCCTTTGGGTCTTTTTCTTTTGTCAAAAAAAAAAAATTTTTCTTTAATACTTTTTAGATTTTCTTTAGATAATGAAAGTCTGATAAAAAAAAATAAAAGTACAAAAAAAGAAAAAAAATTTGAAAATTGTTTATATATAATTAAGGCCATTTATTTTGAGAGATTTTCTGATAATTTTGTAACCCTTTTTAGTTCTTCATTAACTATTTCTAGATTATTATCTAAATTTTTACTTGGATCATATTTAATTGGATTTCCCCAAACTGCAACAAACTTATTAAATGGAAATACAAAAAGAAAGCTATCCCATGACTTTAACTTGATTTTAAATCTAGCTGAGTAGCTGAGAGGAATGATTATTGAATTAGTTTTTTTTTGAAGAGAAATAATTCCCTCTTTAACTTTTTCTTTTGGTCCTCTTGGACCATCTGGAGTTATTCCCACAGTATTAAAAATTTTTAATTCTTCAATTATTTTTTTAGCAGAAGAAATTTTATTTTTGTTTGACGATCCTGAAATTGTATCGATTCCTAAGTGAGATACTGCATTTGAGATTATTCTTCCATCACGATGTTTTGAAATTAGCATTTTGAATTTTGTTTGATAATTCCAGCAAAATGGAGCCATTAACATCCTATTATGCCAAAAACAAACTATGATACTTTTTTTCTTTTGTAAGTTTTTTTTAATTGATTCATCATTTTTGACATACCATAGCGAGGTATTAAAACAAATTTTGATATAGAATGATATCAACCAACCCAATAATTCCTGGGTATATTTATATTTAAGAAAGTTTTTTATCATTAATATTTTTCTTAAATTGTAATTCATAAAGGTTTTTGTATATTGCTGAACTTTTTAAAAGTTCTTTATGCTTTCCAATATTATTTATTTCTCCATTATGTATTAAAACTATTTTATCCGCATCAATTATTGTTGATAACCTGTGGGCAATTATTAAAGATGTTTTATTTT
>MDTG01307173.1_pt1 | contig 16144 bp, 17 predicted proteins | sample 811421 | NCBI WGS metagenome assembly MDTG01 (sample SAMN05326645, study PRJNA326480) | marine metagenome | isolation source: seawater | place: Pacific Ocean: South East | collected 2011 | reverse complement strand
TTTCCAAGTTTGACTTGTGGCTAAACTTAGTCTAGCTACACTTTTTCCATTAACCATTTGCTTTATTTCAGGATCTGCGCCTAATCGACCTATTAATAATACTTTATTTAAACTACCAGCCATATAAAATTAAAATTTATTGATTTGATTTATGTATAAATATATCACAATTTTAAATGAATATTAATTTAATTTATTAATGCAACAAAAATAATGCTTAAAAAGATAGTTATAAAAGGTGCAAAAGAACACAATTTAAAGAACATTTCAGTAGAAATTCCTAAAGATAAATTCACTGTAATAACTGGTCTATCTGGTTCAGGCAAATCGTCACTTGCGTTTGATACAGTTTACGCTGAGGGTCAAAGAAGGTACGTAGAAAGTTTGTCAGCTTATGCAAGACAGTTTTTAGATAAAATGAAAAAACCAAATGTTGAGTTAATAGAGGGTTTGAGTCCAGCAATATCAATAGAGCAAAAAAATACATCAAAAAATCCAAGATCAACTGTAGCTACGGTTACTGAGATTTATGATTATATGAGAGTTCTATTTGCTAGAGTGGGCATACCATACTCACCATTTACCGGTAAACCAATCTCATCACAAACAGTTTCTCAAATAGTTGACAAAATTAAAGAGTTGCCAAAAAAATCTACTATATATTTATATGCACCAGTAGTTAGAGGAAGAAAAGGAGAGTATAAAAAAGATATACTTTTATATAAGAAGAGAGGTTTTAGAAAAATAAAAGTTGATAATAAATTGTATGAAATTGATCAAGTACCAGAATTGAATAAAAAAATAAAACACGATATATCGATCTTGGTTGATAGAATTATAATTAATTCCTCATTAGGAAATAGATTGGCTGAAAGTGTAGAAACTGCAATTAATCTAGCAAATGGATTGTTGTTTGTTGAATATGAAAATGAAACTTTGCCAAAGAATTTTAGAAAAACTGAAAAAATAATATTTTCAACAAAGTTTGCCTGTCCGGTAAGTGGTTTTACAATTGAAGAAATTGAACCAAGGTTGTTTTCTTTTAATAGTCCTTATGGAGCATGTGAAGAGTGTGATGGAATTGGTATTAAACTAAATGTTGATCCAGATTTAGTTATACCTAATGAACAAAAAACAATAGCAGATGGTGCTATAGTTCCATGGTCTAAGACAACAACATTATATTATGCTCAAACTCTTTCATCATTAGCTAAACATTATAAATTTTCATTAGACACAAAATGGGAAAAATTACCAAAAAAAATAAAAGACATAATACTTTACGGTTCTGATGAAGATGAAATAAAATTTAGTTATGATGATGGTTATGAAAAATACTCTCATAAAAAAACATTTGAAGGTGTGATTAACAACTTAGAAAGAAGGTACTTGGAAACTGATAGTGATTGGAAAAGAGAAGAAATATCTCAATATCAATCTGATAGCAAATGTGAAAGCTGTAATGGTTTTAGACTTAAAGAAGAAGCATTATGTGTTAAAATAAATAATTTAAATATCAGTGAAGTAACCGAAAAATCAATTTTAAATGCTATTGATTGGTTCAAATCACTAAATAACATATTAAATTATACACAAATAAAAATTGCTGAACATATTTTAAAAGAAATTAATGAGAGATTAGATTTTTTATTAAACGTAGGCTTGGATTATCTAACACTTTCGAGAGAATCCGGAACATTATCTGGTGGTGAGTCTCAAAGAATAAGACTTGCATCACAAATTGGATCTGGATTAACTGGTGTATTGTATGTGTTAGATGAACCTTCAATAGGATTACATCAAAAAGATAATATAAAATTGATAAATGCTTTAAAAAGATTAAGAGATTTAGGAAATACAATTATTGTAGTGGAACATGATACTGAAACTATGGAAAATGCAGATCATATAATTGATTTAGGCCCTGAAGCTGGAAAAAATGGTGGACAAATAATTGCTGAAGGTAAAATTAACGATATATGTAATAATGATAAAAGCATTACAGGAAAATATTTATCAAACAAATATTTTATTCCTATACCAAAAAAAAGAAGATTAGCTAAAAATGGAAGATTTTTAGAAATAAAGGGAGCAACGGGTAATAATTTAAAAAATGTAAATTTAAAGATACCTCTTGGTAGCTTAACTTGTGTGACGGGTGTATCTGGAAGTGGAAAATCAACTTTAATACTACAAACTCTGTTCAACGCTTTAAACTTAAGTCTTAACAACAATAAATCAAGGAAAATTCCAAAACCATTTAGAGGATTAAAAGGTATAGAATTAATTGATAAAGTTATTGACATAGATCAATCACCAATTGGTCGTACACCAAGATCTAATCCAGCAACATATACTGGAGCGTTTGGTCCAATTAGAGATTGGTTCACAAGTTTACCTGAATCGAAAAGTAGAGGTTACAAACCAGGAAGATTTTCTTTCAATGTTAAAGGAGGTAGATGTGAAGCATGTGAAGGTGATGGTGTTATTACATACGAAATGCATTTTTTACCTGACGTCTACATACAATGTGATGAATGTAAAGGAACAAGATATAATAGAGAAACTTTAGAAGTTAAATATAAAAATAAAAGTATTGCTGATGTATTAAATATGACTGTTGATGAAGGTTGTGAATATTTTGAAAATATTTCCAATATAAAAACAAAACTTCTTACATTGAAAAAAGTGGGCCTTGGATACATAAAAATTGGTCAACAAGCTACTACTCTTTCAGGCGGTGAAGCACAAAGAATAAAATTAGCTAAAGAATTATCTAAAAGATCAACTGGAAGAACGATGTATATATTAGACGAACCAACTACTGGACTACACCATCATGATATTAAAAAACTTTTAGAAATTTTGCATACTTTTGCTGCTACAGGTAATACGGTGGTTATTATTGAACATAACTTAGATGTAATAAAAACAGCAGATTATCTCGTTGATATGGGCCCTGATGGAGGTATAAAAGGTGGACAAATTGTAGCTGAAGGTAAACCTGAAGATATAAGTAATAATAAAAGTAGCTACACAGGCCAATTTTTAAAATCTATTTTAAATAATAAATTAAAAAAAACTGCTTAATATATAATATTATTTAGTATATATTTAATAACTATGAGCGATTTTTTTTCATCACTGTCGAAAGTAATTCACGCTTCATTAATATTAGCTGTATTACTATTTGTTTTTTTATTTTTTGAAAGCGGGGGATTTGATTTTGATATTCTTTTTTGGAGCTGGTTATTTAGATATTTTCATGTTGTGTCAGGAATTATGTGGATAGGTTTATTGTGGTATTTTAATTTCGTTCAAGTTCCAAATATGGCAAAAATTACTGATGAACAAAAACCTGCAATTACAAAAGTTATAGCACCTGCTGCATTATTCTGGTTTAGATGGGCAGCAATTGCAACAATTGTTACGGGTTTAATTGTTGCTTATTTAAATGGATATATTCATCAAGCAATGACTCTTGGAATAGGAAGTGGTGGAGGAAAATATACAGCTATTGGAATAGGTATGTGGCTAGGTTTAATTATGGCTTTTAATGTGTGGTTTATTATCTGGCCGAACCAAAAGAAAGTTCTTGGTTTAGTTGAAGTCACACCAGAAGAGAAACCAGTTGCTGCTAAAAAAGCTCTTATAGCATCTAGAACTAATACATTACTCTCATTGCCGATGTTACTTACAATGGTAATAGCACAAAATTTATATTAATTTTTATCAGAATCATCTTTTAAAATAGTCTTCTGAGTTACATTAAGTTTTACTAAGATAGGATTAGCTATATAAATTGAAGAATAGGTACCAATAATAACACCCAATATCATTGCGAAAGAAAAACCCTTAAGAATTGCACCACCCAAAATAAATATAGATAATAAAGCCAATAGAGTAGTTGTTGATGTTATAATTGTTCTCGATAATGTTTCATTAATAGATATATTTGTAATTTCATTTATTTTTATATCAGCATATTTTTTCAAATTTTCTCTTACACGGTCGAAAATAACAACAGTATCATTCATAGAATAACCAACTATAGTAAGAACTGCCGCAACAATAGATAAATTAATTTCTAGATTTAAAACGGAAAAAAATCCTAAAGTTATTATTACATCATGAAATAAAGCTGCAATTGCACCAAGGCTAAATTGCCATTCAAACCTTATCCATATGTAAATTAGCATTGCACCGAGAGATAACGCAATAGCAATTATTCCCGATTTAAGTAACTCGGAACTAACTTTTGGACCTACGGTCTCTACCCTTCTAAACTCAAATGTATTTCCAATATCATTAGTTAATTTTTTTTTAATATTTTGAATAATATTATCTTTAGTTGATTTTTTTTTTTCGAACTTAACAATATAATCATTATCTTTTCCAAATTTTTTAACTGATACATCGCCTAAATTAAGATTATTAAATGATTTTCTTAAATCTGATATTGTTATTGAGTTATCTAAACTTCTTAATTCAATTAAGGTTCCACCTTTAAAATCTATACCATAATTTAAACCTTTAAAAATTAAAAATATTAAAGAAAATAATATTAATACAAATGATAATAAATTAAAACTTTTATAAAATTTACTAAAATTAATTGTTTTTTTCATCATTAAATTATATTTTCCTTGTTTTTATTATTTATGACATAGATTGAGGTAAATAACCTTGCAATAAAATATACTGAAAAAAGTGTTGTTAAAATTCCAATACCTAAAGTTAATGCAAAACCTTTAACTGGACCTGATCCTAAAGCAAACAATATAATTGTTGCAATTAGAGTTGTGATATTTGCATCTAAAATTGTTGTTCTTGATTTTAAATAGCCATTATCAAATGCAATAATTTTATTATTTTCTTTTTTAATTTCTTCTTTAATTCTTTCATATATTAAAACATTAGCGTCTACTGCCATGCCAACAGTTAAAATAATTCCTGCAATTCCGGGTAAGGTTAATGTTGCTTCAAAAATAGTTAATACGCCTATCAATAAAAGTAAGTTTGAAATTAATGCAAAATTAGCAATTACTCCAAATATGCGGTATTTATATAGCATAAATGCGACAACCAAAATAAAACCTACAATCAGTGATAAAATGCCAGCATTTATAGAATCTTGTCCAAGGTCAGGACCAACTGTTCTCTCTTCTATAATATTCATTGGTGCGGGCAAAGCACCAGATCTTAAAAGTAAAGCTAAGTCTGTTGCTGATTGAAATGTAAAATCTCCAGTGATCTGGCCTGAACCACCAATAATTGGTTCAACTACATTAGGAGCACTTATGATTTCTCCATCTAAAATAATAGCTAATCTTTTTCCAACACCTGAAGTGGTAGCTTTTCCAAATTTTTTTGCACCAACTCTATCTAAATCAAATGTAACAACAGTTTCATTAACTTCAGTATCCATTCTTGGTTGTGAATTAATTAAATTATCACCGCTTAATATGATTCTTTTGCTTACTATTACATCGTCTTCAGACTCATCTTGGAAAGATAGTTTTTCAGTACCAAAACTTTCTTCCTTATTTAAAGTAATAAATCTAAATGTTAAATTTGCAGTTTTTCCTAACAATGATTTTATTCTTTCGGGGTTTTCTAAACCAGGTAATTCAACCAAAATTCTATCACTACCTCTTTTTAATATATTAGGCTCATTAGTACCTATGTCATCAACTCTACGTCTAACAATTTCTATTGCCTGAGTTTGAGAAGCAGATTTTAATTGAACCAATCCATATTTAGAGTAAGTGAGTTCAAAAATATTTCCTTTAATCGATAAGTCAAATTGATTTGATTTAAATTGGTCAAAATATGGATTAATTTCGCTATCTTTGCTTAAAAATATTTTTTTTGTTTCTTCAATTAAATTAAGAGGAACTTCAAATGAAATAATATTATTTTGTTTTAAAATTAAATTTTTATAAATTATTTTATTTTCTTTAAAATAATCTTTTATATTATCTAATTTACTTTGAGTTTCTTTTTCAATAACTGGTGAATTATCAATTTCAAGCAGTAAGTACGATCCTCCCTGAAGGTCCAATCCTAAATTAATGTTTCTACTAAAAACTTGATCATCAAATTTAAAAAAATTTGATAATGCAAAATAACCAAAAACAATGGTGAAAATAAATACCGTAAGAATTTTTATTTTTGAAAAGTATAACACTTAATCAGAAAGTTATTTTTTAATTTCTGTATTAGTTAATAAAGCTTGAATTCCCGTAGATTTTATCACATCTACTTTTACGTTATCAGCAATAACAACTTCAACTTTTTCGTTATCTATAACTTTTTCTATAGTTCCTACTATTCCACCAGATGTCACAACTTTATCTCCTCGTTTTAAACTTTCTACCATTTGTTTATGCTCTTTAACCTTTTTTTGTTGTGGTCTTATAAGGAAAAAATAAAAAATAACAAAAATTAATATTAGTGGTATAAACTGACCTATTCCTGATCCTGACATAAATTATTTTCTTAATTTAAAATTATTTATACTATCTGATCAATTAAAACAACTCTAATTATTTTTAATTATATCTTGATTATTCATGTATGGTTTAAGAACTTCTGGTATGTTAATTGATCCATCAGAATTTTGATAGTTTTCTAAAATTGCTATTAATGTTCTTCCTACCGCTAAGCCACTACCATTGAGCGTTCCTACAAATAAAGTTTCTTTTTTCTTATTTTTATATCTAGCCATCATTCGTCTTGCTTGAAAAGATCCACAAGATGAGCAGCTAGAAATTTCTCTATATTTATTTTCAGAAGGTAGCCAAACCTCAATATCGTATGTTTTTTCTGCACTAAATCCCATATCTCCAGTAGATAATATTACTTTTCTATAGGGTAATTTTAAAAGATCTAAAATCATTGTCGCTGAATTTGTCATTCTTTCAAGTTCATCAAGACATTTATTATTTTCAACTATACTAACAAGTTCAACTTTATAAAACTGGTGTTGTCTAATCATTCCCCTAGTATCTTTTCCATAACTGCCAGCTTCTTTTCTAAAACATGGTGTTAATGCAACCAATCTCATTGGTAATTCACTTATGTTTAAAATTTGATCTCTTACCATATTTGTTAAAATTACTTCAGCCGTTGGAATTAAAAATTTTCTTCCACTTTTTTCATCAATTTTAATTTCAAATTGATCAGCTTCAAATTTAGGTAGTTGACCAGTACCAAACATTGAAGATTCATTAGCAAGAATAGGTGGTGAAATTTCTTTATATCCATTTTTTTGTACATGAATATCAAGCATAAAATTAGCAATTGCTCTTTCAAGTAATGCTAGTTTATCTTTCACAAAAACAAATCTAGATCCAGTAGTTTTAGTTGCAAGATTAAAATCTAACATTTTTAAGTTTTCACCTAATTCAAAATGTGACTTTGGTTTGAACTCAAATTTAGAAATATTTCCATTAGAAGATATCTCTTTGTTAGAGTTTTCATCAGTTCCAACTGGAACATCATTTAGAGGAAGATTTGGTAAACTATTCAAAATTTCATCCAAATTCTTTTTTGTAGTAGATTGAATATTACTAAGGTCAGCTATCTTTTTCGATATTTCTTTTGATTTAGAAAACAATGATTCATCTTTCGATTTTGATATATCTTTTTTTTCTTTCTCTAATTGCTCTTTTTCTTGAATGGTAATTCTATATTTTTTATCTAGTTCAAGAATATTATCTAAGTTTATTTTTATATTTCTATTTTTAATTTTATTCTTAAATTCATCAAAATTAACTCTTATTTCTTTTATATTATGCATTTTTTTCTTTTATTTTTTTTTCAATTAATTTTACAGAAATTATTGATAACTCATATAATAATAATAAAGGAATTGCTAAACCTATTTGTGTAACAGGGTCCGGTGGTGTTAAAATTGCTGCTGCTGCAAAAATAATTACAACAACATATTTTCGTCTTTGTTTAAGAAATTGTGAATCAACAACTCCAATCCTTGCTAGTAAACTTAAAACAACGGGTAATTGGAAACTTAACCCAAAAGCAAAAATCAGTTTCATTACCAATGATAAATATTCATTTACTTTAGCTTCTAGTTGAATAGGTAAATTAGTATTTATACCTACGCTTTCAAAAGAAAGAAAAAACTTTATTGCAAGAGGCATAATTAAATAATAAACCAACATTCCTCCCAATAAAAATAATATTGGTGTAATGATTAAATATGGCATAATCGCAGATTTTTCATCATCATAAAGACCTGGTGCTATAAATTTCCATATTTGAATTAGAATAAATGGACTTGTAAAAAAAAATGCTGCAAAAAAAGCAACCTTCAAATAAGTTAAAAATGTTTCTTGAAGTGCTGTAAAAATTAATCTTCTATCAACAGTATCATTTTCAACTGCTTTTGCATAAGGATCAACCAAAAATCCATAAATATATTCAGAAAAATAGTAAGAAATTATAAATAAAAATGTCAAAATTATTAAAGAATTGATTAATCTTTGTCTAAGTTCAACAAGATGACTAAAAAAACCACCTTCACTTTTTTTCTTGTTCATCACTACCTATTTCTTTTTTTTTATCTAAATTTTCATTAATGTTTTTTTCAAATGTTTCTTCACTAATTGTACTAACTTCAGATTGAACACTACTTACATATTTTTTAATATTAGATATCCATGAACCCATTTTTTTTAACATCAAAGGAAAGTCCTTAGGTCCAACTACAATAATTGAAATCGCTACGATTATTAATATTTCAAACCAGCCAATTGTTGGCATTTGAATTACTCTTTTTTATCTGAATCTTGATTTTCAGAGATATTTTTTGGTGCATCTTCATCACTTGCATCTGAAGACATGCCTTTTTTAAAACTTTTTATTCCTTTAGCAACATCTCCCATTAAACTCGATATTTTACCTCTACCAAATAATAGAACAACTAATATTACAACAATTGCTATTTGCCAAAAACCTATACTCATAAGATTGTTATAAACAAATTATTCTATAATTAAAGATAATTTTAATTATCTTCTTCATTTTTAAGAGTACTATTTAACATTTCGTCTATATCGGAGTATATATTTTCCTTTTTTTCTTCTTGTTTTTCCTTATAAAATTTTCCAGTGCCAAATATATTAGATTCAACGCTAGAAGTATCAATTAAGCCAGCTGAACCAAGTTCATCAATTGTTGGTAAATCAGATAATTTTTTTAAGTTAAAATGACTTAAAAATTCATCTGTAGTAGCATATTGTATTGGTTTACCAGGTACTTCTTTTCTGCCTTGTGGTCTAACCCAATTTAATTCCATTAATATTTCAAGGGTATTTGTACCAAAAGCTACACCTCTTATTTCTTCAATTTCAGCTCTTGTAACAGGTTGGTGATAAACAATAATTGATAATGTTTCTATTGCTGCTTTAGAAAGTTTTTTTTCAACAGTTTTTTGTTGTGACATCAATTTAGACAAGCTTTCTGATGTACGAAATGACCATTTATTTGAAATACAAACTAAGTTAATTCCTCTATTTTTGTAAACATTTTGTAATTTATTTAATATCTTTAAAACATTAATTTTTTTTGATATTTTTGCTTCAATTGTATCAATGTCTAAAGGTTCGGCAGCTGCAAAAAGAATTGCTTCTATTTCTTTTTCACCATCACTGAGAGATGTGGGAAAATTAACTATGTTATTTTCTTTTAACTTATTCATTCGTTTTCTTTAATATATATATCATCAAATAATTCTTTTTGTTTAATAACGACATTACCTTCCTTAACAAGTTCTAATGAGCCTGCAAATATTCCACTTTTACCTGTTCTTTTTAGCTTTTTTGATTTTGAGAAGTTAGAAGGTAACAAATCATCAATATTTTTCCATTCCTTCAAATTTCCAAAAAATTCTTTTATTCTTTTAATAGCTTCTTCAGTTGTAAAAACAGGTAACTTTGGAATGTTAATTCTTTGAAAATCCTTGGTCATAATAATATTAGAGTAAGTTTTTAGAATTTCAAAAAGATTTAATGAATATTTAGATGAATATATAGATTTAATTTTTCCTCTAATTCCTCTCAAAAAAACATCTCGACCCAATCTTTTTCTCTTTAGCATTTGGTCAGAAAGCAATCTTATAAGTTCTAGTTTTTTTAATTGAAGTTTTAGTTTTTCAGCAACTTCTAAAGCTTTAAATTCCTCATCATCGGTTTCTGGTAATAATAGTTTAGATTTTAAATAAGTTAACCAAGTTGCCATCAAAAGGTATTCTGATGCTAAATCTAAATTAATTTTTTTATTGTGTTTAATGAAATCAAGAAATTGGTCTGCTAAGAGAGTTATTGAAATTTTTTCCAAATCAACTTTTTGTGATTTAGCTAGATCCAATAGTGTTTCTAATGGACCACTAAAATTTTGTAGATTTACGTTAAAAGATAAAGAATCAGTCATAATACTATTATCTAATTATATTAATTAATTGCGATGTTTTTTTAACAATTAATTTACTAACTATAGGCGAATTTTTTGCAACTATCATCATTTCTTTTAAATTTGCATTACAATGCAAAACAATATCACAACCTGCTTTAAAAGCTCTGGTTGTATTATTTTTAATCCCAAATTTTAAAGCTTTCATTGATATATCGTCAGAAATTAAAATTCCTTTAAAACCAATTTTATTCCTAATCATTTTTATTACTTTGGATGAGTGAGTAGCAGTATTATGTTTATCTATTGATGTATAAATAATATGTGCGGTCATAGCCAATATTGATTTTTGTTTTTTAAAAGGAAAAAAATCAATTTTGTTTAACAATTTTAAATTTTGTCTAACAACAGGTAACTTTTTATGACTGTCAACTGTAGCCAATCCGTGCCCAGGTATATGCTTAATGATTGTTGCAATAGAGTTTTTATGAAATTTTTCAATGGTAATTTGTCCTAGTTTAAAAACAATATTTGATTTATTTGAAAAAGATCGTGAACCTATAATTTTATTAGTTAGATTTCTATGTACATCAAGTACAGGGACTGTATTAATATTAATTCCTAAAATGTTGAGAAGATAACAGATTTGCTTAACATATATATCAAAATAAATACTAAATTTTTTTTTATCATAGATATACAAATCTCCAAAATATTTTGCAGAAAATACTGAATTATCTAAAAATTTATATAATCTTCTAACAGTACCTCCTTCCTCGTCTGTAAGAATGGGGTAGTTTGGATCTTTAAAAATATTCTTTATACTTTGGACTAATTTTTGCACTTGTTTCACAGAAAATATATTTCTAGAAAATAAAATTATTCCCCATGGTTTATATTTTTTTATGAATTTAAACTCATTTGGAGTTAGTGAAAGACCTTTAATGCCAATTATAAAAGATTTTCTTTTTTTAATCATTTTTTAATAATTCCCAGAAGTAATATGTTTTTTTGTTTTTATTTTTTTCATGTTCAACATATTCGATGATATTATTTGTATCATTATCTAGAATAATTAATTTGTCTGAATATGTCATGATTTTATTATCTATTTGATTAATTGTTCTAAAAGATTTTTTTTTAAATTCATTTGAAAAATAGTATCTAGCTACAAAAAAAAAGAAAAAAAAAATTATAGCTATATATAAAACATATTTAAATTCTTTTATCATTACATTTTTTGTGGAGTATTAACGCCTAAAATTCCCATTCCTAACTTAATCACTATAGAAATAATTTTTAATAAAACTAATTTGTCATCTGAAATTTTGTTATTTTTATCTATAAATCTTTTATTTATATCATCTTTACCTTTATTCCAATATGAATGAAATTCTGATGATAGTTCATATAAATAAATTGGAATTCTATGTGGCTCTAATTTCTTAGAAGCTGTATCTATACATTTTGGCCATTCAGAAATTTTTTTTAGAATTGTTATTTCATCTTCAGTATATTTATAATTTTGATTTTCAATTTTTAAATTATCATTAATATTAAGATTAATATGTCTAAATACAGAGCATATACGTGCATAACAGTATTGAACATAATACAAAGGGTTATCCTTTGATTTCTCTTTTACTTTAGAAAAATCAAAATCTAGTTCAACATCATTGCTTCTGCTTAACATGATAAAGCGAGTAGCGTCTTTTCCTACTTGTTTAATTAAGTCTTCGACTGTTATGTAATCTCCTTTTCTTTTAGACATTTTAAATGGTTTTCCATCCTTAATTAGTTTAACTAACTGGCTTACCTTGCAAGATAATTTATTTTTTTCGCCCGATATAGCTTCAACTACCGAGGTTATTCTTTTTATATATCCAGCGTGATCAGCACCTAATATATTAATGAGCTTATCAAACTTTCTATTTATTTTTGTATTATGATAAGCAACATCACTTGCAAAATAAGTCCAACTCAAATCACTTTTCTGTAATGCTCTATCTTTGTCATCTCCAAAATCAGTTGATTTAAATAATAGTTGTTCTCTTTCAATCCACTTATTCTGATCTTCTCCTTCTGGGGCTTTAATTTTACCAGTATAAACGTGTTTAGATTTTTTAAGTCTTTCAATTACCTTTTCAACTTCATTATTTTCAACTAAATTTGACTCACTTATAAAATTATCATGTTTAATGCCCAAATCATTTAGGTTTTTTTTAATTAAACTCAAAGACTCATTAATTGAAAGTTTCTTTAAATGTTCTTCTATATCTTTGAAGTTTTTAAAATTTGTATTTTTATTATTTTTAACAATATTATCAGCTATATCTTTTAAATAATCACCTGGATAAAGATCAGGATTATCTACTGGAAACTTTTCATCATAAATTTTTTCTCTAATTCTTAAATAGACAGAATAGTTAAAGTGAGAAATTTGATTACCATAATCATTAACATAATATTCACGCTCAACTAGATTTTGATTAAATTTTAATAAATTTGAAATAACGTCACCTAGAATAGCACCTCTACAATGGCCAACATGTAAAGGACCAGTTGGATTTGCAGAAACAAATTCAACTAAGTATTTTTTTTTATTTACATTTGATGAACCATAATTATTTGGCGATCTAATTAGTTCGTTTATAAAATTACTCCAGTAGAAATTGTTAAATTTAATATTAATAAACCCTGGTTTAGCAAAAGATATTTCTTCAATATTTTTATCCTCTTTTTTTATGAGATCGATTAAAATTAGTGCTAATTCATTTGTAGACTTATTATTTGGTTTTGAAAGGACCATTGAAACGTTTGTTGATATATCAAAATTAATTTTCGGAGGTGTAGAATCAACATTAATACTATTTAAATTATCTGGAAGAGTTAACAATTTATTTTTTTCAGCCTTTTTTATAATTGTTAGTATTTTATTTTTATATTCTTCAAATATGTTCATTTTAGTGATTTATAAATATTTATTGCAAATCGGTCAGTCATTCCAGAAATATAGTCAGCTATAGCTCTATATTTATTATGATTAATCGAGGAAAATGTCAAAAATTTTCTTGGATTATCTGATATTGCCTTAAACAATTTTTTAATTATTCTTTTTCCTTCATCATTTTTTTTTAAAACTTTATTATTTTTATACATTTTTGATTTTAAAAAATCTCTTAATTCATTAATTATTCTTTCATAATCAGACGAGAAACAAACAAGTTTATTTTTTGATTTGTAAATATCATTTAATTTATTAATTTTGTTAAGTTTAAGGTTTTTTAAAGAATTTTTTATTAGGTCTTTAACCATAAGATTAATAGAGTCCCTTACCATTTGATAAATTAGAATTTTGTTGTCAACTTTATTAAATTTTGATGAATATTTTTTTAATATATCCCTAAAAAAGTTAATATCTTTTATTTCACTAATTTTAAAAAGATTTGCATTAAATCCATCTTGAATATCATGATTATTATAAGCAATATCATCTGAAATAGAAGCAATCTGAGCTTCAAGTGATGGATAGGAATTTAAATTAATTTTTTTCCTTAAATTTTTAATTCCAATCAAATTTTCTACATTTGTTTGATCATAATATGGTCCATTATGTTTTAAAAGACCATCTAAAGTTTCTATGGTTAAATTTAAACCTTTAAACTTTACATATTTATTTTCTATAAACATAACTATTCTTAAAGTTTGAAGATTATGATCAAATCCATAATAATCATTCATACATTCATCTAAAGCTTCTTCGCCTGCATGTCCAAAAGGAGTATGACCAAGATCATGAGCGAGACTTAACGTTTCTGTTAAGTCATCATTTAAATTTAAATATCGAGATATAGTTCTTGCAATTTGAGCAACTTCTATTGAGTGAGTAATTCTAGTTCTGTAATGATCCCCTTCTGTATTAACAAAAACTTGAGTTTTGTGTTTTAATCTTCGAAAAGCGGAACTATGAATAATTCTATCTCTATCTCTTTGAAATGGCGATCTATATGGAGAATTAAGCTCATTTACAAGTCTACCCCTACTTTTAATAATTCCAAGTTTTTTATAATTTTTCATTCTTTAAAAATGACAATTAAGCATTATATTAGTAATATCAGTCTTATATGATGATTAAAGAAATTAAATTTACCGATAATGCATTAAAACAGATTAATGAAATGCTATCTAAAAAAAATAAAGGATCTTTTTTTAGAATCGCTATTAAAGGTGGTGGTTGTTCAGGCTTTCAGTATGATTTTTCATTTGATAATAAACAAGAAGATGATGATCTAAAACATGAAAATATATTAATTGATAAAAAATCAGCTGAACTACTGAAAGGATCAGAAATAGATTATGTTAAAGAATTAATCGGTGATAATTTCAAAATTAACAATCCACAAAGTAAATCTTCTTGTGGATGTGGCGTTTCTTTCTCACTTTAATGATCATCAGCTCCTGGAATGTTAATTCAATAAGAGCTCGAATTGAAAATATTAAAGAGTATTTAAATAAGTTTTCACCAGATATTTTATTAATGCAAGAAATTAAAACCCCTGATGAAACTTATCCTTACGATAATATTAAAACTCTTAAATATGAAAATTATGTATTTGGCCAAAAAAGCTATAATGGCGTAGCAATAATTTCAAAGAAAAAATTAGATGGCATTAAAACTGACATTTTTAAGGACAAAAATAAGCAATCAAGAATAATATCTGCTGAAGTAAAATATAAAAAAAAAAACTATAACATTAATAAATATTTATACACCTAATGGAAATCCTGTCGATACAGAAAAATATGCATATAAACTTTATTGGCTAGACAATTTAATAAAAAAGTTAAAATCTTTATCAAAAATAAATAATAATATAATTATTGGTGGAGATTTTAATATAATTCCTTCAGCTGAAGATGTACATAATCCAAAAAATTATGAAAATGATGCATTGTTCAGGTTAGATATAAGAAAAAAACTTAGAGAATTAATAAATTTAGGTTTTCACGATGCATATAGAACTATTTATCCAGATAAAGAGGGATATACATTTTGGGATTATACTAGTGGTGCTTGGCAAAAAAACAATGGTATGAGAATTGACCATTTTTTAGTTTCCAGTTCTTTAATTGATATTGTTAAAGATGTTAAAATAAATAAATTTCCTCGTGGAAGACAAAAACCATCTGATCATACACCAATTGAAATTGAATTAGCTTAATGATTTAATTTTATTAACTAATTCTTCGTTTATATTTCTTGGACCTTTATCAAGTCTATTTTTATGTCTTCTTTCACCCGGAAGTCTTACTCCATTCATCGATTTCATTTTATCAAAAAATTCATTTGAATGCTTGTTCCAATCATTTCCTGATAATTTTTCAGGTGATATTGCTAATATGAATTCGCCTCCACTTGGAGGTCCACCATCATTATTATCTTTAGCAGCTGTCTCATAGCTGAAATTATCACCTACAAGAGCTCCCGCTAACAATTCAACCATCATGGCTATTCCTGAGCCCTTATAACCTCCAAAGGGCAGCAATACTCCACCATCAGCTATTTCTCCAGGATCAGTAGTTTCTTTTCCATCCTTTGTTAAACCAGTGCCTAATGGAACTTTATGTCCTTCTCTTTTAGCAACTTGCACTTCACCCATTGCCATTGAAGCTGTAGCCATATCATAAACAACTGGAGTTTTTCCTGGTC
>MDTG01239893.1_pt1 | contig 16144 bp, 17 predicted proteins | sample 811421 | NCBI WGS metagenome assembly MDTG01 (sample SAMN05326645, study PRJNA326480) | marine metagenome | isolation source: seawater | place: Pacific Ocean: South East | collected 2011 | reverse complement strand
TTTTTTTATATTCTAATGCCTTTTCTGGATCAGGGTTACAAGTGGTTTCGCAACCAAATACAATAGGACTATTCATTTTTAAATATCTATTGGCAGTTTCAAGCAAAGAACCTGTATAAATAACATCATATGCATCTGTAAATAATACAATATCTTGTTCTTTTAATTCTTCTTTAAAGATAAAATTACGAACTTCTTTGAGTTTTACACCAAAATTACCTTTTGCATTCCATCCTATAGGTCTTTTCTCGTGAAGACCTAAAATATATATATTTTCTTCTTTTTGTTCTATTCTATTGACTATATTATGCAATATTGGATGGCTTTGTGTAGCCACTGTAATATAGTAAAAATTCATATAAAAAATAAATATAGATAGTTTTATATTTATTATTCTGATTTATTTATAAAATTAATCTTTTCTTTATTAATATTTACATATTCAAACCAGCCCTCAGTATTGTAACCAGTAGTATTTGTTAACATCTTTCCATATACTTTTTTTGGAAGGGTCTTAATAACATCTTGTGTAGCTTTAATTTCTTCACGTTTATTATTCAATAGTGTGAATTCAAAACTTCTATTGCGTCTTACGCAATAGACTTCAGCTTTATATGATTCATGATTTACGGTTACCATCTTTGTAAAATATATAAAAAGTGCTTTATATATTTATCTGTCAATTTTATTCTTCCAATAATGTAAAATTTCCTAAATTTTCAATATCATTATAATAATTGAATTATGTAAAGATATTCCTTTACTGGTTTATATTCTTTTTCTCGTTTATAATTACTAATACCTTTTAATCGATTATATGTTTTGTGATTAATAGGTATTTTTTCCATATTTTTTCCAGTTTCTTGCAACAATTCATCTAATTCTTTTATAGGTATAATTCCTCCATCATTATAAGACAATATCACATATTTTGCATTTGTATTTTCAATTAAATTTTTCATCGCTTTTTTTGCCTTTTTTGTGCTATTATAATCAGACGTTTTCCAATTCAAAGGTTGTCCACGGTTTGTATCTGGTATTTCAATTGTTTTATCCCAATCATTAATGATATCCAATAAAAAATAATAAATGTTATATGGATGCTTATTATATGGCGGATCGTAATACACTATATCCAAAGGTTCTCCATCTTTAAACGAGGTTGCCCATTCATTCGCATCTTTTTGAGTAGGAAAAACCTGACATTCATTTACATCAAAAATAGGATAAGGTAATGTAATAGGACTTGTTATACGTTTTAAATCTATTTCTTTTTTACCACCATACATACCAACACCTTCAGCGTCTTTATAGAATGCCGAAAATTGACCATTTGTATTGTTATGTATAGACGATTCAACCAATAATGGACCCAATAAATATGGTCTGTATTTTTTTGGTATCGTTTCAATATAATTTCTTATATTATCAATTCTCTTACCATTCTCGTGAGAAAAATATACACGATCTTCTTTTGTAATTTTTTGATTATTAGGAGCCCAGTGTTTAGAGAACCATTCTTCATCATTTTTTGTATTATTATTCGCTATTTTATTAGCATTATCTACATAGGTTCTCAATTTGTTAATTGTAGAAGTATTTGGATTAGATAAATAACACTGATTCAATGTGTGACTATATCCGGCCAAATCATTTGTAAATAATTTATTTGCTTTTCGTTTTAGCAATCTACTTACTACACCTGAACCGGAAAATCCATCGCCTATAGTTAATTTATCTTTGTTTAATTTTTTTCTTATATTTTCTACTGAATCTTCAATAACCGGCAATAATTTACGTTTGTTGCCCATATAAGTAATGATTTGACCAGTTAAAAAGTTGTTCTCCATTATATACTAACTTTATATTTTTTTATATTGTTGCATATTAATACCAAACTATGGATTTAATAAAAATTAAAAATAAATTGCCCATAGAACTAAAGTTATACATAATAAAATATATTCCTGTCAGTAAATGTATTATTTGTAAAAGAAATTTTATAGCATTTAAAGAAAAGAGGTTATGCAGCGATAAATGCAAAACAATATACAAATTAAAAGTTATACAAATAAAATTATGCATTGGATTTATTCGCACACATGACAACTGTTTAGAATTATCACGAATTTTTTTTATAGTGTGTATATGCTGTCTGTATTCACTTGCAAAATTAATTGCATTATTAACACTTTTATTTGTCCATAATTTCGATGTATTTATAGTAACTAATTATTTTATAGAAGAATGAATTTCCTTCTTCTCTTGTTTTTGTTTTATTTAGTAAATGTTTCTTCAGATTGTGTATGTACCACTGTACCCTGTCCACAACAAGGGGACAATGCTTTATTAATGGGCCAAGGAAATGCAAATATGACGTATCAGTATAATTTACAACATAATTATCAAGTGGTAATCTCTGCTCAAGGAGTTATTAATATTAATTCACTCGATAATGGAACGGAAACTACTACTTGCACACGTAAATATTCACGAATGTTAGAAGATGATGGAGAACAAGTATGTGATGCGGGACATATATTGGCTCGTCGTTTAGGTGGGTATGGAAATGAACCCTTAAATATATTTCCACAAAATTCTACTATAAACCAAGGCGTATTTGCTCAATTTGAAGGACAAATTTATGATTGTATGCAAAAAGGTGGGGAAGTTGGTTATCTTAGTTGGGATTTTCTATATGAAAATACAGAACATACTATGCCTTATCGTGTTATTTATAAAGCATCTTTTTCAAATCCTATCTGTTCCGATTTAGAAGGGGATTTCTCAAATAAATAATCTAAAAATAACATATTAAGAACTATATGTCAGATATTAAAAAAATAACTATTGTTTCTGAAACAAAAGAAGAAAAACAGTCTAAAAAAAGAGTTGTTGCTAATACACCCAAGTGGACAGAACACGAAAACAAATTTTCAAGAGAAGAACAATTACAATATTTATGTAATATTTATAATAAACAAAACGAAAATACAGATATATGTAAATTAATTCATAAACAGATTAATAAAAAAATAAGTGGATATAAAAATCAAGATAAACTAAAAAAATTATACAATCCGGCTGAATTTATTGAAAAAGACGATGTTATTTCCTTAATGTATGAATCACAATTAAAATGTTATTATTGCAAAGAACAGACCAATTTATTATACGATGTAGTCCGCGATACAAACCAATGGTCATTAGACAGATTAGATAATGATTTTGGACATAACAAAGGAAATCTGGTCATATGTTGTTTATCATGTAATCTAACTCGTAAGACTATGTATCATGAGCGATTTTTATTTACAAAACAGTTAGGAACTATAAAAAAAGTATAATTTGAAATCATATATACGATATAATTTCAAATGCGTAAAAGATATAAAATAATAAAAATGTATAAAGATAATGGCAGAAAACTTTTTCAATACTTCTTCTTCATCTAATACAATAAAGAAAGTAGAATTACCATTACATACTAATATTGTAAAAAAATTGGACGATTTTTTAACGGCCAATAAAGTTCCAAACTTGTTATTTCACGGAATATCTGGTAGTGGTAAACGAACTATTGTAAATAATTTTATTAATAAAATTTATAATGATAACAAATATCAAATTAAACGAAATGTTTTAAATGTAAATTGCAGTCACGGTAAAGGTATAAAATTCATACGTGAAGACTTAAAATTTTTTGCAAAAACGAATTTACAATCAGAAAGCGGAGTCAATTTTAAAACAATTGTGTTATTAAATGCAGATTCATTAACTACTGACGCACAATCAGCATTACGTAGATGCATTGAGCAATTTTCTTATAATACGCGATTTTTTATTGTTGTTGAAAATAAACATAAACTATTAGTTCCTATTTTGTCTCGTTTTTGTGAAATTTATGTTCCTGAATTAATTGAAAACGCAAAAATCGTTAATCTTCATGACAAATTTGTTAATAATAATTATAATCTTCAGAAATTTAATAACTCTAACGAATATGTTTCATTACAAATGTCCAATTTAGATATAGAATCTGTTACGCATAAAGAATTAATAGAATTTACTAATAAAATCTATGAAAAAGGGTTTTCTTGTATTGATATTATTAATTGGATTAAACTACAATCGCAATATGATGAATTGTTAAAAAGTTCAGTTATACTCTATTATGAAAAGATAAAGTCGGAATATCGGTCAGAGCCATTGCTAATATTTACTATTTTAGGTCTTCTTATGTTTAAGAATGATAAACTTTACTTATCTTTTGATTGACAAAATACTTAAAAAAATGATATGGTAATTACATATATGGACGATTTTGTTATATCTAATTTACATGAATCAAGAAACGAATGGTGTTCTCGGCTGGTTTCTATTTTTACACCATTAATTACTGAAGGCATTAGATCTATTTTTAATGAATCATGGAAAATTTGCATTGATAATGACGAAGTAAATAAATATTTAATGACCTTTCAAAATCTTTTATCTAGAATACCCAAGTGGAATAACACTATTATTGAGGAGGAGAAAAACCGTATTATAGAAAGAAGTGGATGCGATTATTTGGAAGACCTTATTAGTTGTGTTCATATTATTCAACTTAAAATATTAACTTGCATTCGTGTTGGAAATAAGCAAAAGAAGATAGATATTTCTATTCCAAATCTTGATACTTTTATACATAAAGTATACATTCATGCTGCACGTAAGATATACTCTAATGTATATTTATTTGAAAAAAATATTTCACCTTTACAATCACAAATGAATAATAGAGAATTGGACAAAATTATTCAAGAATGTATTATGATGGCTATTCGTGAAAGTATCCCTACTGAATCTATTATTAAAGCGTATATGGACGAAGGCATTGAACACGACGAACAAGTGTTTATTGAAAATATTGAAGATGATAAAGATGACAATGTTGAAACAAAACCTGAAACAAACGACGAACCCCCTACAGAAGAAGAAACTAAAGAAGAAGAAGAAAAAATACCAGAAATTGTCCCATCTATTAAAGATGTCACTTCAGAAGAAGTTGTAACAAAGTTATCGTTTAATGATATGGACAGTGTATTGGAAAACGACAATAATGTAAGCGAAATAGAAGCCCCAAAAACTATTGAACGATTAGAAGATATTAGTGTAACACGCAATCTTCAAAGAAAATTAGAAGAAGAAGATACATTCGATGAAGATGATGAAAAGATTACAATTACAACAGAATCTATTAATTTGAACGGGTTTGATTCTCTCGATGAAGATGTTGCAAAAATTTCAAATGATGATGTATTGTTAAATGATATTGAAGAACTACCGCCAATTTAGGAATAATTCGTTTTAAATGCTATTAAAATTTATACTTAACAAATATACATTTTAATGGAAAAACTACTTATAATATCTGCATTTATGGCTGCAATATATTTTTTATTGAAAATGTTAGAAATGAAATTCATTGATAAAGAGTTTAAACCATTGAAATATGTTATTCGTGACACGGTTTATGTATTCATTTCTGGACTATTGTGTTTGTTTATTTTCCTTAATCTTAATGGTTCTATTAATAATTTTATGGACGTTGTTACTAACAGTAAATCTTCTTCATTGAAGGCTACACAAGTATTTACCGGAGAACCTGAGTTCTAAATATGCTTTTTTTCATTATATATAGTATATAATGAATAATCTGGAAGAAACACTTTTAACTGATTCTTTAGTAGAAAAATCAAATAATGATAAAAAAGACATTGATAATATGATTTCTACATCTAAAAAACATTATAAAAAGGAAGAAAAAAATAGTTCTAAGAAAATTAAACTATCGAATTCAAATAATAGTACTAAAAAATTATCCATTAATGAAAACTCTAAAAGATTAAATGAGGATTTATTGGAAATGTTGGAAAAAATGGAGAACTTGATGAAAAAACAAGGTGATTTTATACGCTCACGTATATATTCTCGTGCCCAAGATACTATATTATCTTTTGAAGGAGAGATTACTAATATTAATCAACTCGAAGGAAAACCTAATATTGGACCTACTATCATGGCAAAAATGAACGAATATGTAAAAACAGGTACATTGATGGTTTTGGAAAGAGAAAAAGAGAACCCAGTAAATTGGTTGACTGAAATTCACGGAATTGGACCCAAAAAAGCCAAAGACCTTGTCGATAAGGGAATAACTACCATAGAACAATTACGAGAGAAAAAAGAAGATCTATTAAACAATGTGCAAAAAATAGGATTGCAATACTATGAAGATACCAATAAACGTATTCCCCGAGAAGAAATCGATGAATATAAAAAAATGTTTGATAAAGAATTCAAAAAGGTAGCTAACGATGATAGCAAATATGAAATTGTCGGTAGTTATCGTCGTGGTGCAAGAACTTCGGGTGATATTGATGTGATTATTACTTCGAAAAATCAGGATATATTCAAAACTTTTGTTGATTCATTGAAAGACACTGGAATCATATTAGAAACGCTTTCTTATGGTAACACAAAAGCCCTCGTTATTGCAAAACTAACAGATAAACCTACTGCCAGACGAGTTGATTTTCTATATAGCCCTCCCGAAGAATACCCTTTTGCTGTTTTGTATTTTACTGGCAGTAAAGCATTCAATACTGTTATGCGTGGATATGCATTACGTATGGGCGTATCTTTAAATGAACACGGATTTTATGAAAAACAAAAAGGAAAGGAAAAGGGTGAAAAACTTAAGAAAAGTATGAATTCTGAAGAAGATATTTTTGAGTTTTTACACTTAAAATATAAAAAACCAGAACATCGCATTGATGGCCGTTCTGTAGAAACTACACTACCTATTATCGAAGAAAATGAAAATACAGAGAAAAAATCGCCTTCATGTTATAATAGTTGCGAAACTGTGCCAAAAGGAGAGTGTGCAACTGGATGTTCTCCAAGTTGGACCTCTGATAAATTAATTAAAACAAGAAATTATTGCACATGTAACATAGAAGGCACAGATTGTAAAGTTCATATTTGCAATGAACAAGAAAAATTAGACAAAATATTAAAACAATCAAAAGAAAAAAAGAAACGAACAAAGAAAGAACCCAAAGAAAAGAAAGCGCCAGGGGAAAAAAGGAAATATACTAGAAAAATAAAAATAGACAAAAGAGAACCTGGGCCAAAAACACCCGAAAAAACACTAAAAATTGATGCAAAAGAACTTCCTGATATTGAACCAATCATAAAATACGAAGAAATGAAGGTAAATAAAGGAAAAAATAACAAAGGTTCTCCAAAGACCAAATTAAATTTAACAAAGAAAAGAGAAATTAATATAGTCAAAGACAATATAGATAATAATATGGATGCTGAACGTGCAAAACTTCTTTTTGATAAGTTGACAAAAGAAGGCTTTACTGCTATTGAGAACCTGGACGAAAAAGAACTCGAAAATATGATAAAAGTAGCCAATGACAAGTATTATAATAAAGAACCATTAGCAACAGATAATGAATATGATATTGTCAAAGAATATTTAGAAAGGAAATTTCCAAGAAATCAAGTAGTAAAAGAGATTGGAGCAAAGGTAAAAAAATTCAAAGTGACTTTGCCATATGAAATGCCTTCTATGGATAAAATAAAACCCGATACAAATGCTCTTCCTAACTGGAAAAGTAAATACAATGGACCATATGTATTATCCTGTAAATTAGATGGGGTAAGTGGTATGTATTCTACAGAAGGAGACCAAGCAAAATTATATACAAGAGGTGATGGTAAAATTGGACAAGATATTACACATTTGTTAAGTGTGTTGAATTTACCTGACACAGATGGACATGTAGTTCGCGGAGAATTCATCATATTGAAATCAGTATTTGAAGAAAAATACGCAAAGAAATTTGCTAATCCAAGAAACTTAGTATCCGGTATTATTAATAGTAAAACGATCGATGAAAAAGCAAAAGATTTACATTTTGTTGCTTATGAAGTTATAAAACCAGAATTAAAACCATCTGATCAAATGAAATTGTTACAAGAACTTAATTTTGAAGTCGTAAAACATCAATTAGAAAAAGAGATTACAAATGATTTGTTATCTGATATATTACTCGATTGGAGAAACACGTATGAATATGAAATGGACGGAGTTATTGTTGCTAACGATAAAATACATATGCGAAAGTCGGGGAATCCTGATCATGCATTTGCATTTAAAATGGTAATATCGGATCAACTTGCAGAAGCAAAAGTAATTGATGTATTATGGACACCCAGTAAAAGTGGATTTTTAAAACCAAGAGTAAGAATAGAACCAATCCGATTGGGTGGCGTAACAATCGAATATGCAACCGGTTTTAATGGTAATTTTATAGAAACTAATAAAATTGGAGTAGGCGCAATTATTACCATTATTCGCAGTGGTGATGTAATACCCTATATAAAATCCATTACTGTTCCTGCTGAACAAGTAAAAATGCCCGATGTTCCTTACCATTGGAATGATACACACGTAGATATTATACTGGATGATGTATCACAAGATGTAACTGTGTTGGAAAAAAATATTACAGCATTCTTCACGACATTAGGTGTAGATGGATTATCTGCAGGAAATGTAAAACGTTTAATGAAGGCAGGATTTAATAGTGTTTCTCGTATTCTTCATATGAAAAAAGAAGATTATGAAAATGTAGAAGGATTCAAAGAGAAAATGATAAACAAAATCTACAATGGAATTCAAGAGAAAATAAAATCAGCCACCTTAATAGATATTATGGTTGCATCTAATTTGTTTGGAAGAGGTATTGGTATGAAAAAAATAAAACCAATAATGGAAACTTACCCTAATATTTTAACAACTACAGAGAATAACCAACAAAAAATGGATATGTTAATGACAGTTCCAAATATTGGAAAAGAGAACGCAAAGAGTTTTGTTGAAAATATTGACAGATTCAAGGCGTTTTTGAAAGAAGCAAAATTAGAATCGAAATTGGATTCAAAAAACACACAACAATCAAAAAAATCGAGTGAAAAGAAGGAAAGTATAAATAAAAATCATCCATTATATGGTAAGAAAATAGTAATGACAAAGGTTCGAGATAAGTATATTATTGAACAACTCGAAAAGATAGGTGCTACTATGGAAAATACAATGGGTAAAAGCACTGATATATTAATAGTAAAATCTCACGACGACGATTCAAATAAAGTAAAAAAGGCAAAGGAAATGAAACTACCTATATTTACACCTGCTGAATTTGTTAAAAAATATGATTTGTAATTAAAATTATATTGATTTAAATAGTTTTTTTTAAATCAATATAGATGACTATGGAGTGTTCAAACGCAGATTTTCGATATATAGATTTAGCAGCGTGGGAGGCAACAAAATCAAATGCATTATATAGACATGGTTGTATAGCAGTATCTTCTGGTAAAATTATAGCAAAAGGATATAACAAATATCGTACTTATTCAAAAGATGGATTAATTCCAGAAACGTGCAGTTGTCACGCAGAAATAGATGTATTAAGAAAATGTAATAAATTACCAGAAAAAAACAAAATATCAATATATGTAGTTCGTTTATCAGATACAGATAAATTATCAAATTCTACTCCTTGTCAACAATGTGTTGAAACGATGAAAAATTTTGGTATTAAAAAGATTATATATAGTTATCAAAATGGTGCTATTGAAAAACATATTTTAAGAGATTTTAATTCAAATGTGAAAACAAGTGGTCAAATTATATATGAAAATTATAATAATAATCCTGTTAATTTGTATATGAAATCAACTGCTTAATTATTGTCGTTGATCTGGTCTTTGTGGTTCATCGACACTTAAATCTTCCATAGTAAGAAAAGGAGGTGATGGCGGGGAATATTCGGGACTTGAAGGAATAAAGATAGATTCTAAATCTGAACCAGGTAGTTCTCTATCATCGACTCTTAAATCTTCTATAGTAAGAAAAGGACGTGATGGTCTATGGTCATATATCTCAATATCATTAAGTGGATCTATTGAAGAATTTGCGGATAAAGATGAAAAACGTGAAGGCGGAGATTCTGAAGGAGTTCGTGGCGTGAAGTGAATAATTGTAGATATAGACATTGGGGAACTATCTTCTGGTGTTCCTGGGTTATATATGGGGCTATCGTCTGGTGGTGGATATGGTGGTGTTTGTATTTGTGCAAAAACATCTCCTGTATACCATTGGGGAATATCTACCATAGGTGGTATTGTTTCTCCTTGTATTTCAAATTGTGTTTCGTAATTCACTTGGTATATCTCACTACATGTTCCATTTATAGGATGTCTACAATATGGACAAGGAACGGTTCTTTTTGAGTGATTCGTTGCACACCACGCTTCTAAACATTCTATATGGAAAGGGTGCTTGCATTCAGTATAAATTAAATCTGCATAACGTATCTTTTCCAAACAAATTGCACAAGTTTTTTGATTTCTTCTTCTTTTTCTAAATGTGCGACCACTACCAATTTTACAACACTCTTTTTTCGTTTTCGTTTTCCTTTTATTGGTTTGGGTTTTTCTTGTTTTCTTTTTTTGTTTTTCTTGCATTTTTTTTGTATCTTTTTTATTGTTCATTCGTTATATTATAATATATATAACGAATAAAAATTACCGTTTAAATGTAAGACGGTATGACATCAATGTCTATTAAACTATCCAAAACATTAAAATCAACCTTATTAATTTCAAATTGTTTAAAAATAGGTATTTTCAATTGTGCTTCAGGTGTATGTTTGTGAACAGTTCTCGCAATCATTTTATATAATTTAAAATTAGGGTAGCGTTCCTCGCCACTTTTCTTATACAATATATTTTTATTATCGTCATCTGTGCACCAATATTTTACTATTTTTTGTAAATCATTAAAATCATCAGGGTTTTCATCATCATCTATAATAAAATCATAAATAGAACAACCTAATCTACATAAATCAAAACTAAAATTGGGATCTATGCGAGGTTTGTTTGGATTAAAATACGGTTCGCAATTATATTGTGTAGAAGCATCACCATCAGGTCCAAAACTATCACTACAAAACAAACGATTATTAAATCGAAAAATACTTCTACCAAAATCAATTATTTTATAGATTTTTCCATAAGTTGGCACTTTATATAATTGCTTATTGAACTTATAATACAAAAATTTTTGATTAGTATTTATATACATTACATTATTGGTATGTAAATCATTATGTGTAAAGAAAAATGTTTTTTGATAACATAATAGTGTCATAATAACTTGAAAAATTGCACAAATTCCTTCGTGACTACTTAATTGTTCTGTTTCAAAAAGATTGTCTAAGGTTCCATCGCATTTTTCAATGCATATAGATTGCACTGGGAATTCGTTAATATAAGCTAATTTATCATCATTAAATGAAGACATATCACTTTCTTCATCACTTTCTTCTTCGTTTTCATCATCATCACATCTGTCGGTGTTTGAATTTTCAGAAGATGAATAATTCAGTTCACTATCGTTACTACTTTCACTATCACTGTCTTCTGCTTGAGAAAATATACTATTATTCTCATAAATAATATTATCAGATAGATCTGTAATAATTTCATTGTCAATATCTTCGATTTCAAAAATATCTAAGGCATCAGTAAGTATATTTATATTATGTTCTGATTCTGAAATATTTAATTTTTTCTTATATGCCCTTGACCCAAAATTATAATAATCATGGTTGGTTTCAGTAACAGTAAATAAATTATTGAGATTCTTGTTAAAATATTCAGAAGAATATAAGTATTCAATATCATCTGAAATATCATATTTGAAATTTTCTTTTATACATAAAAAAGAACCATAATAATCAATAGAATTTACAAAATCGTGTTCGTTTAGTATTTTACTACTAAGATAATTAAAAAAGTTATCAATATAAGATACATTATTAGGATCAATTATGCGATAAAAAACATTGGAAGATGTGTCAGAAATTGTAGGTAAATCAAGATTATATTTAGAATATTTACCTGCCATATATTTTGAAGGATCAATTAATGGAGAGTATTTTATAAAAAATTCTTTTTCTAAATGTTCTTGAGTAGTAGAATTGTAAATTGTATTGGTAGATAAAAAATGATACTTATGATTTAATGTAATTTTGTTAAAATTTGTTTCATTTAAATTAAATAATTCAGAGTAAAGCGGGTTATAAAACTGAAAATTACTAAAAGACAAATCATTAGTAACAGGAACCCGATGGTAAGACAAATTAAATTTAGGCATTTTTGCAAAAACAATATATGACTTTAATATATTTTTATTGCTTAATTTGAACTAATTATTCTATGCACGTTTAAAGTTATAAATATTAATATATTGATAATTTATTACAAAATGACATCGTTAGAAATGAGAAAATTTAATATGCGGGAAATTACATTTAAACCAAATGAAAATAAAGGTCCCGTAATTGTTATGATAGGTAGACGTGATACTGGTAAATCTTTTTTAGTAAGAGATTTACTATATTATCATCAAGATATACCAATTGGAACCGTTATTTCAGGAACAGAAGCTGGTAATGGTTTTTATTCAGAACATATACCCAAATTATTTATTCACGACGAATATAACACCGTGCTAATTGAAAATATATTGCGACGACAAAAAACAGTGATGAAACAAATAAATAAAGAATTACAGACATACAAGCGAACACAGATTGATCCACGGGCCTTTGTTATTTTAGATGATTGTTTATATGATCAATCTTGGACAAGAGATAAAATGATGAGGTTGTTATTCATGAATGGACGTCATTGGAAGGTTATGCTTATAATTACTATGCAATATCCTTTGGGTATTCCTCCAAATTTAAGAACAAATATTGATTATGTATTTATATTAAGAGAACCATATTTAACAAATCGTAAACGTATCTGGGAAAACTATGCTAGTATGTTTCCTACATTGGAAGCATTTTGTGCAGTTATGGATCAAACTACTGAAAATTATGAATGCTTAGTTATTAACAATAATGCGAAATCTAATAAACTAAACGATCAAATTTTTTGGTATAAAGCAGAAAATCACCCTAATTTTAAATTAGGGTCTAAAGAATTTTGGGATATTTCAAAGAATATGGGATCTGACGATGAAGATGATGCATACGATCCAAGTAAATCAAAGAAAAAAAGTGCACCAACGATTAATGTAAAAAAATCAAAATATTAAAATATATTATATATCAAAATAATATATAATATGTTAAAAGGTTTTTCCTTTGGATTTATAGATAATTTTATTGTTGCAATCTCTGCAATTACAGGCATTCATATTGATAACTATTTTAGTGGATTAGGTGTCAATGGGGCTTTATATGGAGCTCTTCTCGGACATACTATTAGTGATCTTGTTGCTGGTTATTTTGATTTTGGTTTGGAAATTGCCATTAATATGGCTTTGGGATGTTTAACGGTATTTATGTTAGTATTTTTATATATAAATATATTCGATGAATTGATAAAAAATAAGGGAATACCTATTTTACAAAACGTATTTAACTAACACTATCTGTATCTCGTTCCATGTCATTATCAGATGAACTATCATTATCTTCATTAAATCTTATGTGTGTGCGCTGTAATAATTGTGTTGTTCCACCAATACGTCTAATTAATGGAATATCTGCTGCTCCATAATAAGAATGGTCACATTCATCATATTCATTTATATATAATTTATTTTCAATGTAACTATTTACATACTTACTATAGCACCGTTGTGGTTCTATATGCGAACTATTTGCATCTTTATCATAATTAATTGGACATTCAATATTCGTAAATTGAGTATTAAATACTAATTGTTTACCGAAAAGAGTTTTTATATATTTTCTTCTTCCAAATAAGGGATTCTTTTTTTTAAATTCATATAGATAAGCCATATAAAACATTCTATTGTCATATTTTGAAGAATTACAAAGCGAGTATGCACTTTTATAATAATATTTTAAACTGCTCTTTAATGCTTTATACAAAACATCTTTCGGAAATTTATTATCAATATCTATTTTGTCTTTTAAATGATGTCTATTATATTCTTCAATCATATCATCCATATATTCCATACTATCATCGTTAACATTTGTTGCATATTGTTTTATATTTCCGTCTCGCATTACACTATCATAAGTATCAATCATATGTCTTAGATTAAAATTACATTTAAAATATTGATAAAATATTTCAGGAACATTATAATCACTCTTTTTAATTAAGAAATAGAAATAATACAAATGTGACTTTAAAAATGGTAAATTGTTATATGGGTTTTTTATACTTAGTGGATTACTATAAAATTCAAATGGATTATCTAATGATTTTATACAAATTTTATTTAAATCTGGAATAGTAAATATATACTTTCGAGATGTATGCAAAATTGTAATCGTATTTTTATCTGTTTCTTTTAATTCATTCATATACATATCTGAATTGCACCCTATTTTTGCAATCTTCCATTTGTATAGAAAAGCCAATTTATTAAAAGATAAATATGTTTTTTCCGCTTTTCCCAAATATTCCAAAAATTTATTTTTATCTTTTTCACTTATAAACGGATTATTTAATACCTCGGTCATTTTTTTAAACTTTGTTGATTGATACCCACAAGACCTTGAACTATAAATTAAATCTTTAAACAAATAATTATGAATACCTAATTCATATCCATGCATATTCTCATAAAATACAGGATTATTACAAATAAAATTACTTGAACCCCATACTACCTTTTCTAAAATATAGTTAAAACTTGACATTATTATATAACCTGATTTTTATATAATAATTATAAATTTATTCAAATCAATTTTTAATCTACCTTATCCAAACTATCTTCTTCTTCTTCAACAATTGTATTCTCTTTTCTAGCATTTTCCAATAACATTTCATTATGTAATTTCATTGACTCGGCATCTGCTACCTCTCTCGAATCAAAGTCTACGGTCTCTTTTACGCCAATCAAATTTCCATCTTCGTCCATTCTTTGTGTCAATACATTGTTATTCGCCTTTGCTTTTTCAATGTTCTCTGCAATTGCTTTCTTCTTTGTTTCACGGACGCGCTCCTCAAAATCTTTCTTAGCCATTTCCTCATTCTTCATTTTCTCCTTATGCAAAGAATTTAACTCATCTTCCAAATATTCAACACGTCCTGTTTTATATGCATCTGGATCCCAAGGAACCCATACACCTACTGGTCCTACAAAAATATCATGGTTAGGGTCATTCTCGCGTAACTTCTTACTCATTAATTCTGCCTCATCTTGTGTTCCAAATACACCACGAATCTTTAGCCCACGAACAGACGTCTGAAATGCATGCTCCTTGCTAAACCTTTCATTTAACTTATCTTCCTCCTTATCCATAAAATTCTTAAAATCATCATCTACACCACTCTTCTTTAGTTTTGTTGCTTCCTCCTTAACGAACTCATTAAAATCATCAATTAACTTCTCTACGTTGATACTATGTTTATATGCAATAAAATGGATAAACTCGAAATATCTTTCCATTGATTTAGAAAAATCCCATTGCTTAATAAATTGATCGAACAAATATACTTCTCTCTTTTTCAATATTTTTTCAGGAGAAACAAAAGACATACAAGCAAATTTCTGTCCTGCTATTTCTTGATCTTGATCCAACAAATCGACATATTTAGGATTACTAGTCCCATCCGGTAAAGTCTTTTTCTCAAACGAAGACATTTAGTATATTTTTTAATACTATATATATTTAAGTAATTTCTCCAATATATTATAAACTTTTTTATTTATATATAGTATAAACTATGACTGAATTGTTTGATCTTAACGAGCTTCTTAAAAGAGCTATCAAGTACTTAATTGAAGGTCTTGCCGTCGCTATCTGTGCTATGTTAATCCCCAAGAAGGCACTTAATGTTGAAGAAATTATCATCATTGCTTTGACTGCTGCTGCTACATTTAGCATCCTTGATGTATTCATCCCTGCTATGGGTTCCAGTGCTAGAAATGGTGCTGGTATGACACTTGGAAGTGGTCTTGTTGGTGGTATCCGCTTTGTTGGCGTTTAAATTATATAAATAATAATGT
>MDTG01112462.1_pt1 | contig 16144 bp, 18 predicted proteins | sample 811421 | NCBI WGS metagenome assembly MDTG01 (sample SAMN05326645, study PRJNA326480) | marine metagenome | isolation source: seawater | place: Pacific Ocean: South East | collected 2011 | reverse complement strand
TTTTCTATAGGCTTTTTGATTAATATCTGATTGTAATAAATTAATACAATCCCTACAGATATAAAAACTTCTACCATAATTGTTATAGGGTACAAGTTTTTTATCTTCGCATTTTAATCTAAAAAGTTCTTTTTGTTCTGTTTTTTTTCTACAAACAATACATGTTCGAAGTGTTATTTTTAAATTAGCCAACGATTATACCTAAAATATTCTTAATATCAAAAAAACTTAAATTTCTACACGTACACCACTGTTATCAAAGTCACTTATAAATACTTTGAAATGTGGGAATTTACTCTTAAGTGCTTTTTCTATTTTTCTTGCATCTTCTGCAAAACAGATAGAAAATAGTGTAGAACCAGAACCTGAAAGTGTACTCATTAAAGAGCCTGATCTTAATGAAGTTTTTTGTACATCAAATAACTCTGGCATTTGTTTCATTCTATATTTTTGATGAACTTTATCCAATGATGCAGATCTAAGCATTTTCCAATCTTCGCTCATAAAAGCAGCTGTTAATAGTGATGAGTGTGAAATATTAAAAATTGTATCTTCTTTTGAATATTTATAAGGAAGTGCTTTTCTTGATAATTGAGTTGAAATTGGTCTATTAGGAACAACAACTACAGCTCTTAAAATATTTGGAATAGCTTTATTAATAAATCTTACTTCATTATCTTGTACAGTTGCTACATTAAATCCACCCATAACAGCAGGTGTTATATTATCAGGATGATTTTCATAAGCAAGTGCTAAATTTAATAATTTATCTTTTTCTAGTTTTATTCCCTCAATTGCATAAGCAGAGGCAATTGCAGATACAATTACAGCAGAAGAACTTCCTAATCCACGTGATAGTGGAATTTCATTATAAAATTCAAATCTATAATGTCTTTTTCTAACTGCTAAGTTATGATAAAAATCGTTAAAAATCGAAATAAACATATTGTTATCTTTAAGTACTGGGTTATTAGCTCCCTCACCTTTTAATGATACACTATGAAATTTTGATGGCTTAATTATTACTTGGTTTTTCATGGCAATTGCTAAGCCTAATGAATCAAAACCTGGTCCCAAGTTTGCACTAGTTGCGGGAACACTTACTTTCATCTATTTCCTTATTTAAACAGCTGGTAAATTATATATTGGCAGTGTTTGTTTATTAAAATTTATTTTATCTATATTATTAGGTAATTTAAAGTCGCGAATTATATCGTCTTTTTCTAAAAAATCAACTTTAATCCCATTTTCATCTTGAATAAAGTATTTTTTCCCTAATGCTTTTATTGGAGAGTTTTCATTAAATTCAAAGCCATTACAAGCCATAAATTCAATACTTTTGGAAATACTAATAGTTTTTAGAAAGATATAAGCAACTTTTATTGCCATATAAGAGCCAGGTGAGTTCACATAATTTATTCTTTTTATATCAAACTCTTTTAAAATATTAGAAAATAAAGATGGTAATAAATCAGAAGTTTTACCTTCTAATTTATACTCTTTTATTAATATTTTGTTTTCATAAATACCAATTAATAATGGCTTTGAAATACTAATTACTAAAACTTCAATCAATCAAGAACCTTATACTTCTACTTTTGAATATGCTAATTCAAATACTTCAGCTTCTTCACTAGCTTCTTCTAAGTCTATAACTTCATAGTTTGAAGCATCTTTATAAAGCTCTTTTGTTAATAAGTGATTTAAGTGATGACTTCCAGCAACTGCATCATATTCACCAATCATTGTATAACCTAATAATGCCATATCACCAATTGCATCAAGTATTTTATGTCTTACGAACTCATCATCAAATCTTAAGCCCTCTGGATTTAAAACTTTTGATTGGTCAAGTACAATTGCATTTTCCATAGAACCACCTTGAGCTAATCCTATACTTCTTAAATATTGTACTTCATGTAAGAAACCAAAAGTTCGAGCTCTTGAAATATTTTCTTTATATTCACCAATAGAATAATCAAAATGAAAATTTTGTTTTCCAATTGATGGATGGTCAAAAGATATTTCAAAATCATAAATAATTCTATTTGAAGGTTTTAAGGTTACTCTTTTTCCATCTTCTGTAGTAACTTCAACTGCTTTTTTTACTTTAATAGCTTTTTTACTTTTATTAAGTTCTTTAATACCAGCTTCTTCAATAAGCATACAATATCCAGATGAACTACCATCTAAAACAGGAACTTCATCATTATCAATTACAACTCTTAAATTGTCAATTCCATATGCATATAAGGCAGATAATAAATGCTCAATAGTAGAAATAACAACACCATCTTTTCCAATAACAGTAGCCATTTTAGTATCTACTACATTTTCAATTGCTAAAGGTATTGTAACTCCTGCATCAACTCTATAAAAAATTATACCTGCATCTGCTTCTAGGGGTTCTAGTTTCATCTTTACAGGAACACCCTTATGCAGACCTATTCCTACAATTTCAACTTCTTTTGCTAATGTTCTTTGTTTCATTTGCTGTTAATCACTTTCTTTGCATTGTCAATTGTTTTAGTAATATTTTCTCTTACCCAATATTTACTAAGCCATTCAGATGGATTAACTTCAATTCCTTGAATTAATACTCCAAAGTGTAAATGGTCACCAAACACAGCACCTGATGAACCAGTATTTGCTATATATTGTCCTGCTTTTACTTCCTCATTTACTTCTACTACAGATCTACTTGTGTGTGCATAAAGTGTTGCTAAACCAAATTTATGATCAATAATAATTGTTTCACCATAAATTCCTAAGTAGTCATTAAAGATAACTTTTCCAGGATTTGTAGTAAAAATTTTTGCTTTTTTAACACTTGCCCAATCCATACCAAGATGCCAAGCTTCATGAATCTTTTTTCCATTGTATGTATAATGACGTCTTTCACCGTAACCTGCAAAAGTCATCGATGATGGTAATTGTTTAAACTCTTTTATATCAAATTTTGAAACTTTTTCTTTAAACATATTGTTTCTTGTTTCACTTTTAATAGTATCAATATTTCTTTTTCTTACATCTTTGTTTTGCTTAACAAAAATTTCTGCTTGACTAGTAGGAATATCATACCCGCTTTTCATAAGTACATTTTTACTTACTTTATTAATAAACTTATCTGATATTTTAATATTATCAGGTTTTGCTTTTAACTCTTTTATATATAAAGGTACTTTTGTAACTGTTTTATTTCTTGCTTTATCAATGGCAACTAAATTAACTCTTTGAAACTCTTCTATTTCAATTGGCCATGCAATAATTGCTATATAAAAATTATCTTTATAAAATGGAAATAGTTCAAATCTCTCTTCATTATTAAAAGAGATATAGAAATCTTTTAAATTTTCGTCTTTTACTTCAACAACAACAGCAGCACTTCCACCTTGTTTTATTAAATAAGAGTTTGATAATACATTAGCTATTGGGCTTTTTTTATCTACTTTTATTTTAATCTCTTTGCTAGCTTTATTTCCCATAAAGAAGTTCCATTTACTTGTATCTGAAACTTCGATTTTAAGCATAGCATTATTAGTTTTAGCATTTAAATCAATTTTAGGTGCAATAATATTTAAATCAATTGAACCTTTTGATGAACTTAATGTTTTTGTATCTAATTTAATCTCATTATTATCATCAAAATATGTAATTACATAAGATGAAATTTCATTATCATCTGTAAAATTAACCTTTAAAGGTGATGTTAAATTCCAAAAAATTTCATTTTCTAATGAAATTTTAGGACTATTTTTCTCAAAAGTAGGAGATAAAAATACAAAAGCTCCAAGTCCTATTATTATTGCAATAATTATATATATTAATACCATCTTTGCTTTGTTTTTATTTCTTCTATTTGTATAACTCAAAAATTTCCTTTAAAACTAATTCTTTTGCTTTTTCTATATCATCTGTATCTATTGAACATCCAGCAGCATTAAAATGGCCACCACCATTAAAATATCCTGCAATTTTTGATACATCTACACTACCTTTTGAACGTAATGATACTCTAACTCTATTTGAAACAATTCTTATAAAAAATGCAACTTTTACTATTGCCATACTCATAATCATATCTAAGGCATCTTCACAATCTCTATTATGCGCTCCAGTTTCCTCAAACCACTCTTTTTTAGCATGTATTGTAGCAATTTCACCTTCTTTAAATAGCTCTAAACTATCTAAAACTTTTGGTATTATTCTATACTTTGCTAAAGAGTCTCTTCTTAAAAGTTTATTTGCAATACCTGAAGGACTTGCTCCACATTGAACTAAAAAGTTAACTTTATCAAATGTCAATTCATCACAACGTGAAAGTGAAAAAGCTAAAGAATCATCATATATTCCTACATAAAGTGCTGTTGCTGAATCTTTTGTGATATATAAACCATTATGCTTAAAAAAATCATAGATTATTTCAGCTGTTGAACTTTTCAGGGGATCTACTATATTTAAAGTACCAAAGTCATTATTTGATTTGTGATGATCAAAGTTAATTAGAGGAATATTTTCATCTAATTTAAACCCAAGTCTTGGATATGTTCCACAATCAACACTTATCGCTAAATCAAAAAACTTTGGTAATTGATCTGTAATCTTGTCAAATCTATTAAGAAAATCTAAATTTTGTGGTAAATCAGAACTTATATTAAAAACTTTATGTTTTATTTTATTTTCATAAAATAAATTTGATAAAGCAAGTGCAGAAGAGATACTATCTGCATCTGGATTTACATGAGTAATAATCAATATATATCTACTTTTCTCAATTAACTCTAAAGCTTTAGTATATGCTGACATATCAATTTTATTACTTACTATGAAATCTTTTTTCAATACCTATCCTTATAATCTAAACTCTTAATCTTATATAATTAAAACTAACCAAAAGTTAATGATTAGTCAAACTTCATTGAAAAGTCTAACCATGTCGCTTGGTGAATTATACTTCCACTACTAATTGCATCAACTCCTGATAGAGCATATGAACGAATAGTGTCTAAATCAATATTTCCACTAGCTTCTAATAAAATATGAGGATAAGTTTCATCTCTATACTTTACAACTTCTTTGATTTGTTCAGGTGTCATATTATCACACATAATAATATCAGCACCAGCGTCCATAGCTTCTTTTACTTGTTCAAAAGTTTCACACTCAATTTCAATTTTTGTAACCCATGAAATTCTTTTTCTAGCTTTTTTTACAAACTCTTTTAAATTATCAATAGTTCTTAAGTGAGTATCTTTTAGCATTAAACAATCATCAAGTCCAAGTCTATGATTTATTGCACCACCAACTCTTGAAGCATATTTTTCAAAATCACGAAGCTGTGGTCTTGTTTTTCTAGTATCAAGTAAAACAACACCCGTTCCTTCCATTAGTTTTGCATATTTATTTGCCATTGTTGCAATTCCAGATGCATGTTGAAGCATATTTAAGAAAGTTCTTTCACTTGATAAAAGAATTGATGCTTTTCCCTCAAGCTCAGCAATAACTTCACCTGCTTTAATTTCATCACCATCTTTTTTCAAAAACTTACAATCAAATTTTTCAGTTCTTGCTAATACTTTTGCGTATTGAATTCCTGCAATTATTCCATCAGATTTAGCAATAGCTCGAGCTGTAAATCTACCTTTTGGAGCAACATCAAAGAATAAATCTCCTCTTCCATTATCTTCTATAATTGCATTTTTTACAAACTTTTTAATATTAATCATACTTCAAACATCCTTTCAAGAGCTAGTCTTGCATATTTAATATTCTCTTCTGAGACAACAATCTCTGTTTCTTTTATAATATTATCATCTTTGATTGATTTCAAAGTATTGTAAACATCTTGTAAAGTAGTCTCATTCATTGTTGGACATTCAGGTTTCGTTGAAGATAAAATATAAGTATTTTTTGTTCTTAATCTATTTACCATATTAAATTCAGTTCCAACTGCAACTTTTTGATCTTCAGGTAACTCTTTAATATATGTAATTAATTGAGAAGTTGAACCTACAAAATCTGAAGCATCACAAACTTTTGGATCACATTCAGGATGAACAGCTATCAAAATATCTGGATATTTTTCTCTATAAAACTCTATATCTTCAACAGTAAATTGTTGATGAACTGAACAAAAACCGTTATAACAGATAATATCAGCTTCTTTTAAATCACTTCCATCACCTACTATTGCAGATTTTAGATTTAAAGATTTTGCAAAGTTTTGACCTAGGCATCTATCTGGTACAAAAAATATTTTCTTTCCAGATTTTAAACCTTTTTCAATAATTTTATATGCATTTGATGAAGTACAAACCATTCCACCCATTTTTCCAACTCTAGCTTTTACTGCTGCACTTGAGTTGATATAAGTAATTGGTAAAATATCATCATTTGAGATTCCAGCTTCATTGATTTTTACAAGGTTTTCTTCATAATAACCCTCATCAATCATTCTTGCCATCGCACAACATGCAATTTTTGGCATTAATACAGTTTTTTCTGGACTCATTACTTTTACACTTTCACCCATAAAACCAACACCACAAAATACAATAAACTTTGAATCAGTAGCTTTTGCTCTTTTTGCTAATTCTAAAGAATCACCTGTAATATCAGCTAACTCAAAAACTTCATCTCTTTGATAGAAGTGAGCTACTAATGTTACATCTAGTTCTTCTTTTAGCTTTATAATTTCTTCTTTTAAATTCAAAACAAACCTTCAATTAAATGTTTTTATAAATGATAATATAACAAAATGTTTGTTATAATCCATTTAATTAAAACAAATAATAAAAACTAAACATTAATATAAAAGGTAATAAATGGATTTTTTCACTAACTCAAATATTTTATTTTACATAAGCGCTTACTTAATAGGATCTATTCCTTTTGGACTACTACTTGCAAAGTTTTTTGCAGGAGTTGATGTAAAAAGTGCGGGAAGTGGTTCAATTGGAGCTACGAATGTATTAAGAGTAGTAAAAGAAACAAATCCAAGCCTTGCAAAAAAGCTTGGAGCTGCAACTGTTATACTTGATGCACTTAAAGGAACACTTGTTTTACTTGTTGCTATGAGTATGGGAGCTAGTGACTCTACACTTTGGGGAATTGCCGTTTTATCTGTACTTGGTCACTGTTATTCAATATACTTAGGACTTGAAGGTGGAAAAGGAGTGGCAACAGGACTTGGTGTATTTATAGCACTTATTCCAATTCCTACTTTAATAGGTGCGAGCGTTTGGATTATTTGTGCAAAGTTACTTAAAATTTCTTCATTATCTTCACTTCTTGGACTTACAGCTGTAATTGTAGTTGCAAGTTTTTTAAATGATGGATTAAATATAGGTTCAAATATTCCTATGTATATTATTGCATTCATTATATACTACAAACATATTCCAAATATCATTAGAGTAATCAAGGGGGAGGAGAAAAGAGTTGTATGATGAAAGTTGAGATAAAAGACTTAAGCTTTAAATGTATTATAGGAATTCTAGATTTCGAGCGAATAAAAAAACAAAAAGTAGTAATAAATATATCTTTTGAATATACATTTAAAAAAGATGAATTTATTGACTATAGTAAAGTATCAGCATTTATACAAACACAAATGAAAAAGAAAAAGTTTTTACTTATAGAAGATGCGATACTTTACTTTGAAAAAAAACTATATAAAAACTATAAAATAAAAAACCTATATATAATGATATCAAAACCAGATATTTTAAAAAACTGTATTGTTTCAGTATCAAACTGAAAATAAACAATTCAAACTATACAGACTGTATAAAGCAAATAATCAATAATTAAAATATCTAAGTTAAATACTTTAAAAAATTTATAATTTTTCTATTAAAAGTAAATAATCCTAAAATCCCAATGTATAAGTATTAACGGCTTTTTATCTAAAATTAACCTTAAATTAACAGTTAAATAACAGATAAAACTCTTATTTTAAGAAAACTTTAAAATTTAGTGGTGTAGAATAGCCGTAACGGGATGTCGGAAAAGGTTCAAATAAATCATTTTGAATGAGTTCGCGCGCTCCGACAAACTGAAAAAAGATTTCGAAATTTAGGAGAACAAAATATGAGAAAATTAGCAAAATTAAGTTTAGTAGCTGCAGTAGCAGTAGCAGGATTAACAAACGTAAACGCAGCATCTTTAGAAGAAGCAATCAAAGGTGTAGATGTATCTGGTCAATTTAGATTCAGAGCACAAGACAAATCAGATACTATAAATAATGGTGTTAATACTGCTTCTGCAGAAAATGGTACAGATGTTGAAATTGAAGTAGGTGTTAAAGTTCCAGTTACTGAAAACGTAACTGCAGTATTTAAAATTGACAATGCTCCAAATAATGGTAACTCTGAGCCAACTACAGATGCATTAGATATTGAAGATTACTACTTCTCTTATAACTCTGGAGCATTAACTGTTAACGCTGGTCAACAAAATATTCCAGGAAGAATTACTGATGGTGCTGAAGGTGACGGACTTGTTGCTTTATATAACTTAGGTAACTTTACTGTAGGTGCTGCTGCATTTAATAACCATGATGCTGGAACTGATGGTAATGCTGCAGGATTTGCATATGATTCAACTACTGGTGGATCTACTGCTGTAGCTGCTGTTGCAGGTAATTCAGCTGCAGATCTTTATTCTGTAATTGCAATGGGTACTGTTGGACCTGTTTCTTTATTAGCTCAATATGCTGATGTATCTGATACTTTAGATACTTATAACTTAAAAGCTGATGCATCAATTGAAATGGTTAAAGTTGGAGCTGAATACACTGAGACTGGTGTAGATGGTTCATCTAATGATTATGCAACAACTAAAGCTTATGTTGGTGCTAAAGTTGGAATTGTTTCTGCAACATTATCTTATGCAAAAACTGCTGACCAAGGTTCTGGTTCATTACACTCAGTAGCTGGTGGAGCTGCAGCTGGTCTTGAAACACCTGCAGAAGCATTATTATGGAATATTGGTACTTCTGGAAGAGCAGATTACGATGCATTTACAATTGACGCATCTGTAGCAGTTACTCCAGCTATTTCTTTAAGAGCTGCTTACTTAGACGGTGAACAAGGAACTGGTGCAAACACTGACGTTAAAGAAGCATTAGGTCAAATTTCTTACCAAGTTGCTAAAAACTTATCAACTTATGTAAGATTTGCAGATGTTGAAGATCAAGGTAATGAGTACACTAGAGGTAGAGTTGAAGCTAGATATTCTTTCTAATTCTTAGATAGTATTTTACTAAACTTATAAAAGGCTAGAAGATTTATCTTCTAGCCTTTTTTTATGTCCCAAAATATAAGAATATTTATGCTAAACTGTTTCTTTTAAAAGGATTTAAATGAAACTAATAGCACCACTTACAATAACACTTTTTGCAACAACTGCACTTTTTTCACAAACAACAATGTGTTTTAAAGAAAACCATAACTCGATGTCAAATATAGAAGCTACAAAACTTGATGGTGGAGAGTGTAAAAGTATATACACACTAAATGATATGAAAGCTAAAGGCTGGGGTGTTGATGATATCAAAATCACTACAAAAGATTCTAAATACAACTTTATTTATATATTAAAAAAAGGTGCTACTTCTAATGCCTTAGTAGCTCCAAGTGCTAATTTAAATGAAAAACAATTAGAAGATAAGATTCTAAAAAGACTTGAAGATAAAAAAGTTCAAGAAGAAAAAGAACAAAAAATAGAAAAAGTACTTAAAAGTAAAATAGAAGGTAAAGAAATCTATGTTAACAAATGTCAATCTTGTCATGGAGAAAAAGGTGAAAAAGTTGCTTACAATGTTGGAAATGCACTAAAAAATATATCTTTAGAAGATATGGAATATGCAATAAATAGATATACTCATGACTCAGACCATGGCTATGGTTATAATATGATTATGAGACCAATAGCTGCAAGTACGACAAGTGCGCAATTAGCTAAAATAAAAGATTATCTAGATTCAGTAAATAAATAATACATATAAAATAAAAAACTAGGATTATATATAAGTGGACGCATACGAATATTCGCAAATTTTAAAACTATTAAATACTAAATTAGAAAATATTGAAAGTATTTTAAAACCTGATTTATTAAATATCAGATTAAATGAAATCATAAACCTAGAAGCAGACCAAAACTTTTGGAATGATGTAGAGAATGCTACAAAAATTGGTATTGAAAAAAATAGAATATTATCAAAACTTTCTAAGTTTAATAAAGCGAATGAAGCTTTAAGTGGAACAAATGAACTTTATGAACTTGCAAGTACTGAAAAAGATGAAGAAACTTTTGAATTACTTTTTGAAGAAGCAAGTGAATTAGAAGAGCTTATTAAATCAACAGAAATTCAAGTAATGCTTTCAAGTCCTGATGATGCTTCAAATGCAATTGTTACTATTCATCCAGGAGCTGGAGGAACAGAATCACAAGATTGGGCTGCAATGCTTTATAGAATGTATTTAAGATGGGCAGAGAGACAAAACTTTAAGATTGAACCTCTTGATTACCAACCAGGAGAGGAAGCAGGTATTAAAGATGTATCATTTATCATAAAAGGTGAAAATGCCTATGGATATTTAAAAACAGAAAATGGTATTCATAGATTAGTTAGAATCTCTCCTTTTGATTCAAACTCAAAAAGACATACATCTTTTGCTTCTGTAATGGTAAGTCCTGAAGTAGATGATAATATTGATATTGAAATAGAAGATAAAGATATTAGAATTGATACATATAGAGCAAGTGGAGCTGGTGGTCAACATGTTAATAAAACAGAAAGTGCTATTAGAATCACACATATAGAAACAAATATAGTAGTTCAATGTCAAAATGACAGATCTCAACACAAAAATAAAGCAAGTGCTTTAAAGATGTTAAAATCACGTCTTTATGAGTTTGAATTAGAAAAACAGCAAGCAGCAAAAGATGGTGTTGAAAAGTCAGAAATTGGTTGGGGACATCAAATCAGATCTTATGTAATGCAACCATATCAACAAGTAAAAGATACAAGAAGCAATATTGGATACTCAAATGTAGATGCAATACTTGATGGAGATATTACAAAAATAATAGAGGACGTTTTAATTTCTAATTTAAAGTAGTAAGAATGGTTCAAAAATGAAAAATAAAATAGAAATATATCAAGCAGCAAATGGTCAAATAGAGTTTAAAAGTGATAGTGAACATGAAACTATTTGGGCAAACCAAAAACAAATTGCAGAGTTATTTGGTACAAAAATTCCTGCTATTAATAAACATATTAAAAATATAATTGATGATCAAGAACTTGACTATTCAACTATTTCCAAAATGGAAATAGTTCAAAAAGAAGGGAAAAGGGAAGTTTCAAGAAAAGTTGACTTTTATAATTTAGATATGATTATAGCCATTGGATATAGAGTCAATTCAAAATTAGCAACAAACTTTAGAAAATGGGCAACTTCTATTTTAAAAAGTTATCTACTAGATGGATATGCAATAAATGAAAATAAAATAAAGCAAACAAAAACTATTTTAAATAATTTAAAACAAACTATAGAATTTTTAGCTACAAAAGAAATTGGAGAAGAAAAAGAAATTTTATCACTTCTTCAAAACTACACAAAAACACTAAGTCTTCTTGAAAACTATGACAAATCAACTATAGAAGATTTTGATGGAAAAACTTCAAGATATGAATTAAGTTATGAAGAGACTAAAAAAGTTATCTCAACATTAAAATCAAACCTTATGGCAAAAAAAGAAGCAAGTGAACTTTTTGGAAATGAAAAAGATAATCATCTTAAAGGTATTATTGGAAATCTTTACCAAACCTTTGGAGGAGTTGAGCTTTATCCAAGTATTGAAGATAAAGCTTCGAATTTAATATATTTTATAATTAAAGATCATCCCTTTAATGATGGAAACAAAAGAACAGCATCTTTTTTATTTGTTTATTTCTTAGATAAATGTAATTATCTATACAAAGAAAATGGAGAAAAAAAGATAAATGAAAATGCTCTAACAGCACTTACTTTACTAATAGCATCAAGTAATCCAAAAGAGAAAAATATTTTAATAAAGCTTATAAAGCATCTTATCTTTGAAAATTAAAGAATATGTTTTAATCTCAAATTTAAAATAGTTATTGTTTAAGTTTACCTATTGCATATCGTTGAATATGGACAATAGGTACAAACTACTTTTTCTTCACACTTTTGGAAACTTATCTCTTTTTTTGATAACTCTTTAATCTCTGAGAATTTTTGAGTTAATAATTCTAACTTTTTATCTAGTGCTATTTCTTCTTCTAGTTTTATATTATTTAAATCATAATAAAAAGCATTTACTTTATCTGTTTTATATATTTCGCTCATTGCAAGATAATAAAATTCTAATTGAAAATCTTTTGATTTTTCATAATTTTTTAAAGAATCAATTTTCAAAGAACTTGATGTTTTATAATCAATTACCTCATAAGTATCTTCAAAAATATCAACTCTATCAATAACACCTTTTATTTTAATATCATCAAAAATAATATTAAAATTCTTTTCAAGTGCTATAATTTTTCTATTTTCTAGTCTTTGTTTATCATAAAGATAAAAATCATAAAGTTTCTTTTTCCAAATCTCTAAATCAAGTGCTAAAAAAGGATTTGAAGTTCTATATTCATAAAATAAATCTTCAATAATTTTATATGATAAATCATTTGACTGATTGATATAATATTTTTCTAAAATAGAGTGAACAATACTTCCTAATTCAAAACCTTTTGGTTTTAGTGAAATTGTATGCTCTTTTATTTTTAAAATATGTTGAAAATAAAACTTTCTTTTACACTCTAAAAAGTTTTTAAATGAAGTTGCTGACCATTCAAACTGTGTCAAGTCAATATTTTTTATAATATCACCTTCAAAATGAGTGATATTGTGATTATTGTATAGAATATGTTTATATAAATTATCACTTCGATTTGTATCTATTTTATTTGGAAATAACTCATTTGCAAATCTTGAAATTTGATTTGTGTCTGAGTTCACATAACAAATATAAAGATTACGTGAAGAATCTATCAATCTTTTATAGTAATATTTTTGTAAAGATTCTCTATCTTGTGAAGTAGGAAGATTTGCAATACTTTTTATTTTTGTTGATAAAAACTTATCTTTTATAGATCGCTTAGGAATAAAGTTTTCATTAAAATCACAAATAATTACAGTATCGAAACTAACAGCTCTAGTCTCTAATAATCCTAAAACAGTAACTTTTCCTGAGTTTACATCATCAAGAGTTATTTTAGATATTTTTTGTAAAAATATTTTATATAAATCTTTTACTAAAACACTGTTTTCATTTGAAAAAAGAAGGAAATTTAACTTATAAATTACTTCATCATACTTTTCAATAATCTCAATATTTTCTTCATTTGATTTTATATATGCACAAATAAAATCAAAATTTTCTTTTGTACAGATTTTATTCCATATAGTTTTTATCTCTTTATCTATAAAAGTTTTTTCAATTTTTAAATACTCTAAATTAGAAAGATTTTTTACTTCATCTTCATTTAGATACGAATTTATAGCATAAGCTACTTGATATAACTTATAATTTTTAATATTTCTTCCCATAGCATAGTTAAAATACTGCTCATTATCAAATAACTGAAGCCAAGAGGCAAAACTCTCATCTGGTAATACTAGAGCTATATTTGATGGATTAACTCCATTTGATACAGCTTTTGTGATACTTGATTTTATATATGCGATTTGATTTATTCTTGAATTGAAACCTTTTATATCAAGAGATATCAGATTATTTTCTATTTCATCTTTGTTGATTAAAGATTTATTAGAAAGTGAGATTTCATATTTTTTATTTAGCTCAATTTTCTCTTCTAAAAAATCAAATTTTTCTAAAGATTTTTGATTATATTCATTTGAATAAAAACTTATATTTAAATCTACAATTGAAGCAATATCTTTGATAATATCAAACTCAACATTTGTAAAATATCCTTCAAATATAAAATCAATACAATCAAATCTTTTTAAAAAATTTTTATTTATTTTATAGTGCATTGACATATTAACTCTATCAACACAAGAATTCTCATCTAAGATATTAATATAATTTTTTCTGATTTGTTCTAAGATTGATAAGTGTTCGTTAAAATATTCGTATGTATCAGCATCTCTAATTTTACTTATTTCAACTTTCTCACTTGATAATTCAAGAAAAAAACGATAAATATAATCATTTTGTTTTAAAAATTTTGTAAAGTTGTCTGAGATTCCGAGTTTTTTTATATCAGTATTTTTGATAGATTCTTTTAAGTACAAAAATCTTTGTTCTTCATCAATATATTTTTTATTATCAAAAGATATTGATTTTTTTAAAAACTCATCAATTGTAAGTATTGATGGTAACAAAGTATTTTTGTCTTTTTGTAAGGATATAAAAGATCTTACAGCTCTTGATGTTGGAAAAACTAAAAGTTTTTGTTTAGTTTGCATTTGTCTTTATATAAATTGATCCTGTTGTACCATCAACTCTAAAGCTACCTGTAATATTCCAATTGTTTTTATCAGTAATTTCAAATGATGTTGTATATTCATTTTCATTATTCTTAAAGTTATCATTTTTAAGAAGTATATCAAACTTATTTGAAATACTTTTTGTAACTTTTAATAAAACATCAACACTCTTTTTTTCTTTTGTAACTTTATCACGAACAACTAATATTAAATCATTCTTTCCATATTTTAATAAATTTTTATGTAAAGATTTTTTTTCTAAAACTCTTTGAGAGTATTTAATATCATCTGTTGTTAAATCAAAATCTTTACCATTTATATTAAGATTAAAATCATACTTTTTTAAGAAAATTTGATTTGAAATCATAATAGTATTATAGTTAGCATCTACATCTTGGTAGCTTCTTAAAAAACTTTCATCTTCATTTACAGGAAGTTTAATTGCACTCATAACAGTCCAAATAATCATTCCTAATGTAAAAGTAAATATACTAATAAATAGTAATGGCCAATAGTTTCTTTTCATCTATTTTCTTCTCTTTTCTCTTAAAACAACAAATGTATAAACCAATAGCCCAATAACAACTAGAGTATACATCATTACTCTCCATATTGTACTTGCTATTTTACCTTGACTTCCTATACTTGTTTCTAATTTTATATTTTTATCTTCAGCTATAATATCTGCCATAGCAGCATAACCATTTAATGTTGCTGCACTTACTTTTGCAAATAATGTATTTTTATCTTTTGAAGCTAGTAGTGGTACTACATATCCATCTAAAATATCATTTTTATCTATAATTTTTTCTAAACTTTTACTTACTAGTAAATTAACATGTTGTTCTTCAATTGACATAGTCATTAAAGCATATGGTTCTTTTAATACTTTTAATACTTGTGCTTCATGATTTTTTAGATAGATAATCTTATCTTCACCTTTAATCTTTTGGCCTAAACCATAAGTAGATTTTACATAAAGGTAAATATTTACACCTAATTTTTCTTTAGATTCTAAACCCATTTGAGTGATTTTTTCTTTTGCTCTTGGATCAATTAATCCATCGTCACTTAAGATAAACTCATTTGCTGATATATTTTGTGATAAAAAAAATAGGAGTGAAAAGATCACTCCTATTCTTAAACTTTTAATAGTCTTCATATTAACCTATAAATATTTTTGCGTCGTTAAAAAAGCTAAAATATAAAGTCATAACCGCAGATACTACTAGTAATAATCCTATAATTTTGTCCATCTTAGCTCCTTTTATTTAGCAAGAATATAATTTTTATTTTGCTCTTCAGGAGTTTTTTGTTTTCTATCAGAGAAAACACTTCCAGAAGTTAAACCATTAATATCTTGGTTTATTTTATAAAAATTAGTTGATTGATCTTGTTGTACTTTAATACCACTAATAGTTAATACTACAAGTATTGTTAATAACAATACTGTAGCAATTAACATACCAGTAATACCACTTAACTTAAAGATTCCTCTTTCGTTCTCGTTCATTTGTGTATTTCCAGCCATCTTACTCTCCTAAACTTCTTAAGTATGCAGCAAGAGCTTTTTGTTGTGTTTCATTTAATCTTCCATC
>MDTG01026763.1_pt1 | contig 16144 bp, 11 predicted proteins | sample 811421 | NCBI WGS metagenome assembly MDTG01 (sample SAMN05326645, study PRJNA326480) | marine metagenome | isolation source: seawater | place: Pacific Ocean: South East | collected 2011 | reverse complement strand
GTGCAGAATCATTTCGACCTTGAAATCCAGGTTGATTATTTTCTTCGTAACAAGCAGTATGATAAAAAGTTGCTTGATGCTCGTTATCTAAACAAATGCTTTCGGCATTTTCGTCTATGTCCCAATTATCTCCATATGCGTGTTCATCGGTACGATTATAGATGTTTCCGTATCCGTCATATTCTCCTTGAACTATTTCTCCTGTTTCAAGGACCATCGTAATCTTGTTCATCCAACCAATTTCCTTGGGTGAATAAGGTGACACAATGCTTTTTCCACAACACTTACAATTCCAACTGAAAAATCCCATTTTATTTATCTCTCCTTTTACTTATTATTAATATAGCACATTGTGCTGAAATTCAACCATTCCATCGGCAGTTACCATCAAATGACGAATAACTTCTCGTTCTTCATCAGTAACTTTCAAAGTTTCAATGTTGGTACGAACATCCCAAATAGGGCCAATATCGTTTTCAAGCATTGCGTTACTTAGACTCAAAATTGTTTGTTTTGCTATTTCTGTCATTTTATTAAACCCGTGTTTCGTGATACAATTCTTCTTCAATTCTGTTAATCTCAGAAACTGCATCAGGTTCCATAGTTACATAATAATCCAATTCCCTACGAAGGTCTTGAAAATGATTTGCAACGTATGTCTTAAAATCAAGCAACGAGTCGGCAAGCTTTGCTTCACAAGGAACACAGGCACTTATTGCGTGTGCCATTGCAAGAAATGCTTCATCAGATGAATCACGAACGTGACTCCAATCAAACAACATATCCTTCATTGATTCGGAATACATATTATTTGATTTTTCCGACAAATTTCCGAAACCATCTGCGTGATAAAATCTAATATCTCCGTCTTGTTGATTGTTGATATGCTCTGTGTTTTCACCAGTATGATGAAGAAACGACATAACATAGTCGTTTGCTAATCGTGAAATCACGGGATTACTTAGTTCAATATTCATTTTCTCTCTTTCGTTTGAATTTTTAATTTGGTTTTTTCTCACTCTCAATACAAGTATACTACCAAAATTATTATAAAAAGTCAAGCATTATTTTAGTGGACTCAATAGAATGTTACCACCTGAACCAAGTGTGACTTTAAACCTTTTGTTATCAATAATAACAATTTGGTCAGAAGAACGTGAAGTAGGTTTCCGTGAACTTGCACTATACCCACGACCAAAAACTTCTGCATTCTTTTTGGCACTTGCACGATAGTTACGAATTTGTGCATCAAGTGCTCGCTCGTGCTTGCTTCCACGATACAACGACATAATGCTCGTACTTCGTTTAGAAGAATATGGTGACTTGGACGCACTTGAATAAGAAGGTAACTTGCGACTAACGGTTCCTCCTACAATCTTGTTAGGATCAATTGCAAATGCAGTATTGAAAGTCGCAAACGCAGATATAAATACAGTTAATAGAATATTGAATATTTTCATCTTTTTTTAATTTAGGTTAGTAATCTTATTGTTTCTAAAGAATACCAAATTACTTATCAAAAGTCAAGATAAAAATTATAAAAACTAAACTTTACTTCATAATTTGAGAATTTTTCATAAACGATACAATAATATATCTTGTACCTTTCGTGGTTGCTCTTGCACCATGCTTATGAGTTATATTTCCAGGATGAATAGAAACATAACCTTGCTTTTCTTTGATTAGTTTTTTTTGATGTGAGAAATATGTTCCTCCACCTTGATATTCATCAAAATTTGAAAGGGTGACCAACGCAGTAATATTTGAAGCATCGTGATGCAAACTCAAATGACCTTGTGCAGTTGGAACATATTTTGCAAGAAAGTCTTCTGATTGCATATCCGTCCATCCGTTTCCGTTTAAACTAAACGCATGATAAGATGCAGGCATCACATATTCATGTAAAATTTGATAATAAATTCTATCCATTGCGATCACTTCTAATAACATATCAGTTGTCGGATAAAATTCATGTCTATCTGTTGTCCACGCATTTGAATGTTCTGCTTCCTCTCTTATTTTTTCGCAAAATTCTTGCGTAAATAATGGCATTGAAAAGCAGTTATCAAATGGTTCATCAATAATAAGTTCCCATTCTTTGGTTCGTGCTGAATACGCAACGAATTTTGATTTCCATTCTTCAGGATCATCCCAATAAGAATATAAATCTGGATGCTTTCTATTTGACAAATCGGTTCGTGGTCCTAAACTTGAAGCAGGTCTTGATTGCTTTACAATTTGTAAATCTGCGTTAGGTGCATATGCTTCAAGATCAGTTGCAATAAAGTTTAAATCTTCTCTTGAATGACCCGCATAACAAGTTGCAAGAAATTCATCAACTGGTAAAATGTAATTATGAAATCCTTGATCAAGAAGACTTTTGATTCCTTTTTTTGATAAAATATAAGCATGAGTATTGTAACTTGCAGTAGGTTTTACAATTTTACCGTCACCAACAGGTTCATCGTGAGTTCTAATTGTTCCAAGGCCTTCTACTAAGTTTCGTCCAAGATAAAACAAATCAAAGTCGTTAGGTAGATTATCAGTATACTCATTGGTAAGTTGTTCAACAACTTGAAAATCTTCTTCTAATATCAATATGTTGTTGAAATTATTTTTGTGAGCATGACTCCAAATCTTATGATGCGAAATTGCACATCCGATTGCACCAGGATCAAGTGGACGATTCCAATAATCATTTGATGAATCTTCAAGTTTCCAATTATTGTATAATGTATAATTATTTTCGTTTAACCACGACTCTGTGATGGCTGCTCCATTGACCGCTGGTTTTCCTATAATTGGACCCTCGTATGATGGAATCAAATTTTTTCTTATTTCGGATTTCCAACGTTCTAGTTCTGTATCATCAAAACTTAAAGATATAATGTAAACGCAATCTATATTAAAAGCACTCATATTGTATATATATTTTTCCCATTTAATTTTTTTACGGTTCCAGTTGCAACTTTGAATGTAATTGTCTAGATTTTGTTTATTGAATGTTTGATCAATGTTATTAAGTGAATGTAAATTAAAATCTGCGAGGGTTTCTTTTAATCCTGCAATTTCATTTACTATTGGTTTGACTCCATGGCCAAGCATTTCTAGTGCAGTAATACAAAATGTTTCTTCATAATCAGTTGGATAATACCAATACTCACACTCTGACATTTTTTCGTACAACTTTTCTAGTGGCAATGATCCATGAAATTTTATACTTTCAATTGATTCAATTTGTGATAAAAAGTGCTTATTGAAATATTCCAATCCGTATTCTGGTGTAGAGATACTCAACTCTGCGTTTGGCAGTTTTTTAGTTATATGATTCCACTCATCTAAAACTTTTTGCAAACCACGTTCAGCATGAGATGTGTAAATGAAACTATTTTTACGTTTATTATTATGTCTGTGAAACTTATCTAAATCAATTCCGTTTCCAATTACAAATAATTTATTTTTTACCTCTGGATATTTTTGAACAAAATTTTCCTTGTGCCATTCAGTAAGACATACTACTCCACTTAACCTAGAATCATTTAACAAGTCACGACCCTCATTAGGCAAGGTTTCACCACGATGCCAAGGATAAAAATCTGTATTATGTAACCACAAAGCAGAATTTGCAAAATTCAATGAATCAAGTTCGTATAAATAATTTATGTAACTAACTCCTATAACGAAATCAACAAAATTATTTCCAATTTTTTTAAGTGCGTTGTGTGTTTTTAAATAAATAACTTCATCAAAAGTTCCTTCTAAAACATCACCAACTACATACACCTCATTTATTTTTGCAAGTGATTTTGCCAAATTAAGCACACATTGCTCTGTTCCACCCAAACCGGTGCTTTTAATAAAAGTTGGGTTCCAGTGAGTTGTTTGATAGCCTGTATAGAGTACTATTCTCATTCTGAATAAGTATCATCTATTTTTTTCCATTCGTCAAGTAGGAAGTCATAGTAAATTTTAGATTCAAGATCAATACATAACCATGCACCGGTGTAATCATTATATACATAAGGAAATTTCTCAGAATCAGTCCAAATCCACCCACCCATTGATTCACTAAAAATCCAAACTGAATCAAACGAAGTAGATGACAAATACATCCAACCAAGATTAACATGATATACCCAATCAGTATCCTTAGTTTTAAAATATGCTCCAAACCAATCCACCATAAACCAGTTGTTGCCTAAATTAGTTGCGTTGAAATCCCACTCGTTAATAACTTCTTCTTCATACAATTCTTCCACCACCGGTTGTTTATATTCTACATCCGCAACACGATTGTTATTATCTGCCATTGATTCATTGATATCAGATTCTTTTTGAGATGTTTCAACGATTTGAATTATTTCAACAAAATTTTTAGTTTCGTTGTTCTCCGTGAGTATCGTAATTTCTTTTGTCGTGTTGAAATCTACTTTGATATCTTCATCACTATCGTTTTGAGAATCAATGATTTTTGGTTCTTGTGTAATTGAAGAGTTTTGTTCTATTGTTTGATTCTCATCAATTAAAACAATTTCTTCAGGTTCATCTCTATCAGGAACATTGGTATTTACATCAAGCACAGGTATAAAATCAAAATTTAAATTTAGTCTTTTTCTAAATTCAATTTTTGCATCGGAATCTGTGTCACGACTTAAAATGGAAGTACGATTTGAGTTTGTTGCTGATATTGTATTTTTATCCATTTTGTTTAAATCCAACGAAGAAGTTGAAACAGGTATAAAAGTACTTAAATCATCGTTAGAAATTGGTGTTAATAGATCATTTATATTTAATGTTGAGTCATCAATAGTATCAACAATTTTGCTGAGTTCTATATTTTTTGAATGCATATTTTTTGTAGACTTCGTTTGCGTCCTTATGTCCACAGAAATTGGTGTGACTTTCTGACCAAGATCAGACGCAAAATCTAAATTCTCGATTTGAAATATTTTTTTCTCGGACTCTTGAGTTTCTTCCAAATCATTCTCTCTATAACACGCACACAATACTAATGGTGTTTCTTTTGAATGCGAATGTGAAACCAAGTTATTGAACTTCCACTTGTATGCAACTGGTGGAGATTGAATTAATTCTAAACTATTTGTTTTAATTTTAGGTTTGTTTATACTAATCCAAGGAAATTCTATTCTTTCCACACCTTGCGTTTCTTGCGTAAAGAATTTAAGAAATATTGTATCTTCATGTGTGAAATCAATTTTATTCAGTGGAATCTTGGTAAACTCACCCGGTATTCCTTTTGTCGTGTAATGTGAAGTATTATTATTATCATAATATAGAGTCCACACACGATCAGTTCTGTTGTTCCATGTAACAATTAATTCATCATCTGAAAATTCTGTTTCAAACGGAATTTCATCGACTTGAAATTTATATGGTTCTCCCACAATATCTTGATATTGATCTTCAGTTCCATCAAAATCAATGTCTGTAATCACGAATTTACTTAAATGAATTCCATCAGGAACTTGATCAAGTAATTCACGTTCATACCTACGACTTATACCATTTGCATTTACATCAATTTTAATTGTACCTGTGTAATCAAGAGGAATATCAAATGAACGAATTTCAACGCAACCATTTACAATAGGTCTGATATAATGTTTTTGATTAATTTCAATGCTCATGTCTCCGTCAACTGCACAATCTAGTCCAATAAGAATGACTCTTTCCAATCTTGAATATGGTTTAGTGTTTTTTGCTCCAAACAAATAAACTTCTTGTTTTGCATATTCGGTGTGCTTGCTGAATTCAACCCAATCTAATGATTGCTTGTATAATCCAAATGGAAAATTGGAAGCATCAATTGAATTATTAGTTTCTGCATAAATTACACCATTGATTGCGTTTCCGTGTTCATCAGTTTCATTAGAAGTGTTGAACAAATGCTTACTAACAATATTACCATGCACATCGTGCGTTGTGATATTTAACGGTTGATTTCTGAAATCTACTACACATCTATCAGACTCGTTTTCATTGGTTCTTGGGTTGGTATAATTAGTGTACTTTAAATACGATGGATGTTCATTGTTTTCTACTTCTGATTTATATAAACTTGCTGATGTCCATCCATTATGAGAATATGTAATTCCGTAACGATATTTTCCTTTTCCAGTTTTTGTGTCAAAATCAGGAAATACAATGGGATATATTCGGTTTTCTAATCTTTGTGTAGAAAATACAGGTATAGCATCTAATACTTTTCGTAATGATTGACCACTAACATGACTTTCTTGATAATTAATTGAATCTATTAAATTGTACCTCGTAAAAAAGTAATTGTAATTATTTGATCTGTTTACAATTAAACTTTTAAACAAATTTTTATATGCGTCAGGATTCTTAGTAATCCAATGCAAGAATGTATTACCTGCAATACCGTATCTTTGATATGTTATGGAAGAATTGTTTGTGAATGCAATTCCCGCAGTAGTTTGCGGTAAAAATTTTATTAAATCATAATCATCGTTTGCTACACTAGTTGTATACTGCCACCATCCAGAATATACAAAATTCTGAGAAAATTCTTCGGTAGGATATGCTCGTACATACTCTCGCATAATATCGTAAGACATTGCATCAGTTATTCCTTCTTCAAATCCCATGTAACTTGCGTTGTTTCCGTAAAAATTTGGATTCAATAAGTATCCACCTTTCCATGCGTGAATTATTTCATGCACTAAAACTCTATGTTTCAAAGAATTTCCAATCAAAAGTTTTCTGCCACTTTCAGTTGACCACCAAATTCCAGATGAACCGACACATTGTATTTTACAAATGATGTTTTCAACAGGAACTCCTAAACGATCATACATAATAGGCATCACTTTTGCTAAAAAATCACGAACTTGTTGATGCTTTTGAGGATCGTTGTTTCCAAATTTGTGAAAATCTATAAACTTGTAGTAAAATCTATTGTTGGATGATAACAAAACTTGCTCTTCATGTGAAACTTCTGTCATAGTTGAATTTTCTTCAAGAAAGTATGTTTCTTTTGGAAAACTAGAAGCATCATTTGCATCATATCCAAACCGATTTTCTGCAACATCTGTCATACCGTCTTTGTCACTATCCGTAAAGTCACCTGAAACATACAAAAAAGCATCATTTGGGGCAGTTGGGTTAATATTCCTAGTTCGTTCTCCGAGCAACACAGGAGCAACAACTAGAAGCATTAATAATTTGAAAAAATCTCTCATTTTATTTAATTTTGGTTAACACTCATTCTCAATACAAGTATACTACCAAAAATATTATAAAAAGTCAAGCATTTTTTTTTTGAATACTAACATTGTATTAATACAAACACCAGTATATACTTATACTGTTATATGCACAATATTAATGGAGACGCACAATGGCAGAAAGAAAAAAAATAAGTGAATTAGATTTCGCAGAAAGTGTATCAGCAGAAGATGAATTTCTAATGATTGATAGATCAGTGGTAACGGGTGATGAAGCATCTGAATCAGGAAAAACAAGCAAAGTAACTTTAAATCAAATTGAAAGTGGACTTTTTTCTAATGGTTTACCTCAAGGTGACAAAGGTGAAAAAGGACCCCAAGGTACATCTATAACTGGCGACAAAGGAATTAAAGGCCAAGACGGTGATTCTGTCACCGGTGATAAAGGACCACAAGGTGATTCTGTAAAGGGTGATAAAGGACCACAAGGTAATCCGAGTAGTGTACCTGGACCAAAGGGTGAAGTTGGACCACCGCCAACCATCACATACAACGCATCTACTCAAACATTATCAATTTCAACTCAATGACAACCGAAAATTTCAATTTAGGTGCAGTTTGTGATGTAGTCCACGACAATCAACCAGTATCCACCTTGATACTTAATGGTGAAACTATTTGGCAGAAACCAACCGATTATATACAAATAACATACGCAGAAGAACAACCTATTGTTGTTGGAGACAACGGGTGGATGTATCTACCTTGGATAAAAATCACGGGTTCAATAACAATATATTATCCAACTGGTGCAGTTCAAGAATGCTCACCAGAAACCGGGCCGTATTTTTCGTACCCGCAGTGGAATGGACCAGATCCAGATCCAGGAAATATTAAAACCATATATATCGTGGGCAATAATGTAGAAAAAATTAAATTCCCTAATAATGTGGGGGCTGCAACGATAAAAATTGTAGGTATGTCTTCTATAACAGATGTTGAAGAAATGTTTTTCAGAAGTGTGGCCACAGAATTGGATTTGGATGAATGGAATTGGTCTTCTCAAATAACATCATGTAAGAAAATGTTTGCATCTGCAAATGTTTCTGAAATAAGTTTTCCACCAAACGCAATAAATTCAAATGTGACCGATATTTCTGATATGTTTGAACAAAGTCAGGTCAAAACAGTGGATTGGTCTAATTTTAACACGTCTAGTGTGACCAATGCAGATGAGTTATTTGAAAAAAGTGAAGTTGTTGATGTTGATTTATCAAATGTAGATTTTTCTGGAATTCAATCCGCAGCTGGAATGTTTGTGGAATGTAAATCACTCAACTCTGTAAAGTTATTTAAAACCGGTGAGAGTTTTCATAACGCATATTCATTTTTCAATCAGTCTTCAGTTATGACAATAGATTGGGGTGAATTTGATACAAGTAAAGTCACATCATTTCAATCTTTTTTCCAGTCCGTGCCGATGTCTACAATTGACTTAAGTTCTTTTAATACTCAATCAGCAACTACAATGCAGGGTATGTTTGGTAATTGTGAAAATTTGACATCTCTTGATTTAAGCACATTTGATACTGCGAATGTCTGGGGGTTTGGTTCAATGTTTAGTGGATGCAGTTCGTTGTTAGAAATCGTAAATATATCCGAATTTGATTTAAGTTCTGTTGCTAACCCTCCCAATCAGATGGGCAATATGTTCAAAAATTGTACATCACTTGAAAATTTAGATTTAAGTGGGTGGTGTGTTGAACATCTTACTCCACCTGGACACCCATTTTCCTGGAGAGCAGAGTTTGGATTAAATGCTCCGTTTTATCAAAATGAGAATAATCATCCAAGGTGGGGTGAATCGTGTTTTCCGGCTCCTACTTTAGAATTTAATCAACAAGAAACCCTATTAGAATTTTCAGAAGTAGAATCTGGAATTAATGGAAGAGTTGTTCTTGGTAGAACTCACGATGTTCCACAATATCCTCAATGTGAATTGATGCGAGGATCATTTATGGATGCATCAAACGTAAGTGAGTTATTTTTAATACGAGTGAAAATAAAATTTACAGTTTCCGTAGATCAAAGAACATCATGGGAAAACCGCAGATTTGTATGGGAGCGTTCGGCACCAGGTTTTCCTATATACGATTATGGCAACAGTTTAGCAGAAAATGTAAAATTAATTGATGAAACTCATGGCATTATCAATGTACCGGTTTATTGTAATGCTTTAAATATGGTGAGAATACGAGAAAAGAAATACGATACAAATGGTGTATTACAAGATGAATCTACTTGGTCCGATTGGACAAGTTATTTAAATTTTAATGGACCTAAATTTCCATTTAATGCTTCATTTTATTCTGTACACGGTTGGCACCCGAGTCATGCTCCGTTTCGTAACCTTTTTATGCAACATTTAACACCAGGAAATTATAGTGGTTTAGTGATGGGTGGTACGTTTAATCTCGATATTGGTCAGTCTATAAATGGTAATTGGTCTTTTGCTGATGATGATGTTTTTGTTTGTATAGGATTTGATAAGTGTTCTCCTCAACCAACTCAGTATATTATCGAATTGTCGCAACATTCTCTTTCAAATACAGAACAAAATTTTAATGATAATATTGTAATTACAAAAACAGTTGATACTTCAGACTGGTCAAATTCTAATGGAAATATCACAGAATACCACACCGGACCTTACTTTGCTCCTCTTATAGCCGCAGGTGCAACAAAAATAGGATCGTGGGTAAACGGTGGGACCACCAGCACACATTCTACATTGGGAGTATATGTTTCTGGATTAAACAAAGGTGAAAATTATTTCGCAAGAGTTACAGCAAAACTTCATAATTTTAAAGATACTTATTGTGCATCAGGAAGATTTGAATCAAGTGATTACTACTTGTGTTACGGACCAGACGGCACATGGGGAACGGCAGATGATAATACATCATTATATCAAATACCATTTCAAGTTCCCAATTAAAAAGTTATTTTTTCATCCAAAGTTTAGCAAGCAGAAATCCACCTAAACCTCCTGCTAAATGAGCAATATGAGCAACATTTGGTTGTGGATTATACAACAACATATAAATCTCACCTATTACATATATACTGATAAGAAGACGTGCAGACATCGTTGTTGTAAACCAAGGTAATCCAAGACGTTGATTTGGAAACAAAGTTGTATACGCAAGCATTATACCAAAAACACCCGCAGATGCTCCAACCGTTATTCTATTGAAGGTTGCTAATGCTTCACGACCATATTCTGCGGACATTTTAACTTGATCAAAAAAATCCATCGGTGGTAACGGAAAATATGTTCCAAATGCACTATTTACCGAAATCATTTGATTTGCTTGTTGTGCAATTCCACCACAAATTATTGTAATTACAAACAACACAAAAAAATTTCTTATGCCAAATTCGTTTTCTATTTTTGTTCCGAAAATTGCAAGCATAAGCATATTCACGAAAATATGAACTGCATCTCCGTGAAGAAATCCATAAGTTAGAAACTGAATTGCATTAAAATTTGGATGACCAAGATATGCCAGTCCGAACATTTCATGGGTAATTGGAAAATACAAATGTTGCAACAAATAAAATATTGCACACATCCAAATAATAATTCTGACACCACCTGAATACATTACACACTATAAAACATATTAGGACCCGTTATCGTAAAACTAAAAACATTTTTGTTGTTTTTAAAATCTCTTGCTTCATTTAAATACAATATTGCGTCATGCTCGGTATCAAATTTCTTTTTTAAAACAAGATGCTTAGTGGAACGATTGATAATCGTGAGGGTATGAGGTAAGTTTGCAAAATTGGTGTAAGACTTCATATTTACCATTTCCACAAAATAATCATTACAATTGCTAATGCTAACAGAATTAATCCCCAAGGTTGTTTTTCATTCATGTTTAAATGTATAATAAATGAATAAGAATTGCAAGTTTTATTTTGAGAATTTTGCAAAAAAAAACCATCTCCGAAAAGATGGTTCTTATATAAACAGTTTTAATTATATTACAATTTAATAAAATACGATAAAACCATAGTTGGTTGTACATTGTTGTGTGGTTGATCACCACCTGTGGCTCCGGTAGTTCTTGTTGATTCCGGGCAACGATTGTCCAAACTAATACCTCCACTAGATAGTGGATTTCCATATCTATTATATTCGTGAGTATGACTTGGCATTTCTTCTTCTGTGAGAGTATGTTTATCAGCACCATCGGTCTCTCCAATCATTGAAAGAGGTCTTGATGGGGCATCTGTGCTATGCATTAAATTATTTGCATAACTTCCATTTACTAATGAATCAACTCCTGCAATTACACGACCTCTTAAATCAGGTAATCTGAACATTGAGATATCGGTGTCTGTGGGAAGTGCGTATGAGTCACCTATTGCATTCCATAAATTTAAATAATCAAATTTTAAAAGCAGTTCTCCGTTGCATTCGTGCCATCCAACCGGAGCATTTAGCACCGCGGCCGCGGTGATCATTCCTGGAAAGTTAGCACCCGCACCACTCACTGGTTTGTGAAATACAATTTCATCGTCTTTAAATTCCGCAACTTTACCACTAATGTTTGATACTGTCACATTTCCATCTAAGGTTGAACTTCCATTTACTTGCAATTTATCGACATTATTCATACCAATAGAAGATATATTTACTCCCAATGAACCTAATATATGTGATTGTCCACCTAAATCAGAATCTAAAACCACGGCTCTTAGATTAGGATCACTATCCCAGGTTTTGCTTAAACTAAAACCATTTCTTGTAATTGCGGCGTGTGTAGACGACGTTGTTTTATCGTGAAATGTTACTGAATTATGCAAAGCAATATTTTCTGATTGAAATCTTGCAATTTCATCTTCCCCATCCATTAATCCAACTCCACCTACTAACGAAGTTCCTATTGCACTATCTTTATGATCTATATTGTTGCCGTTACCACAAATTCTGAAAAATCCGTTTGAATCAACTCCCATATATCCTTTGCCGATACCATCGAATGCTTCTGTTTCATCGTTATATGTAGTACCATTACTATAAATATTTGAAACTCCGATTTGATAAGCATTACCACTTTCAACTTTTAATGCTTCTTGTCCAAGCATAATCATAGGATTATCAACATCAAGAATCTCACGAACTCCATCTCTATCATCTGCGACAAATCTACCTCGATTAGAAACTGTAGCTCCGTTTGGTGAAATTGCAAATGGTGTGTGATTATTATCATTTAAATCTTTGGTAAAAAATCGTAAAGCATCATAGTCTGCATAACTTTTATCAAATGGTTTTGAATCAATACTCCATGATCCAGTTGTTTCTCCAACATAACTGGGTCTTGTTCCTGCGTATGCTAAGTTAATTTGACCACCTTCAAGTAATTCGAATTCTTCAGGTGATTTACTTATACGTTTTGCTAAATCCATTTCTTCGTTTGCAGTATTTACAACAGATAATCCTCCGTAACTGGAACCTACGTAAACTGGCATTGCCAAATTAAGTGGATTACCGGCACTTGTAGCACTATTAAATATAGAAAGTCCAGTTTGCAATCTTCTTATAAATGATGCGTTAGTTGCAGAAGAACTTTGCATAAATATTGATGTTTCATTGTATATTTGCACACCGTCATTCGCAATCCTTGTATTCATCATATCAACAGTACCATTTGAACTTACCATAAATGGGGTTCGTTCTCCGTCATCTCCTTTTTGCTTGATAGAAAAACTAGATTGACTTTCTGCTAAATTATTTGAATTGTTTAAAGTTATACCTTCGGCGGACATTTCAATACTTTGTTCTGGTTCATCATGACCCCTAAAAATTCTTAATTTAGGTTCACCTAGATAAACTCCATTGCCAAGAGTTAATCCATACTCAGCATCCAATTCATATCCAACCGATGTTACTGATCCTGAAGTTGATGATAAATTTTGATTTCCTATAAGTTTTCCACCAAGAGTTAAATTTTCTGTGTCATATTCGAAATTAGAACCAAGAAATACATTACCTTCGGTATCAATAGTCATATCTGTACGTTCCGCAGCTGCAGTTCCAAATTTAATATCGTTACCGTCACTTCTAATGCAAAGATCGTTTTCTGAAGCACCTATTAGTACCTGACTCGGTCCACCACTTAAACCAATTTTAGCTTCACCTGTTTCACCCTTACTAAAAGTCATCAGCACATCTTTGTTTAATGGATTACCATCTGAATCATTTTTAGGTTGATTGATATCAAGAACAGTATTTGGATTCAGTGTTCCGATTCCGACGTTTCCACTCTTAATGATTAATCTTGAGGCATTTTCTATGTTATCGTGAATCGAGAACGCCAAAGAACCTGCATATAAAGAATAATCTTGAACTGCAACATCCTGATCATCTACACGATTTAATCTAAGAACAGATGCCTCTGAACTCTTAATCTCTAAAGATTTTCCAGCAGATATCATACCACCAGAAGAACTCTCTGTTCCGATTCCGATGTTGCCATCTCCTTGTACCTTGAAAAGCATATCTGGAGCAGAACCATTTGTTTTATTATTCCATGCCTCAAGAACAGACTCACTTGCATCACCATTATTTCCCGCGATTACCTTGAGTCCTTCATTACCAATTCCGTTGTCAACCGTTAATTTGAAATCAGGATCATCTGTTCCAATACCGACGTTGCCATCATGGTCAAGTCGCATTTTTTCTGAATACGATCCATTGTATTTATCACGCGTCCAGAATGCCATTCCATAACCATTGTTTGCCGTGTCTTCATTTACTACATTTATACCCACACCCCAATCATCGTGGGAATTCGTTGACGAGGTTGAGGTTCGTATCATGTTGGTTTGACTATTTTGGGTGGATTGCGGATCACGAATTGCTATACCGTTCTTATTTCTAATATCAAGTCCGAATTTCGGATCAGAAAATGATGCAGCTGAATGACCGATTCCTAACCTAGTCGGAATTTCCACCGCATCAATCCCTATCGCCATCTTAGGACTTGCGACATCATCGGGATTGTTTTCGTTTGTTTCTAAATCAAAGACCATTACGGGATGCGTATTTCCACGATTCTCTGCACCCGAATATAATCCGCTTACCCGTATTCGACCTGTGAATACCTGTGATCCAGCATCTGTATCCCACCCACTAGCCTCGAAAAGGATTGATGGAGCATCATTCGATAAATTTACACCGGCAGAAGCAGGATTTCTTAATCGTAATCCAACACTGTCAGAATGAACATCTACTTTATAGGTAGGATCATCTGTTCCAATTCCTACATTTCCGGTGGATTTTATTCTAAATACTTCAGTACCATCTGGATAAAATGCAACGTCACCTGTATCAGAATTTGAATAAAATCCCAAAGTACCATAATCAGATGTGTCTGTGTGACTTATTCCCATATGCCAATGTGAAGAATAGATACTATTTCTAGATACTCTAAAATCACCTTGCACTTCAAGTTTAGCTGTAGTTGATGATGTACCTACCGCAATATTTCCTGCGTTATATGAAATACCATTATCAGTTTGTGTAAAAAATGAATCTCCGTCTGATCCAACACCCGGTTCACCTTTTATAGATGTTCCCTTTGATCCTTCTGGTCCCTGTGGTCCTGTTACAGATGCACCTTGCTGGCCTTTTTGTCCTTTTGAACCAGTAATAGAAGCACCTTGTGATCCTTTTGCACCAGTAACAGAAGCACCTTGCTGACCTTTTTGTCCTTTTGCACCAGTAACAGAAGCACCTTGTGATCCTTGTGGTCCTGTAACAGAAGCACCTTGTTGGCCTTTTTCGCCTTTATCACCTTGTGGTAATCCACTTGCAAAAATTCCATCTTTAATTTGATTTAAAGTTACTTTGCTTGTTTTTCCCGATTCAGATGCTTCATCACCCGTCACCACAGATTTATCAATCATTAAAAACTCGTCATCTGATGATACACTTTGTGCGAAATCTAATTCACTTATTTTTTTTCTTTCTGCCATTTTTTTCTCCCGGTTTTAAACTTTGTATAAAGTCAATCTATAAATACAAATAATATATTTTATTATTTACGCTTGGTAACAGTTTCATAAAGTTCTTTAACTTTACTTTTTATTTTTGAAGTTACTTTCTTTTTCACTTTTTCGTCACCTGAAACTTTTTTAATGTTCCAAAACTGCATTTTGTCTGCGTACTGCTTGTAATGATCCATCATAAAATCTTTTTGTTCTTTTTCACTCACTACTACAATAATGTCACAATGTGAAAAATCTTCGTCTGTTATATTGGTGTGTTCTTTTGAATAACAATCATGTCCGAACATCAAGTAACTATCACATACTTGTTTTGAAAACTCATTTAATTCAACTGGATCAGCCAACTCAATGTTGGTACTATACGCAGCCGGATACCTTGAACTGGGATAACGTCCCATTCCGTGAGTGTTCAACATAAACAAACACTCTAACTTGCCCAAATTATTAAAATATGCTTCCGCAAATTTACTGCGGTACATATCCCCATTTCCAATAAATATTACTTTCTTCATATTATAATAACTATGATATATATGAGTTTTTATAATTATAAAAACGATAGAATTTCTGCAAATGTTTCGTAAAATCTAAACATCGTTATTATGTAAGCAAGAGTATACCATACCAAAAAACCAAGCACTGTAACTGAGATTGTGTACACCGAATATTTAATAAATGTTTTTAGTTTACTCACTCCAATAATTTTGCACAACAAACATAAATAAAATTGCCGAGAAACCCGAACATTATTAAACCTCCAAGCAACATATAAAAATAAAAAAGAAGCATAAGCAGTTTTTCTTTCACTTATGAATTCCTTAGTTTTAATCTTGCCATATCAACGATGACAT
>MDTG01338015.1_pt1 | contig 16145 bp, 12 predicted proteins | sample 811421 | NCBI WGS metagenome assembly MDTG01 (sample SAMN05326645, study PRJNA326480) | marine metagenome | isolation source: seawater | place: Pacific Ocean: South East | collected 2011 | reverse complement strand
TTTTATGGGAAAATGATGGTAGTTTGCATGCGTTATGCAAGTTGTCAAGATGAGGCATTGGACATGTTTCAAGAAGCTTTCATAAAGGTTTTTAAAAATCTGCCTAAATATGGTAAAAAAGGTTCCTTTGAAGGTTGGGTAAGACGCATCATGGTGAACACTTGTATTGATCACTTGAGAAAGAATAAAGTTAACAACCAAATGGTTGAGTTGGATAGCAACCATGGAAGTGCTGAAATGGATGAAGATAACGATGCTGGTATTTTGGAACATGTGAACTTTACGGATTTGCTAAATATGGTGCAGCACCTGAGTCCCGCTTACAGAAGTGTATTCAATTTGTATATTATTGATGGGTATACTCACCAAGAAATATCTGATACTCTTGGAATTAGTGTTGGTACTTCAAAGTCTAATCTTGCAAAAGCGAAAGGGAATTTAAAAAAGATGCTGTTGAAGAGAATTGAAAAGATGGCTGGATAAGTCAAAATGGGAAAGTTTGAGGATGATATAAAGAAAAAATTAAATGATGGGGATATTGAGTACAATCCCTCAAGCTGGGAACAGATGGAAAAAAAACTTTCTGAGAAGTCATCCCATACAGAATTTGAAAAAAGAATGCAGGATACTATGGCAAGCGCAAGCATACCTGTTGCTGCCCATAGCTGGAGTTCTTTTAGTGAAAAAACGAACCTTCCGAACGAATTTGAAAGTGTACTTTCAGATAAAATCAACAACGGTGATATTGACTTAAATGAAAGTCATTGGGAGGATTTCTCAGATAAACTTAACAGTAGTAATTTAACTGCTTATGAGAGAACGATAAAAGAAACACTAAATTCTAATAAAATCCCATACAGCAACTCCCATTGGAAAGCTCTTGAAAAAATGCTTCATGGAGATCGAAGTAAAAAAATATTTTGGAAAAGTGCAGCTGCTATATTGTTGTTATTAACAATTGGCATTAGCTCCAATCAATTTTCAACAACAGAGAAAAATGCTTTAATCAACCAGATTCCCGCGAAAAATTTTGAGAGTACCACAAAAAATCCTTTTAATAAAAAGGAACTATCCGCTTTAGAATCGGAAATTAACTTTAGCAATTTATCTATAGAATATTCAAGTAAAATTACTTTTGAAAAGGAACCAATCGAAAAATCAAATACACTAAACAAAAACTTCGAAAGCGATAAAAATTATCCATTAAATAATACTGCTGAGGATAAAAGCAATGAGAAACTTACCTTATTACCTTTAATTGCTGCGAGAGTTAAAAACTCTTTCCAACACTCGTTTGAGCTCATTAATCACCAAGTTATTAAGAAGAAGAATCCAGTTTCGTCAAATCAAATACACCCTGGAGCAACGTTATGGTTGAACTTCTGGGAAAACCCAGCTTTAACTGGTTTTTATGGCAAGAACACTATTTCTGTTTTTAATTTTAACGATTGGGAGTTCATTGATGAAAACAATAATCAAATTGGTGAATTTAACTTTGTTCAACCGATTATTAGAATTGGAGGTTATGAAAGAAGATTAAACGATTATTGGGCAATAGGTGGTTACCTTAATAATCAGTTAATGAAAAATTGGAATATCCGAGAATATTCAATGTCAGTAAGCTGTACAAAACAATTAATCAATGGATATAACTTCAGTTTTGGAGCAGGTGCAACTCTTAGGAGTCAGAACCTAGCTGTTGATCAATTAACACTGAGAGAAAAAGCTATTAACAGCAATTATATTTTCACAACCGAACTCGGAAGTATAAAAGCAAAAGAAGAATATAGCGCCACATATCACTTTGGAGGTTTTGTAAATCACCAAAGCTTCTTTATTGGTTATACCGCCGTTAATTTCGGATTCAATTACCTTACAAATGAAAACGATGTGTTTTTAACAAAACATTGTATGATTGGTGGGATACATTCTCCAACTTACAAAAAATTTCAAGCAAGTGGACTTTTGAGTTTTGAGCAAGAATTATTCACCTCCTACAGCCCTGCTGTTGGATTAACGTATGATAGTAAAATATTCGCAATGTTTGAATACGAAAACTTATCTGGAAAAAGAGTTACTTTGGGATACCAAACAAAAAAAGGCATTAAAGCCCAATTCAATTACAGCCTTAAAGACATAGAAGATTATCAAAATAATGAACTTAATCTCAACAATTTTACAGAACGGAAAGGATACATTTCAGCCGGGGTAAATTATATATTTTAATTCATGAGAATAATATACATGTTGTTTTCATTGGTATTATTCATTTCCTGCTCAAAAGAGAGAATTGCCGGTGAATTTGATGAAAATCAGGAGTTTTCTCACGATTTTCATCCAACCACAACACCAATACACGTATTATCAAATAACCTTGATATCGACGAATGTTTTTATCAAAACAATTTCGTCAGTCTCATTGCTTACGACCCATCAATAAAATCTTATTATTGGTTTAAATGTCATGATGGTAACGAAAATGAATTAATTTCAGAAGACTCTGTATTGTTACTGGATCAAGATGGAGAGTATATGTTAAAAGCAAAATATTCAAATCCCCTCATTGGTGAATTTGACACAACTATTTTTATTAATTTAAGCTACTGCCCAACTTTTGTAGAAGTTCCCTCATCTTTCATCCCAAGCTATGATGGTCAATTTGATACGTGGTTTCCTTTTTTTATTGGAGTATCCGACTTTTATGTTCGAATTTCCTATGAAAATAGTAATATTATCTTTGAATCAACCTCGGAAAATAATGTATTTAATGGAGAATTTAATGGCGAGAAATTACCATCGGGCTCCTATTTATATTATATCTCAGGGCAATATCGAACAGGTTACATTTTTGAAAAAAAAGGTGTTTTAGAATTGGTGCGATAGTCCTATAATCCTTAGCAATAATTTTCTCAAATTTACGTATTTTAGTAGAAATAAAACTTACAATGGAATTAGATAATCTCCTGATGGCTTTTGTACCATCTGCTGTTGTTGCTGCAATCGCTTACCTATTGCTTGATCGATTCTTAAAGGCAGAAAGTAAACGTCACATACTCGAAATCAAAAAAGAAAGTATAAAAGTTACAATACCAGTAAGATTACAAGCTTTTGAGCGAGTAATTCTATTGCTAGAGAGAATTGAAGCTGCTCAGGTTGTAAAGAGAATTATTACTCCGAATATGACAAGCGGTCAAGTTAAATTAAAAGCAATCGCTGAAATCAGAGAAGAATTTAATCACAACATTACCCAGCAAATTTATATATCGGCTGCATCTTGGGAAAAAGTTGTTAAAGCCAAAGAAGACGCAATAAAGTTAATTTCAATTGCAGGTACTCAAATACCAGACAATGCCAGTGCAGTTGATTTTAGTAAAAAAGTAATCGGGGTAAATGAGGAGCTTGAAATCAACAATGTTGAAGCTATTGATTTTATAAAACGTGAAATACGGAAAATGTTTTAACCACCTTGCCGTAACTATTAAAAACCATTTAAGTACAACCCTTGCTGATATGTTACTTTAAAACCATCAACTAATAATGTTTGTGAATAAAATTAGCTCATACGTAAAACTCTACCTTTGCTTGTTTATAGTTTTTTGTGCGGGCTGCAAAAACAATTCCATTGAAGCAAAATACAAACGATATGAGCTCTCGGGCTATACACAAGGAACTACCTATCAAGTTATTTATATTGACTCAACAAATAGAAGTCAATTTATTCATCAAAAAGTAGATTCTATACTCAAGGACATTGACTACTCTCTGAGCACTTATAACCCAGATTCTAAAATCAGTAAATTTAATAATTCCGATTCTTGTTTCTTAATTGACAATCATATATTGAATTTGTTTTTGTTGAGTGATGAGGTTAACTCAATTTCTGACGGAGCTTTTGATCCTTCGGTTAAACCTTTAGTAAATTTATGGGGATTTGGAGCCCACCCCCTCAACCTAAACAATCTATACACAAATATATCAGATACAATAATTAGAGATTCCTTAATAAATGCTTTTCGTGACTCAATGAGTTATGATTTAACGGACTTTGTTGGTTTTGAATACTTCATGCTTGAAGGAGACATAATATACAACACATTTGAAGAAATGCTAAATGGAGAATTTAATGATAATTTTTTGTGTAAAGATGACTCTGCTATACAGCTTACTTTTGATGCTGTAGCGCAAGGGTATACCTCAGATATTATAGGAGACTATTTAAACTTCGACTTGGGAATCGGTGATTTCCTGGTTAATGTTGGCGGTGAAATAGTTGCGCAAGGACGAAAAAAAAATAACAAACACTGGATGGTTCAAATTGAGCATCCAAATATTACTACGGAGGGCGGTTTGGACGAAATTGCAAAAGTCAAAATGGATTCAAGCTACAGGGCAATTGCCGTTTCTGGCAATTATCGAAAATTTAGAGATGAAGGAAAACGAAAAATAGTTCATTCCATTGATCCCCGAAACGGACAGCCTGCTGAAACAAACGTTTTAAGCGCAACAGTCCTCTCAGACGAAGCTGCTATTTGCGACGCATACGCAACTGCATTCATGGTAATGAGGTTGGAAGAAATAATCCCTTTACTTGAATCTGGTAATTTAAATATTGATGCTGTTATTGTTTACTACGACTCGCAGGCCAAACTACAAACCTATGTTTCCACTAATTTAGAGGATAAGCTCTTGTACCCAATTAAACCAGAATAATAAATAATAGCTAGGCTGCCTGAATATCGTCCTCACATTTATCTCCTGGCTGGGCACCGCACAGTGAACACGGTTCATTTTCTTGATTTAAAACAGGATTTTTTGAAGCACATGTTCCTGAAAACTCACCACCTTTTTTAAAAATTAGTTTGACAGCAATTCCAGAGAAAGCTACTGCCAAAAATCCTATTGCTAATAGTACTAATTTCATAAACCGCTTTTCACAAAGATATGCCTTATTTATTGAAGTTGTGGAAAAAATATTAGTTTCCAACAAAAACTTAATTGAAAATAATTGTTTTATTGCCTATAACGAGCATTTTACGCTCAACATGCAATTTAATCGCATTAGCTAAAACTAATTTTTCAATGTCCTGTCCCATTTTCACTAAGTCCTGAACTGAATTTCTATGCGTAACATGAACAGTATCTTGGGCTATTATTGGTCCTGCATCTAAATCATCCGTTACATAATGTGCAGTTGCCCCAATAATTTTAACTCCTCGTTCAAATGCGGCGTGATATGGCTTTGCACCCACGAAAGCAGGAAGAAAAGAATGATGAATATTGATAATCTTGTTGGAATATTTATTGATGAATGCGGGAGATATAATTTGCATATAGCGAGCTAAAACAACAAAATCAACATCATAATCAGACAATATTCTAAGTTGCTTTTCCTCTTGATTTAATTTATTTGAATTATTTACTGGAAGATATTCAAACGGAATATCAAATCGTTCTACAACACTTCTCAAGTGCTCGTGATTACTTATTACTACAGGAATTTCAATTTCTAGTTCACCACTTTGCCACCTACCCAATATATCAAACAAACAGTGAGATAGTTTTGTCACAAATAATCCCATTCTTGGCCGTTCATCTCTAAAAAATAAGTTGTATCGAATTCCGAATCGCTTTCCGATATTTGACTCAAAAGAGTATTCAATTTTATCTCTTTGAACAGTAAAGAATTCTAATGACCACTCTAACCGCATAAAAAAATGATTGTTCTCGTGATCCGTATATTGATCCAAATCAATTATATTCCCATGATTGCTATAAATAAACTCGGTAATAGAGCTAACAATACCTTGCTGATCCTTACACTCTATTAACAAAACTGCATTCGCCATAATAATCCATTAAAAGAGGATACCTACAATTGTTAAATATAGGTATTCCAAAACCATTTTTTCATAATGTAATTTAAAAGGATAGTTTTCTGTCGAAATTTACCACCTTTAATTCAAACGCATTCCGAACAGGCATACATCGTCCACTTGGTCTTCATGCTTACGCCAATTTTTATAAAATGAGATCATTTCTGCTTTTTGAACAGCAACTGAAAGACTTGAAATGGATAAAAGTTTTTCATGGAGTTTACGTTTACCCATTTTTTTACCTCTAGGCCCACCAAACTGATCCTTATACCCATCTGTAGTAGCATATATAGAATCTCCGCGATTAAGCTGCTTTTCAATCATTGTAAATTTATGATTGGTAATAATATGCTGGCCAATTGGATTTTTATCTCCCTTTATTTCCTCTAATTTTTCTCCAGACACAATTACTAAACCATTCATAGCGCCACTAAACTTCATTATGTTAGTATTTAAATCTAAACACAATATTGCCAAATCCATACCATCCCCAATTTGTAACTCAGCACTTTTATCCGTAGAAATCAATTGGATTATAGAATTTCTTAACTCTTCAAGAATTGTATGCGGAGCAGTAATCTCCCTGCCAAATATAATCTCGTTTAACAATGAAATTCCTAAACAACTCATGAAAGCCCCAGGAACACCATGTCCTGTGCAATCACCAATAGCAACAATTAACTCGTTGTTTACAATGTTACTCCAATAAAAATCACCACTTACAATATTTCGAGGTTTATAAAATGTAAAATGCTCCACTCCTGCACCATCCATATGAAAGGAAGAGTTTAACATGGCCTGCTGTATTTTTTGAGCATAATGAATACTATCGGTTACATCTTTATTTCGAACTTTTAACTGCTGATGTGTTGCATTCAATAAGTCTCTTTGAACTTGAAGCTCCTCTTTTTGGGATTCAATTTTCTCATTTTTGTCTTGTAAATCTTTATTTGTATTTCCTAATTTTAAATTAACATCTTCCAACTCCCGGTTTTGAGCCTCTATTTTAATTTTCTTATCCTCTAACTCATCATTTTTACTCTTTAAAACCCGATTCTTTTTTGTTCTAATTATTCCAATTGCAGCAAGAGCAAAAACAAGAATTAATAATAGCACTCCAATACCTATTAAAAATTTAAAACGAACCTGATCTTTTTCGCGTTTTTCTTTCTCTAAATTGTATTCAGATTCTTTTAAATCTTTTTCCTGTGCCAGAATAGTTAATTCCCGTTCTTTTCTGTCCAATTCAAATTCAGAATTTAATTGAGTTACTTTAAGGTCCATTTCACTTGAGAGAATTTCCTCATTAACTTTTTGAAACTCCTTGTAGTAATCTAAGGATTTTTTGTAGAGCCCAATTTTTTCATATAGAATTTGATAAGACTGATAAATTTTTCGCTTTTGTAAATTATTTTTTGAACTATCCGATAATAATAATGATTTACTCAAATAGAATTCTGCCTCCTTTCTATTTTTAACATGAGCGAAAAAGTTACCCAATTCCCAATAGGCATCCTCTGTTAAACCTATATTGTCAAGAGTATCTAACAATAAAATAGCTGATTGTAAGTTGGATAAAGCATCTTTTTCATCACCCAGTCTTCTTTTTGCATCTGCCATGTTAATTAATGAGTAAAACTGGCCTTGTAAACTTTTTTCTTCCTTAGCCAAATAATAGCTTTCATCAAATTGATCTAAAGCAACTTTATAATCGCCCATTTCTAAAAAGATGTTTCCCATACTTGTATAAATAACTCTGTTTAACTTCGTGAGTTTATGCTCCTCTGCTGCTTTCAAAGCCTCACTTAGGTAATTAAGTGCTTTCTTGTCCTGCCTAGTTTTATACAATACATTACTCAAGTTAATGAGAATACTAACTCTTGCATAGTGATCGTTAGAATTTTGAAAATACTTACTTGCTTCTATATAATATTCAACACTTTGTGAATAATTGCCTAATTTTTTGTTAGAAAGAGCTAAAAAGAAATACCTTTTCGCATCAAGAGAGTCGTTATGAGGGGTTTCAAGTGATTTGTTTATTAAATTTTGAGCTTTGTGGTATCGTCCTTTGTTTAAGAACATGATACCTTCATAATACTTTAGTTTTGACTCAACTTCCTTTGTGAGAGGGATATTATTTTCCTTATGAAAATCCTTTAAGCGCTCAATGTAGTAAACGGAGGAGTCTGACTGTTTCTTGTTAACAACACCTTTTATTATATTAAAATAAGCACTGATTTTCTCATCTTTAGAGGTTGCTGAGTTTAAATCAACTAAACGTTCCTGATGAGTTTTTTTTCCGAAAGCAAAGACTGATAAAACAAACAATAAAAGGAATAAAAATTTGTTCAACACAAGTTAAATGTTTAGCGGTTACTTAACAAATTATAACCTTTAATGTGTTCCCACAAAAAGGGCCGAAATTATGGCCCAAATTTATCCCAAATATTTTAAAAGTATTGCACTTCTTGAGGAATGTTTTAACCTTCTGATGGCCTTTTCTTTAATTTGACGCACTCTTTCACGGGTTAAGTCAAATTTCATACCTATCTCTTCTAGTGTTAAATTCGTTTTTGCTGTTGCTTCAATGCCGAAATAAAGCTTAAGCACATCTGACTCTCTTGGCGTTAGTGTTTGAAGTGCTCTTTCTATCTCTTCTTTGAGGGATTGGTCCATTAAATGAGAGTCTGGACGTTGAGAGTCCTTTGAACCCAGAACGTCATATAGTGTTCCGGAATCCGAATCATCTCCTAGAGGCGCGTCCATCGAAACAGCTCTGGAATTGTTTCTTAATGATGTCTCTACTTCATCTGGAGATAACTCAAGGGCCTCTGCAATCTCGTCAACGGAGGGTTCGCGTTCATGAACTTGCTCTAATTCTGAAAAAGCTCGATTAATCTTATTGATGTTCCCTATTTTATTAAGAGGTAAGCGCACTATCCTTGCTTGCTCAGCTAGGGCTTGTAATATACTTTGACGAATCCACCACACTGCGTAGGAAATAAATTTAAATCCTCTTGTTTCGTCAAAACGCTGAGCGGCTTTTATTAAACCCAAATTACCTTCATTTATCAAATCGGGCAGAGTTAGACCTTGGTTTTGGTATTGTTTTGAAACAGAAACAACGAAACGCAAATTGGCTTTGGTCAATTTATCCAGAGCTCTTTGATCTCCATGTTTAATTTTTCTAGCCAACTCAACCTCCTGCTCAGGAGTGATTAATTCTTCCTTACCGATTTCCTGTAGGTACTTATCAAGCGATAAATTTTCTCGGTTGGTAATCTGTTTAGTAATCTTAAGTTGCCTCATTACTTTTGTGGTTGTGGTTTGGGTTAAATTACGGGCTCAAACGCATTATGTTTCGGGATTTTTTCAATTTATTTAATATTTGCTTCAAATCCCAGCATGAATAGTGAAGGCCAAAAAGGTTACATTTTTTTAACCGAATTTATCAATAACTTATTGTTCAACAAGAAAATAAAACATTCGTTGGTTAATAAAACTAGTTTCATCGATTAAAATCAAACTTTCGTCACTAAAAAAGGTTATTAACTCTTTATTTTTTAATTAAATAATCTAGCTAAATTTGCAAAAAGGGTATTATTATGGACGGAAGGCATTTATCCAATAGAATATTAAAAATGGAAGTTTCAGCAACCATTGAGATGAACGCAAAAAGTAGAGCTTTAAAATCGAATGGTCTTGACGTAATTAGCTTAAGTTTGGGAGAACCTGATTTCCATACACCAGATATTATTAAAGATTCCGCTGTGAGAGCTATTCATGAGAATTATTCCAAATATCCACCAATTGCTGGCTTCCAAGATCTAAAGGAAGCAATAGTAAATAAATTCAAAAGGGAAAATAACATCAATTATAATTCCTCCGAGATTGTTGTTTCCACTGGCGCAAAACAATCTCTGGTAAATGTAATACTCTCATTAATAAATCCCGGAGATGAAGTTCTTTTACCAACACCATACTGGGTATCTTATATTGAACAAATTAAACTTGCAGGTGGAATTCCAGTTGAAATTCCAACCTCAATAGATTCTAACTTTAAAATCACTCCCGGTCAGCTACAAAATGCGATTACCGAAAAATCAAAATTGATTGTTTACTCCTCACCCTGCAACCCATCTGGCTCCTTATATTCAAGAGATGAATTAGAGGCATTATCCGAGGTGATAGTATCAAAAGAGGGACTTTTTGTCTTAGCAGACGAAATATATGAATACATAAACTTCACAGGTAACCCGCATACGAGTATGGCATCCTTATCAAAAAAAATATGGGAGCGAACAGTTACCGTTAATGGGATTGCTAAAGGATTTGCCATGACAGGTTACCGAATAGGCTATATCGGCGCTCCTGAATGGATATGTAATGCATGTTCAAAAATTCAAGGTCAATTTACCTCAGGAGCAAATGCAATTGCTCAACGTGCAACAATAACTGCTCTTGAAAACGGAAAAAAATTGGTTGGATATATGATAGAGGCATTTAAAAATAGGAGGAATAAAGTTTATGAAATGCTGAAAGAAATTGGTGGACTTGAAGTAAATTTACCTGAGGCAGCATTTTACTTTTTCCCAGATGTAAGTGCCTTTTTTGGAAAATCGTATAATGGAATTACTGTCAACAGTGCAAAAGATTTATGTTTATATATACTTAATGAGGAGTTACTTGCCGTAGTTCCAGGAGAGGCCTTTGGTTCTCCAAATTCAATTAGAATATCATATGCAGCGTCGGAGGAGGTTTTAATAGAAGCTATCCAACGATTAAAAAAGGCTCTAAAAAAACTAAATTAGACGGATTCCGTCTTTTTCAATCTTTATCTTTTGGTCTCTATATAAATTACCAACTGCCCTTTTGAAAGACTTTTTACTCATTAAAAGACGTTTGGAAATTTCTTCAGCATCACTTTTGTCGTGTAATCCTAGAAAACCATCGCTTCTTTTAAGTATTTCTAGAACTTTCTCAGCATTTGGTTCAAAGCTTGCAACCCCTTCTTTTTGCAAAATTACGTCAATCTTTCCATCATCCCGTTTTGTCTTTATAAACCCTTTAGTTTTTTGTCCAAGTTTTAGTGGCTGATTAACATCGCTCTTAAAAATAAGACCTTTATACATTTTATTTATAATCACGTTAGTACCTAAGCTTGACGAATGTAAAACCATTAAATCAACTTCATCTCCTTTTTCTAGAGCACATTCCTCATTATTCAAATATCTATTAAACTTAGATGTCCCAACCAATCTTTTAGTTTTTTGATCCAAATACATGTAAACAACGTATGTCACCCCTTCTTCCATTCTAATTGCTTGTTCTTTATATGGAACCAGTAGCTGTTTAACAATACCCATGTCCATAAATGCCCCCATACGATTAACTTGAGCAACAGTCAAAGCAGCAAATTCATTGATTTGTATGTGAGGGACTAAAGTTGTTGCAGTAATTCTCTCTTCATTGTCCAGATAGACAAATACAGCAATTTCATCACCAACTTTAAATCCCTCCGGAATATATACGTTTGGTAAAAGTACTTGATCAAAAGGATCCTCTCCCCTCAAATAAAAACCCTGAGGCTCTTGCCGAGCGGCTATTAACGTGTTGATTTTACCAATTTCAAAATTGCTCATACAACAAAGTTAATTTAATAATAATTGAATCAAAGTTTTTAGCAACTCCATATCATCATTAACGTTTTGACTTTACTTATTTGCCTTTAAATACTAAATTTGCACCTTATGAAAAGCCTAATTTACTTACTCGTTTACCCCTTGTTGGTAGTGTCTTGTATGAAAGATAGAAAAACAACATGGGATACGGAGATATTGGCACCTATTGTAAAATCTGAACTTAATGTATCTAATCTTTTAAAATCAGACTATGTAATCATAAATCCTGACAGTACTTTAAAACTCGTTTATTCCTCAGATTTATTCTCAATGAATTCGGATAGTTTTGTTAAACTTCCGGATTCAACTTTTGAGGTAGGCGCAAGCCTTCAATCTCTCGAATTACCAAGTGACACTTTTGAATACAGAATAACAATGGGAGAAATAGCTCAATCAGTAGGAGGATTTCTTGGACCATTCATACTTGCAAATCATGGAGGCACGATAAATAATATTTTTGGTGAAACAGAAACACAAGTTGATGGAAGAACAATTGACATTTCAATGTCTGATTTGTTTGATGAATTAATTCTGGACAGCGGTACTGCTGAAATAATACTTATTAATGAAACTCCGTTTGAAATCAAAAATGTTGATTTTGAACTAAGAAATAAGCCTCAACTAGGAGGCGAAGTATTAATTAACCATGTATTTACGTCCATAGCCGCTGAATCCCAGAGTAGTGAAAGTTTCATTTTGGAAAACGATACAGTAAAATCTGAACTAGAAGGAGTTCTAGATCAAATCGCGGTAAACATTACTGAAGGGGAAATTGAAGTAGACACAAATGAGGCAATTATTGCAAAAGTTATTGTAAGAGATTTGAAACCTATACAGGCAAAAGCCGTTTGGCCCAATCAAAATATAATTAACGAAACCAGAGTTATTCCGTTTGGGAGTAACCTAGATGTTGATTTTAAGGATGCTTCAATTCGAGAGGGAGAAATGTATTTTGAAGTCTATTCAAGTCTTGAGGATTCTATTTATTTGACGTACGAAGTTTCCAACTTGATTCATCCTTTAACGGGCTTACCTTTTACAATAGATACTATTATACCTCCGGCAGCTTCAGGAAGCTTCTCCTCCATGTCGAATACTTACCCAGTTAACGGCTATGATTTTGACTTTAATGGAAATGGTTATTTAACCCCAGGAGACGATCCTTCAGCTCTTTCCGACGACACAATAAACACCTTTGTAACCCATCTAACAGTAAAAATCCAATATTCGGGCTTAAAAAAAACATTGTCTATTGATGATACCGTTTTTGTCCAAGCTCAGGTAAAAAATTTAAAACCCCATTTTGCTAGGGGATATTTAAACAATAAAATCATCAATTTAGGACCCTCTTCTTTAAACTTTGATTTGTTTAATAAAATAAAATCAGGTCAGCTTGATTTAGAGGATGTGAACTTCGAAATTGAAGTAAATAACGGAATTGGTTCTTCCGCGGAGGCGAGATTTAGCAAAATAAGTGGAATTAACAAAAACAACAATAAAGTTGATGTAACATTTACGCCAGGAAATGAAGTAATGCAAATTAACTCAGCATCATACAATGGTGAAAACTACAGAACCACACACAGCACATCCTCCAAGACACTCACTACATTAAATTCGAATATTGATGCATTTGTAGAAAATTTTCCAAATACATTAGAGTACGAACTAGAAGTAGAGTTTAATTACGGAAAAACCAAACCCAACCTCTCCGAAATCATAAACCCCGACAACCCGCCAAACTTCATTCATTACGAGGACAATATTAAGGCCAGTTTTAACATGGAAGTTCCTTTATCTCTAATCGCAGACACATTAGTTCTTGTTGACACTTTAGATTTTAACTTAGTCAATGAAGCAGGTTATGATGTTGAAAGCGGTAAATTCAAATTACTGGTCGACAATGGATTTCCACTTGACGCCACTACATCCGTGTATTTTTTGGATGATACAGATTTAATCATTGATTCGTTGTGGAGCAACGAAACCATTTTAAGAGCTGAAGTTAATGAGACAGGCCAGGTAAATTCAAAAAAAAGAACAGTTATTAATTTTACAATCACAAAAGAGAAAATGGACATTATAAAAATGGCGACTAAAGTATATGTGATTGCCGGTTTCCACACTTTTGATTTTTCAAATCCTCAAAAAATCTACTACAAAATTTACAATAATTATTCTTTTGATGTAAAACTGGTTGGAGATTTTAAATACCAATTTTCAAATTAATTCAATGAAGAAAATTTTAACCATTCTACTATCATTTTTTGGTCTAGCGATAACAGCGCAAAATAATTTTCTTCTTCCAGATTCATCCAACCAAATTTTGATGAATACAAGAGGAGGAGTCGCCTCCTCAAGTATACCTCAAAAATTCATGAACAAATTTATTTTCCCGGATTATATTGACACAGCGCTTAAAGACGCGACATTAGGTAAAATGAAGAACATCAATTACTTTGGCGGTACATTTTTGTTAAATGCAAATATGATGCTGATTAAACGGGATGAAGATGCAAAAAAACAAAATTTGATTGGGTTTGGATTTGGAACAAACCGTGATGCAAACCTCAAATTCACAAAAGACCTTTTTAATTTAATCTTTAATGGTAATAAACCTTACGCAAACCAAACTTTAAACTTAAACAATTCCAACTTTAATTCTTTGGTCTATTCTTATTTAGAATTATCATTGGGTAAATCCGTAACGAATCATAGTAATATAAAATCAAGCCTATGGGCAGACTTTGGTTTGTTAATTGGCCATAGCTACACCGATATAAATTTTAACCAAGCATTGTTATTTACAGAAGAAAACGGGGATTATTTAGAACTTACTCTTTCAGAAAGCTCTATGTCATTATCAGACACATTGAGCACAAGTTTAGCCCAAGGCTTTGGAGCTAAAATTGATTTCTTTTATTCTCGACAAAATCAGAATTCTAAATTACTTATTGCCGCAGAAAACATAGGCGGTATTTTTTGGCAAAACACTTCATCTGCATACTTAGATACAACATTAAATTTCGAAGGAATTGCGATAGGTGATATTTTTCAATTAGCCGATTCGGTATGGAGTAAAGCTGGAACAATAGATAGCCTGCTTTCAACAACAAAAAAAGATGTATTTAGAACCATACCAATTAATTTTTCAACCTACTTCCGAAAAGAACTCAAATTGTTTTATTTCGATATTCTAGCGCGTTACAGGTTATTTGCAAATTATACCCCATACCTTAGGACAGGAATAAATTTCAACATGCGTAATATTAAACCGGGAATTACCGCTTCCTATGGAGGCTACAGCAACTTTAACTTAGGGGTTAATACAGATATAAATTTGTTCAACAGCCTAAAAATACAGCTTGGAACAAATAACATTCTAGGTGGCATACTTCCAAATTCAACCACTGCCTTAGACGCATACATAGGGATGCGATTAACAATCAACTAAAAAAGGGAACATAAACAGCTCCCTTTTCAACAATAAACATATTAGAAAATTATTTAGAATATTGCGCTTTGTGCAATGTTTTTAGGTTATAGTCAGAGGCCATGACCTCTCCGTAGCCACCAGCCGATTTGATTTGAAAAAGATCTCCCCTTTTTATTTCCGACATCTCTAAATCTTTAGCAAAACAATCTGTACTTTCACAAATAGGACCGACTATGTCATATTTAACCAATTCATCAGAAGTACAGGATAAATTTTCAATCTCATGATGCGCGTTATATAACATTGGTCGTATTAACTCGGTCATACCAGCATCAAGAATTGCAAAATTCTTTTTCAGCCCATGCTTTATATAAAGCACCCTTGAAATCAATGAGCCACATTGTCCAACAAGTGAACGTCCCAATTCAAAATGAACTTTCTGTCCCGACCTCAATTCTAAAAACTCATTAAAAATCCTAAAATACTCAGCAAAATCCGGAATTTGACTGTCTGGGTTGTGATAGTCAATTCCGAGCCCCCCCCCAGCATTGATAACCTTAACTATTATTTGTCGTGAGTAAAACCACTCCTGAATCTTATTAATTTTTGATGTCAAATTTTTAAAGGAAGTTAAATCCGTTATTTGGGAACCAATGTGAAAATGCAACCCAATAAGTTCAATATTTTCTGATTTTTTAAGCGCAGAGAGAACATCATCTAACTCCCACATATTAATACCAAATTTATTTTCAGACAACCCAGTAGTAATGTATTTATGAGTATTGGCATTTACATCAGGGTTTATTCGTAAGGCAATTTGAGCAGTTTTACCTTTAATTTTTGCTAATTCATTAATGACTTCAATCTCCATAATACTCTCGCAATTGAAACAAAAAATATTCAAATCGAGCGCTGAATTAATTTCCGCATCACTTTTTCCAACACCGGCAAAAACAATATCTGCTGGGTTAAAACCATTTTCAACAGCAACCTCTACTTCTCTTCCGCTTACACAATCCGCACCAAATCTCTTATCCGAAATCAGTTTTAAAATTGGTGCATTGAAGTTTGCTTTGACAGCATAGTGTAAATGAAAACCATACTTATCCGCTTCACTTTTTGCAGCGTCTAATGTTTTATTTAACAACTCCATGT
>MDTG01265728.1_pt1 | contig 16145 bp, 16 predicted proteins | sample 811421 | NCBI WGS metagenome assembly MDTG01 (sample SAMN05326645, study PRJNA326480) | marine metagenome | isolation source: seawater | place: Pacific Ocean: South East | collected 2011 | reverse complement strand
TATCAATCATTATTAATAAGGGGGTTTATTATATCCTTTAACAGATTCTGTAAAAATTTCATATCCATTTTCAGTTATTCCAACTGTATGTTCAAATTGTGCTGATAAAGACTTATCTTTAGTAACTGCCGTCCATCCATCATTTAAAATTTTAACATCATATTTTCCAACATTTATCATTGGCTCAATTGTAAATGTCATCCCTGAGTAAATTTCAGAACCAGTATTTTTCTTTCCATAATGAAGGATATTAGGAGTCTCGTGGAATGTATTACTAATTCCATGCCCACAAAAATCTCTTACGACAGAATAACCTTTGCTTTCGACGTAAGATTGTATTTCATTTCCAATATCTCCTAGTTTAATTCCAGGTTTTAATATTTTAATTGCATTCATCATTGAATCGTATGTAGCTTGAATCAAATTCTTTGCTTTAATAGAGGTATCTCCAATCACAAACATTCTGCTAGTATCCCCGTAATAGTCATTAACAATAGCAGTAACATCTACATTTATAACATCTCCGTCTTCTAAAATTCGATCTGATGGAATGCCGTGGCAAACAACATGATTTAATGATGTGCAAAGAGATTTTTTATAACCTCGATAATATTGAGGGGCTGAATGTCCGCCGTTATCTTTTATATATTCAAAACCTAATTGATCTATTTTTTCAGTTGAAATACCCGGCCTAATGAAGTCTGTAAGCATATCTAATGTTCGAGATGCTAGATTTCCTGCAACTCTCATTTTTTCAAATTTTTCTTTATACTTAATCATCATTAATTATTATTTTTTTTTCAATAAAAATTTCTTTAGAATTTAACTTGCATCTATAAGCAATAAAATTTAAACCTTTTTTTTTGGCTTCAACAAAATTGTTATAATAATCTGAATCTATGTCTTTTGCTATTCTAAATTTAGAAATATTTTGCATTTGAACTAAGAATAAAACATAAGGCTTGTATCCCAACTTAATAGATTCAGTTAATTTTTTAAGGTGTTTTGAACCTCTTAAAGTGACTGCATCAGGAAACTCAGCTATATCTTTCTCTCTGCTAAGAGTTACATTTTTAACTTCAATCAGGTATTTATCGCATAAAAAGTCAAATCTAGTATCGTCGGAATACTTAAATTCAGGTCTTATATTTTTTATTGAAACAAACTCTTTTATTAATTTATTTTCAAGACCATGTTGAACAATTCGATTAGCTCTATGAGTATTAACGCCGGTGAGATTTTTATTTGATTTAATCATTTCGAGAGTAAATTTTAATTTTCTTTTTGGATCATCATTTTTTGAAATCCAAACATCATTTCTTTTATTTGTTAAACCAAGCATTGATCCCGTATTTGGACAATGTGCTGTGATAACTTTATTATTTACTTCAACATCTACGAAAAATCTTTTATATCTCTTAATTAATTTGCCTTTAATTAAACTGTTGGTAAATTTCATTATAATTAATTTATAATAACAAATGGAAAATAAAAAAGTAATAACTGCTGGAATTATTATTATTGGCAACGAAATTTTGTCAGGCAGAACAAAAGACATAAATACCAGTACGCTAGCTAATTGGCTTAATACACTAGGAATTGAGGTTAAAGAAGCAAGAACAATCTCTGATAATGAAGAAAATATAATAGATGCTGTCAATCTTATGAAGAAAAAATTTGATTATATTTTTACTACCGGTGGCATAGGTCCAACGCACGACGATATAACCGCAGAATCAATTTCTAAAGCCTTCAAATTAGAATATGGATTTCATAAAGAAGCATATTCAATTTTAGAAAATTATTATAAGCCAGGTGAGTTTAGTGAAGGAAGAAAAAAGATGGCAAAGATGCCAACTTCTGCAAAATTAATTTTAAATCCAACTAGTGGAGCGCCAGGTTTTTATGTTGAAAATGTTTTTTGTCTCCCAGGTGTACCCTCAATACTTCAATCTATGATTGGTGGACTAAATAATATTTTAATTGGTGGCGATCCTATTTTAAACATTACAATTAATCTTAGAACAGTTGAAAGCGAAATTGCAAAGTCAGTGACAGAAATTCAAAATAAAAATAAAGAAGTTGAAGTTGGAAGCTACCCTTTTTTTAAAGCGGGAAAATTAGGAGTTTCTATAGTTATTAGATCATCAAATAAAACCAAATTAGAAAAGTGCAATTCTGAAATTATTAAATTTGTCGAATCTAAAAATATTGAAATTATAGAGAAAGTTTAATGCTTTATTTTGCATATGGAAGTAACCTAAATCATTTTCAAATGAAAAGAAGATGTAAAGATTCTATTTTTTTAAAAAAATTTGAACTCAAAGGCTATAGACTTAATTTTAGAAGCCAATATAAAGCTGCAGATATAGAAAGAAAAAAAAATTCTATAGTTCAAGGTGCTTTATTCGAAATTTCCAGAAGTGACGAAAAAAAATTAGATATTTATGAGGATTTTCCAATTCTTTATAACAAAATATATTTTAAATATTATAATAAGAAAGTAATGACTTACATAATGAACAAAAAAACTACTTTTAGATATCCATCCGAAAAATATCTTAATGTTATAAAACAAGGTTATAGAGATTGTAAATTAGATAATAAATTTTTAATAAAAGCACTTAAGTCAAATAAATAATGAAAACTTCTAAAATATTTACCAAGGGTGTTTTAGATGTTTTACCACTTTTAATTCCTGTAGTTCCATTTGGATTAATAATTGGAGTCATTGGTATAGAGCTAGGTTTTAGTCCATTGATGGTTTATGCAACATCATTAATTGTATTTTCTGGCTCTGCTCAGATAGTTCTTTTTCAGCTTGTATCTGGTGGTGCTTCACCAATTGTCACATTAACTTCAGTAGGAGTTACAAATTCAAGACACTTTTTATACGGAGCCGTTCTCTCTGAATATTTAGAAGATCTAAGTAATTCTTGGAAAGCATTCTTATCATATTTCTTAGTTGATCAATCATTTGCACTTTCACATAGATTTTTTAAACAAAATAGAACCTTAAAAAATAAGCATTATTACTTATTAGGTTCCGGTTTTACTCTATGGTTTACATGGCAAATCACGTCATTAATTGGAATTTTCTTAGGTTCAATTGTGCCAGAAGAACTTGGCTTATCATTTGCAATTCCTTTAACATTTTTATCATTAATAATTCATGAATTTAGAAAAATTGACCATTTAATAGTAATTTTTGTTTCTGGTTTTTTAGCAATTTTATTTTATGAAATTCCCTTTAAAGCATACATAATTGTAGCAAGTCTGGGCGCATTAATTGTTGCATGGATAATAACAAATATAAAATTTAAAAAAAAATGAATTGGATCATAGTTTTAATATCAGGTTTAATTACTTATTTTTTAAGGTATTCAATGATATCTTTTATTAAAAAAGATATGCTTAGTGAAAAAACAAGAACTTTATTAGGGTATGTTCCATCAGCTGTTTTTCCAGCTTTAATTTTTCCAGCAGTTCTTTTAGAAAAAAATGGGTCTTTTGTAAGCTATAATGATCCAAAAATTATAGCAATTTTAGTTGCCATGATTGTAGGTTACTTTTCAAAAAAAATAATTGCCACTATTCTTTCTGGATTAATATCATACTGGATTATAATATTTTTATTGTGAAGCTGATAATTAAAGAAAATTAATTATTGGCAATTATCAGAAGCTTCTTTTTTTATAAACATAACAAAAAATTCTTTTTTATAAATTTTACAATAATTGTCTATAGAGTTTACATTCTGCAAAAATTTATTTTTTTTATTTAAGATAATTATATCAGGATAATTGAATTTATTTAGAGTTGTTTTTGCAAACTTATTTTCTAATCTGACAAGTTCATCATTTGGTATAATAGTTTGTTGAAAGTTTATAGGTGAAGACTTCATTATATACTCATTAATTTCATCACTAAAATTTTTTGAGTCATTAAAAGTTTTTATTGGATTTGCCATATATTTATAGAAAAAAAAGTTACTTAAATTATAGTTTATATATCTCCAGCTAGATTTTTTATTTGAAATAAAACTACTAAATTCCTTTTTATCAAGATTTAGTAGCTTGAAAGATTTAATTAGATCATCTTCAATCATTTCATCTTTTTTAGGTGATAAAATAAAATATGTTAAGTTTAAATATTTAATATCATTAAGAACAGCCCAAACCATAAATCGATCATCAAATGTTAGCAAAGTACTTTCTTTTAAGTTGTATTTTTTTAAAATAATTTTAGATAAATCGTTAAATTCATTCCTTTCTTTTACTATTTCATTTTGATTTAAAGGCACAGCTTTAAAAATATTCGTTAATATGCAACAAATTATTAAAAAAATGGATGCTAAATTTATAATTTTAGTTTGTAAATATTTTAAAGGCAATCTGGAGATAAAATTGAATATGATAATTAAAATTAATAAAAATAAAAAAATAATTACTGTATTGTTAAAATGATATAAAATACCACTTTTATTAGTCAATAAAATAAATAAAAGTGGAGCAGTTAAACTGCTTACAAAAAATATATAAAAAATATTTGTTAATTTATAATTATAAAATTTTTTAAAATTTAAAGTCAAAACTAATAATGTTGATAAAATTAAAGAGATTATTAATTCTATTTTCAAATAAGCCGATAAATAATATTTAATTAGTATTATTTTTTGCTCAATATTAAGGCTTATTATGCCAAGTCTGCGAGTGTAGTCCTCTTCGTGTGCATTCATATTTATAATCATTGGTGAAATAATTATAATTAAAGTTAAAATCAAAATAATAGTTGATTTCCAATTTTGTAACAATTTACTAAAAATAGAAAGTTTATACCTGTAAAATAAGTAAATAATTAATATTGAAACTTGTAAAAAGAAAAAATAATAAAAACTAGATAAAGTGACTCCTAAAATAATACCTAATATAAAAAAATTCTTTTTTGTGAAAAATTCTTTTTTTTCTAAAGATAATATTATATACAAAAAAATAAATAAGAACCAAGAAGTAATCAATGGCCTTGGAAATCTTAGTGTGAAAATGTCATCTTTAATTATTTTTAAATAGGTTAAATCGCTAACAGGAAAAAGTGAGAAAACTATTGGTGTAACAAAAATAACTAAAGCATAAAAAATTGATAATTCTCTCGAATAATAAAGATTAAAAATTTTATATAAAGTTAATATAAATAAAAAAATAAAGATATATTCAATAATTATAAATGAAAAACTGCCAACAAATTTATAAAAAATAGACGGAATTGCTACACTGTAAAATGGGAGCATAACATTTTCTAAATCTTCGATAAACGGACTAAATGAATTATTAAATTCAAAAATAGCTAAATATTTTACTAATGGAAAATAATGATACCCGTCAGTAACACTTTCAAAAATTACTTTAATTGAGGATGTTTCTTCAAAGTAAAAATAAGAAATAAGCCATTTTGGAAGATATAATAAAAATGAAACAAATATTAAAAAAAATATATCATTTTTATTTGTCATATTAGTTGAAAATTAATCAAACCTTGTTTTAAAATACATTAATTATAAATTATTTGAATTTAAGTACCAATTGACAGTTCTTTTAATTCCTTCTTCTAATGAAATTTTAGGATTAAAATTTATTTTTTCTTTAGCTAATTCTATGCTTACATTTCTTCGGTTAGGACCAATGGGCATATTTTTATCCCAAACTATTCTACCTTCATAATGAATCTGATTTTTAATAATATTTGCAATTTCTTTAATTGATGTTTCTTTGCCAGAGGCTAAATTTAAAGGTTCACTATCATTATAATTTTCTGCCGCTGATATAATTCCATTAGCGATATCTTCTATATAACAAAAATCTCTCGTCGAATCTCCATTACCCCAGACAACTACTTCCTTTTCGTTATTTTTTTTTGCATCATAAAATCTTTTAATTAATGCAGCTATTACGTGAGAAGTATCTTTTTTAAAATTATCTTCTGGACCGTACAAGTTAGTCAAAATAACCATGATTGAATTAAAGTTATATTGTTTTCTATAACTTAAAGAATGTGTATGCATTATTCTTTTTGCTATTCCATATGGAGCATTAGTTGTTTCAGGATAACCATTCCAAATATTGCTTTCTAAAAACGGAATAGGAGAATTTTTTGGATATACTGACACTGTTCCAATATTAATTATTTTTTTCACATTTGAAATATACGCATTATGTATCACCTGAAGATTCATAATAGCATTTTCATAAAAAAATTTTCCTGGATTTTTTTGATTTACACCTATTCCACCGACTGTAGCAGCAAGATGAAATACAATATCAGGTTTTTGGTCTTTATACATTCGCACAACATCGTCATTATTTACCAAGTCATAATCTTTGTGGTAAACTACTGATATTTTTGTGGGATTTTTTTTTTCCAATAATTTGATCAAATGCTTTCCTAAAAAACCATTTCCACCAGTAACAGTTATATTTTTGTTTTTCAAAAAATTGGCCATAATCAATTCTACTAGTATTTATAATAAAATATATTATTATTTATAATTAAAATATTATTTAAAACACATATCATTACAATATAAATTATGAAAATTGGATTTGTTTTACCCTGTTATAATGAATTCGATAATATATTTATTCTGATTAAGCAGATAAAAAAAATTTTTAAAAACCATTTAATTGTAGTAATCGATGATTCATCGACTAACGAAATTAAAAAAAGAATAAGAAATTATAAAAAAATAAAATATTATAAAAGAAAACCTAAATCAGGAAGAGGATCGGCAGTTTTATTTGGAATGGATAAAGTATTAAAAGATTCAAAAGTTGATTTGATAGTTGAAATGGATACTGATTTATCAAGTCACCCCAAAGAACTACCTGGAAATATTAAATATTTTAAAAAAGAAAATTTGGATTTATTGGTAATGAGCAGATATTTAAAAGGAAGCAAAATAATTAATTGGCCTTTTAGAAGGCGACTGTTTTCTTATTTATCAAATAAACTAGCAAATTTTTTGCTTAAAGTTAATGTTAGTGATTATACAATGGGTTATAGAATTTACTCTAGATCAGCCACCAAACATGTAGTTAAAAATTGTGGAAAAGTTGGTGATGGATTTATAGTTTTATCCGAAATACTTAGCGAATTAAATTTGAATAACTTTAAAATAAAAGATGTTAAAACTATTTTTATTAATAGAGTAAAAGGATCTAGCACCGTAAATTTTAAGCTTATTTACGAGTCATTGATTGGAATATTTAAAATTTATTTAAATAAATCAAAAGCTTAATTTATATAATAAAATTTATGAGCAAATTATTTAAACTATATTTACAGAAATCAAGAAACTTTGTTCTGGGCGATTTTAGATCAATTAGATTAAGCGATTTGATAGTTCAAAAAATACTTAAATACAATAAGAAAAAAACTGTAAAAATTTTAGACTATGGTGCAGGCCATCAACCGATGGTAGTTTATTTTGTTTTTAAAAAATTAACTCAAAAATATAATAAAGTAGTATTAGTTGATTGTTATGATTTTTATTCTAAGAATGAAATTAAAAAGTTAAATAATAATAGCAATAAAAATATTAAATTTTTGCACATTAATTCAATCGCAAAAAATAAAAAAAAATATGATTTTTGTTTTATTAATGATGTGATTCATCATATAGGTATAGAAAAAGAAAAGTTAATATTAAAAATATTGAATAATCTTATAAATGTTTCAAAAATAGTTATTATTAAAGATCATTTTCAAACAGGTTTTTTTTCAAATAATATAATCAGACTTATGGATTTTTTAGGTAATTATTTTAATGATGTAAGTACTCCAGAAAAATATTACACGAAAGAAGTATTTCATTCATTACTAAGCAAACTTAAGGTTAATATATTAGAAAGAATATCTAGAATTAAATTATATCCTTCTTTTTTACTATTCATGTCAAATCCAGATTTTAATTTTGTTTACTTAATAAATAAAAAATAATGAAAATAAATTATCGACCCGAAATTGATGGTTTAAGGTCTATTGCTGTAATATCTGTCATTATCTACCATGCCCAAATTACTCTATTTGGAAATCAATTTTTACCTGGAGGATATATTGGAGTTGATATTTTTTTTGTAATTTCCGGTTACTTAATTACCTCAATTATCCTCAAAGAATTAAAGCTAAAAGGGCAATTTTCGTTTATTAATTTTTACCAAAGAAGGGCTAGAAGAATATTGCCCGCGTTATTTTTTGTTATGTTGGCATCTATCCCATTAGGATGGTATTTTTTGTCTTACACAAATTTTGTAGACTTTGCAGAATCAATATTATTTTCACTTCTTTTTAGCTCTAATTTTTATTTTCATTTCACGGGCATAGAATATGATTCTGTACCTAGTATATTTTTACCTTTTTTACATACTTGGTCTTTATCAATCGAAGAACAATATTATATTATTTTTCCTATTGTATTATTATTACTGTATAAATTTTTTAGAAAAAATATTGCAGGTATTTTTGTTTTTATTTTAATCATAAGTCTTGTTTTTGCACATTTTGGATCATTAAAAAATCAATCAGAGTCTTTTTATTTTTTACATACAAGATTTTGGGAACTTATGTTTGGATCAATTCTAGCTTATTTTGAAATAAAAAAAAATTTTAGATCTAAAAATCATCTTTTAAATTTTTATTTGCCAATTATTGGAATAATTTTAATTATATATTCAATGTTTTTTTTTAATCATAATACATTGCATCCATCAATTTATACAATAATTCCAATTTTAGGTGTTGGAATGATTATTTGGTATTCAGATAAAAAAGATCCTGTAAAAATAATTCTTTCTTCAAAAATATTTGTAAGCATTGGATTAATCTCTTATTCTTTATATTTGTGGCACTATCCAATTTTTGCTTTTTCCAGAATTGCACAATTTACTCAAGGAAATGTTTTTAAACAAGTAATCATAGCTTTAATTATTTTTATATTTTCATTTTTAACTTATCAATTTATAGAAAAACCTTTTAGAAATAAAAAAAATAAATTTAGAAAAGTTTTTGGTTATTTATTAATTATTGCTGTTTCAATATTTTCTTTATCAACAATTATAATTTTAAAAAATGGATTCAAATACGATGTGCCAGAGAGTCTAAATATCGATAATTTTGATTACAGATACAAAGAAGTAGAATTATATAAACAATGCCATAGAAATTTCAATGTAGAGAAAGATTTTTGCACTTTTGGAAATAATGAAAAGAGCGTTTATTTGGTCGGTGATAGCCAACTTATTTCAATTATGTATGATTTAAAAAATAAACTAAACAATAATAATCTCAATCTTGTATCTATGACTAGTCCTGGACAGGTATTGCTTTTTAATAAAGTTCAGAAAGATAAAGATAAAAAATATCAAAAATATAGGTTAGAAAAGTTAAGTAAAATAAAAAATTCAATTATAATTATTGGTGGCAAATACTCACTACATGATAATAATTTTTTAGAAAATGAAATAAAATCTTATAAAAAATTTTTTAGAGAAATGACAAATCTAAATAATAAAATCATTTTATTAGGTCCTATACCAATCATAGATAATCCCTATGACATAAAAAAAATGGGCAGAAATGAATTTAGTAAATTTAAAAAAAAAGGATTTGAAGATCAGTTTATTTCTAAAGAAAGATTTTTTATTCAGTCTAAAAATACCAAAAACTTTTTGAACAATTTTAAAAATAAAAACATATTTTATGTTGATTTAGAAAAAATATTTTGTGATTCTAATGCCTGTTATTCTGTAAAGAATAAAAATGTTTTATTATCAGATGACGATCATCCATCAATTTATGCCGCAAAATTGATTAATAACTTATTATTAGACAAAATTAAAAATATTGTTAATTATTGATTTGTAACTCATTTTAGCCAATTTTTATTTTTTCTAAGATATTTAGCTGAAAATTTTGCATTTATTTTTCCATGTAATTTTTCTTTGATATCTAATTTTTCTAAATTTTCTTTAAACAATGACCAAAATTTTTTTTGATCTTCAATGTCATGATTTGTATCTTGCCAATTGTTATTTAATCTTTCATCCATTTCTATTGCAAAATCTTTTATCTCATCAGGTGTATTTTCAATTAGCTCAACATTATTATTTAAAAAATCATTAGAATTGGTGCTAAGCGCAACATTAGATGAAAATATTTCAGACATTGTTAATTCTTTGTTATTTAATTTATTTATATGGTGTTTGGTTAATAAAAGGTATTTATCGCTACTTGTGTATATGCTTAAACCAAGAGGAACGTGTATACATGCAATCGGTCTTCTAAAAATTGCTGGTATAGCATCTATCCCAACTCCAGTAGTTAAGCAGAAAGAACATTTCGCACCAATGTAAACATCCATAAAATCACTCCTCATATTTGAATTAGAATAATCTATGATTTTTGGGTTTGATGATCTCATAGGTTTTATAACATTAATTCCCATTCTAAATATATAATATCCTCTGCTAGCCAGTTCCTCTGCAGCTAAGATATATTTTTCAATATCACCGTCCCTATAACTATGATAATCCCATTTTTTAGTGTCATCTTTTTTAAGATAACGATTTAAATATCCCGAATCTCTAACTGTTAAGCAAACAAACTTAGCATTATTAGGCAATCCAAATTTTTTTAATATTGATTTTCCTTTTAGCTCTTCATCATCAGTAAAATTGATATGAGGTCCAAATTTATCAAATAAATTATAAACATCTCTATCTAAATATAATGGGCTAGTAATTGTATGTTCATTTTCTAAACCTGTTATTTTATAAAATAAATTAATAAGATTATTCACTGGTCTTAATATCCAATACGGTAGGATTGTTAATTTACGTTTCCACATATCAGCCAAAAATTGATTACATACATATTTTTTTAAATAAAAAAAATCTTTATAATTTTTAGCAGGTAAATTAATTTTTTCGTCTATTTCACAACAGTACAGTTCTGTCTCAGCAGAAAAATGACCAATTCTACTTGAATGTAACTCTTTAATTCTAATTAAAAACCAAGGTTTAATGATGATAATAATAAAAAAAATTGGAATTGATATTAAGTAAATTGGAAATATTACAAGAAGAGAAATTAATTTTTTTATTAAAACTTTTATTCCACCATTTTTAATTTGTAAATAATGTTTAGTTAAATATTTATTCAAAATAATAATCAATTTTTTACCGTATTAAATATTATAAAAATGCATTAAAAAGGACCCTTGAAACTTGGATCAGGTATATCTATTGGTAATTTTTTACTTTCTTTATTAATTTCTATCATAATTGATTTATAATTTTTTTTAATGACTGGGAAAAACTTTGATAATTCATTTATAATTTTTCTTTTATCCGGATAGTGATTTTTTAAATAACCTCTAGAACTTGGGGTAGGGTAATCTGGCATACCAATTCTGATCGGTGGTTTTGTTAAATAATTAAAACAACTTGTCGTAATTTCTGAAACTATTTCAGATCCAATTCCTAGTATCTTACTTCCTAAATCTATTGTAACTAGTTTGCCAGTTTTCTTTACAGAACTTTTTATTTTGCTAAGTTCTAGAGGTCTACAAACTCTTAAATCAAATAAATCAATACTGATATTGTATTTTTTGAGTATTTTTGAAACAAAAAGACACTCGATTACATTTAATGAATTAGCAACAATAGTTACATCTTTTCCGTTTTGAATTTTTTTTGGTTCTCTAATTTGTGATTTATAATATTTATTTGGCACTAGTCCTTTAATATAATGACACCATCTATGTTCTATTACAATGACAGGGTTGTTATCTTCAATTGCGGATATAATCATTCCTTTTGCATCGGACGGAAAAGTTGGGGTTATTACTTTTAAACCAGGAATTATTGAAAAGAGATTTTCTAAACTTTGAGAATGTTCAGGTCCTTGGCCCCAACCTCTACCAACAATCAATCTTAGAACAATTGGCACAGAATGTTTTCCCATACTTGTGTAATGTGTTTTTGCTGCATTATTAATAATTTGCTCTAATGCAAGTAATGCAAATTCAACTCTATGCATACTTATAACTGGCCTTTTACCCATAAATGATGCACCTATTGCAACACCAGTAAGAGCATTTTCAGATAAAGGCATTTCAATAATTCTTTTTTTATTGAATATTTTATTCAAACCCTTAGTTGTGCCATACACAGAAGATGGGTCACTAATACCTTCGGCTTGAAATATTACATTTTTATTTTTTTTTGCAGCTTCAATCAAACCTTCTCTGATAGCCTCAGATCCAGTAATAATTCTAGATTTATTTTTATTTAATTTTTTAGGCATAAACGAATTTATTAATTAAATTTGGAGTAGGTAATTTTGATTTTTCAGCATACTCGAATGATCGGTTAATTTGTTTTATTAATGTATTAGAAAGATTATTAAAATGTTTTTCTTTAAAATTGTGTTTTTTAATTAGTTCTTTTTTAAAAATTTTTATTGGATCTTTTTTTTCCCAAAGTTTAAATTCTTTTTCTGTACGATAACCAATTTTATTATCATAATTTGGTCCACAATGCTCTCGATGTCTGTAAGTATTTAAAGTTAATAAAAAAGGACCTTTTTTTAATTTGCATTTATTTATAAGTTTTTTAGTAATTTCATTAATTTTTGTAACATTATTTCCATCACAAGTGAAAGATTTAACTCCATGTGCTGCGCCAATTTTATTAAAAGATCTTGTAGGTTGTCTTTCATTAATATGTGTATAAACAGAATACAAATTATTTTCACATACAAATATAATTGGCAATTTATTTATAGATGCAAAATTTAAGCTTTCATGGAATATTCCTTCTTCAACTGAACCATCTCCTAAAAAAGATATTGTTACTTCTTTAGAATTATTAATTTTAGAATTTAGAGCAGATCCTGTTGCTAGCGCTATACTACTAGAGACTAACGGAACGCTAGCAGTTACACCCATTGATTTATCAAAAAGATGCATCGATCCACCTCTTCCTCCGCAACATCCAGAAAGTTTTCCATAAATTTCAGCTAACATTTTTTTTAGATCACCTTTTTTTGCTAGATAATGCCCATGTGATCTATGTGTACTGAATATTCTATCTTTTTTTGATAATGCATTGCAAACTCCAACGGCAGCAGCTTCTTGACCAATTGATAAATGAACAGGACATCTCATTTTTTGTTCTTTATATTTTTTTGCTATCATTTCTTCGACAAGTCGAATAAATAGCATTTCTTTAAATAGCTGAAATTGATGTTTTTTACTCATAAAATCTTTCTTATACTTTAGTCCAGAACCAGTCTCCACTATACTTAGCTTGTTTGAAAATTTCAAACCATTCCTTTGGATAGCCATGTGTTTCAGCAGTTAAAACCCATTCCAAAAACATTTTTTTTTCTTTGTCATTTTCATAACAGTCTACTTGAACAAAACTTTTGCCTTTGGTTACTCTTTCTATTTCTTTAAGGGCTTTAATACAGTCTTTTTTTTTTAAATTATGAATACAATTAAAGGATAATACTAAATCAAAGTAATTATTAGGAAAATTTATTTTTTTTGCATTTCCTTTAATTAATCTTGACGAAATTTCTATTTTAGAATTTTTTATAGCATAATCAGAAATATCTACGCCATAGGCATCTATACCTAGATCAACTAAATCGTTAACTAAAAATCCTTTGCCACATCCTATATCAAGAACTCTATTTCCTTTTTTTAACTTATAATAGCGTATTATTCGTTTTGCTACTTTTTTCCATCTCCCATCATATTTATAACCACCATAACCAAATTCTCTCTTTCCATCAAAATACTCTCTTCCAAATTTCTTAGAAACTTCAATATGTTTTTTAGTTTTTTTTTTTGATCTATGAAGAATGTTTCTTTTAACTTTTGGAATAGAATTTAATAAATTTATTTTAACCATTTTATCTGTAAAATAATTTTATTTTATTAAGCATAAAATTAAGATGTTTTTTTGATAAATATTGATGCACAGGTAAAGTTAATAGTTTACGAGCTTGTTTTTCAGATACTGGAAAACTTCCTTTTTTATAATTAAGATTCTTAGCAGCTCTTTGAAGATGTAGTGGCTTTGGGTAATGAATTTTTACATCAATTCCAGACTTTAATAAATATTTCATTAGTTTATCCCTGTTTTTAAACAAACCCATATATAATGCAAAAGCTTCTACATTATTTTTTTTCCTTGGTGGAAGAATAACATTTGGGAAAAGTTCTTTTAATTTACGATCCAAATAACTAGCATTGATATTTCTTTGCTGAATTGTTTTTTTTACTTTTTTTAATTGATGAGATGCAACAATAGCTTGTAATGGCTGTAATCTTTTATTTTCACCCCAGATCTCAATATTATCTCGATTAGTCATTCCATGATTTCGAAACTTTTTAATCCAATTTGCTAATTTGTCATTATTGGTCACAACCATTCCTCCATCTCCCATAACATTTAAAGTTTTTAGGGGGTGCATGCTAAAAGCGTTAGCTATGCCAAATGTACCTGGTCTTTTTTTATTTAATTGAGCTCCTATACCCATGCACGCGTCTTCTATAACAAATAATTTATTTTTTTTTGCTATTTTATTAATTTTAATCATATCAGGAGAAGCACCTCCCCAATGAACTGGCAATATAGCTTTTGTTTTCCTTGTAATAGCTTTTTGAATTAAATTTACATCAATTTGATATCTGTTATCGCAGTCCACAAGTACTGGTGTTGCTCCACAAGATACAATCGCTCCAACAGAAGCATAGAAGGTATTACTTACTGTTATTACTTCGTCACCTGGAGAAATTCCTATACTTTTTAAACATAAAATTAATGCATCTGTCCCATTATTTGTTGAGATACAGTGTTTTACACCAACATATTTAGCGAATTCTTTCTCAAATTTTTCAATATATGGACCAAGGGTAAATTGAGTAGATTTAATTAATTTTTTCCATTGATTAAAAATTGGGTATGGATTTTTAAACTCATAAGGCAAGTAATTGTAAGGTACTTTCATAATTTATTTTTTATAAAAATCATTTATTTTTTTACATACAAATTTTATTTCTTTTTCCTTTAAATGTTGGTGAAAAGGAAATGATAAAACTTGTTTTGCGAACTGTTCAGCATTTGGAAAATCACCTTGTTTATAGCCCAAATATTTTGTTGCTTTATGTAAATGCAATGGTGTTCCATAATATATTAAAGATTGAATGTTAAATTTTTTTAAATATTTTTGTAATTGATCTCTGTTCTTGCACAAGGTAATAAACATGACATAAGAATTATATTGAAATTTTTCATCATCAATAATCTTTACATTGTCTGTTTCGATATATTGTCTATAAATATCAATATTCTTTTGTCGTCTTTTAATAATACTTTTTAATCTTTTTAATCTAAAACTTAATATCTCTGCATGAAGTGAATCTAATCGAGAATTGACACCAATAATTTCTACATTATCTCTACCTTTAAGACCATGGTTTCTGTAAAGTTTAATTTTATCATGTAGCTTTTTATTATCTGTAATTATAAATCCTCCATCACCTACTGAATTTAAGTTTTTTAAGGGGTGAGTAGAAAAAGCTGAAATTTTACCAAATGTACCCGCATGTTTTTTCATGTAATAAGATCCCATTGCTTGTGCCGCGTCTTCTAAAACATCAATATTTCTTTTTTTTGCAATATTTAATATTTTTCTCATATTACAAATTCTACCAGTCCAATGAACTGGCATAATAGCTTTAGTTTTTTTTGTTATCGCACGTTCTATCAAATCAGTATTGATATTTAAATCTTCATCTACATCTACGAAAACAGGTTTTGCGCCTATGTGTATAATTGAACTGGCCGAGGCGATGAATGATATCGGAGATGTTATTACTTCATCTCCTTTTTTAATTCCCATAGCCCAAAGAGACATCATTAAACCATCTGTTCCAGAATTAACTCCCAAACAATATTTTGATCCAGTATATTTACAAATTAATTTTTCAAAACTTTCAACTTCTTTCGTTAAAATAAAATTACCTTTAGTTAAAACACGTTTAACACAATTTAAAATTTCAGATTTTTCTTCTTTGTATC
>MDTG01117004.1_pt1 | contig 16146 bp, 13 predicted proteins | sample 811421 | NCBI WGS metagenome assembly MDTG01 (sample SAMN05326645, study PRJNA326480) | marine metagenome | isolation source: seawater | place: Pacific Ocean: South East | collected 2011 | reverse complement strand
TTGTTGACTTAAGATTCACTGACCCAAAAGGTAAGCTTCAACATTTAACTATGGACTCTACTGTCGTTGACGAAGAAATGCTTGATAAAGGTGTTTTTTTTGACGGATCTTCTATAGCTGGTTGGAAAGCAATAAATGAGTCTGACATGATATTAAAGCCAGATTTAGAAAGACCAATTATTGACCCATTTAATTCTCATACAACACTTAATATTTTTTGCGACATTTTAGATGCTGTGAAAAAAAACCCTTATGAAAGAGATCCTAGAGGAACAGCAAAAAAAGCTGAAGCTTATTTAAAAAAAACTGGAATTGGCGACAAATCCTATTTTGGACCAGAGCCAGAATTTTTTGTATTCGATGATGTTAGATTTAAAAATGATATGAATGAAACAAGTTTTATGATTGATAGTTCAGAAGGCCCTTACAATACCGGAAAAAAATATGAAAACGGTAATATGGGTCATAGGCCTGGTGTCAAAGGTGGATATTTTCCAGTTCCTCCTATTGATAGCGCTCAAGATATGAGAGGAGAATATTTAAAAGCTTTGAAAGATATGGGAGTTAAAGTCGAAAAACATCATCATGAAGTTGCTCCAAGTCAGCATGAACTTGGGATGTACTTTGGAACTTTGACTAACATGGCTGATAATGTTCAATTGTATAAATATGCCGTGCAAATGGTTACACACTCATTTGGTAAAACCGCAACATTCATGCCTAAACCTGTAAAAGGTGATAACGGATCTGGTATGCACTGCCATCAATCAATTTGGAAAGGTAATACTCCTCTGTTTATGGGTAAAGAGTATGCTGGTTTATCAAAAGATGCTCTATACTACATTGGTGGTATTTTAAAACACGCCAAAGCAATTAATGCATTTTCTAATGCAACAACTAACAGTTATAAGCGTTTGATTCCAGGTTTTGAAGCTCCAGTTATTTTGGCTTACTCAGCTAGAAATAGATCAGCTTCTTGTAGAATTCCAGTAATTATGAATCCTAAAGGTGCTAGATGTGAAATAAGATTCCCAGATGCGGCTGGAAATCCCTACTTAACTTTTGCATCAATGCTTATGGCGGGAATCGATGGTATTAAAAATAAAATCGATCCAGGTAAATCTTTTGATGATGATTTATATTCTTTATCAGAAGATCAAGTAAAAAAACTTCCTACAGTTTGTGGCTCGCTAAGAGAAGCTATGCAAAATCTGGATGAAGATAGAAAATTTCTTACTGAAGGCGGTGTATTTACTGACGATCAAATTGATGCTTATATTGAATTAAAATTTCAAGAAATATATAAATTCGAACACACACCTCATCCTATAGAGTTTGAGATGTATTACAGCGATTAAATTTTGAAAGACTCTCCGCATCCACAACGTTCAGTCTCGTTAGGATTTTTAAATATAAACTGAGAGGAAAATTTCTCTTTTTTGTAATCCATTTCTGTTCCTAAAAGATACATAATCGCTTTAGGATCAATTAAAACCTTAACACCTCTGTCTTCTATAATCTCTTCATTAGGCCTTATGTCTTTTGCATATTCCATTACATAAGACATTCCAGCACAACCACCAGACTTAACGCCTACCCTTACCCCTATTGCTTTGTCCTCAGCTTTTGACATTATTTCTTTTATTTTGTCAGCTGCATTTTGACTAACTTTTATTACTTGTTCGCTCATAAATTTAATTCTAACTTTGCTGCTTCAGACATTTTTTCTTTTGTCCAAGGCGGGTTCCAAACTAACTTTAAGTCTACTTCATCAACACCTTCGAGATTTAATATATTATCTTTGACCGTATTAGGCAAACTTTCAGCAACTGGGCAATTTGGTGAAGTTAATGTCATTTCAATATTAACTTTGTTTTTCTCAATAATTTCTATTTTATATATGAGGCCTAATTCATATATATTTACCGGTATTTCAGGGTCGTAAATTTTTTTAATTTCCGAAACTATTTTTTCTTTCAACTCACTCATTTTTTTTCTATTGCCGACAGTAAAGCGTGCCAAGCCATTGTTGCACATTTAACCCTCATAGGGAACTCTTGTACGCCAGATAAAGATGTAATTGTAGTCATCTGGTCGGATGTAAGACTATTAATAGTGATTTTTTTTTTATTTTTAATCATGTTTAAGAAATCATTACTAATTGTTGTTATAAAAGATAAATCTTTTCCTTTAACTATTTCAGTTAGGATTGATGCAGATGCCAAAGAAATAGCACATCCTTCTCCCTCAAAACTTAAATCTTCAATTTCTTTATTCTTATTAAGTTTTAAATAAATATGGACTTTATCACCACATAAAGGGTTGTGTGCGTTTGCATCATTTGTAAATCCTTCACACTTACCTTTGTTTCTAGGATTTTTTCCATGATCTAAAATTATTTCTTGATATAAATCTTTAAGTTCCATTTAAACCTGGAATACTTTCTGACAATTTTTAATTGCATCTGACAAAACATCCATATCTTCTTTATTATTATAGATCCCAATAGAAGCCCGAGCAGTAGCTGAGATACCAAGCTTATCATGTAAAACTTGACAGCAATGATGTCCTGCTCTAATTGCTACGCCATCTTCGTCTAAAATTGTCGCTATATCATGAGGGTGAATATCTTTAATTGTAAAACATAAAACTGAACCCCTTTTTTCTGGACTTCCAATTATACTTACAGAGTTATTTTTTCTAAGTTTTTCTAAACCGTATTCTAAAACTTCATTTTCATGTGAGGCGATATTTTTAATTCCAATTTTTTCTATAAAATTTAAAGCTTCCGCGAAAGAAACTACCTCTGCAGTTTGCATTGTTCCAGCTTCGAACTTTGTATGTTCTTCAGCAAAAGTGATACTATCCTGTTTTACTTCGTTTATCATACCTCCTCCACCCTGATATGGGGGTAAATCATTTACCCATTTCTTTTTCATATAAAGAATTCCAAGACCATTTGGGCCGTACATTTTATGACAAGATATTGCGTAAAAATCACATCCAATTTTTTGCATATCAATATGTGAATGTGGTGCACCTTGTGTGCCATCTATTAAAACCGGAATATTTTTTTCTTTTGCAAGTTCTACAATTTTTATAATAGGTAAAACAGCTCCAGTTACATTTGATATATGGGTGATAGCAATAATTTTTGTTTTATCTGTGATTTGCTTTTTTATTTGGTCTATTTTAATATCGCCATTATCATTAATTTGAGCAAATTTTATTACTGCACCTTTTTCTGATCTAAGGTAATGCCATGGTACGTAATTTGAATGATGTTCTAACTCTGTAATTAATATTTCGTCACCTTTTTTAATATATTTCTTTCCAAAAGAGGATGCAACTAAGTTAATTGCTTCTGTTGCTCCTTTCGTAAAAATTATCTCTTCACGATGTTTAGCGTTTAAATATTTTTGAACCTTATCTCTAGTAGCTTCAAATCTATTTGTTGCTTTTACTGCTAGTGAATGAACACTTCTGCCAACATTAGAAAATTCTGTCTCATAAAAATTTGATATTTTATCGATAACTACTTTTGGTTTTTGAGAGGAATTTGCACTATCTAAATACACTAATGGCTTTCCATTAATTTTTTGAGTAAAAATTGGAAATTCTTTTTTTATATTTTTAATGTCCATTTATATGCCCATCTAATTTATCCAATAAAAACAGTTTAATTTCTTCTTCTCTTAATTTTTCCAAGGTTTCACTTAAAAATCCATTTATAAGCATCTTATAAGCTTCTTTTTCTGGGATACCTCTAGATTTTAAATAATGTATAGAGTCTAAATCTATGCTTCCAGAAGTTGAGCCATGGGAACATTTTACATCATCAGCATAAATTTCTAATTCTGGCTTGGCATCAAATTCAGCTTTATCGTTCAAGATTAAAGCTTTACTAAGTTGATAAGCATCTGTTTTCTGGGCTATTTTTTTCACAAAAATTTTTCCTTGATAAACGCCTTTACTCTGATCATTTAAAACATTTTTAATTTTCTGATAGCTTTGACAATTTTGAGCATTATGATTGACTCTAGTTTTAATTTCCTGATGTTCAGAATTTAATAAATTTAACGCTGAGTAAACTGTACTTTTCGCATGTTCTTGATTTAGATTAATTTCAATATCAAGCTTATTAAATTTTAAACCTGTGGAAAATATATAATTATCAAAACTGGAGCTTTTTTCTAAATCACTTTTTATATATTTATAAAAATAACCCGCGCATCTTGAATTATTAATAAAAATATTTTTTAAAGATGCATTTTTTTTTACCCTAATATCTTCCATTGAATTTACCATAAAGTTGTCTTTGGATTTATTATCAATGTAATTAATTATAGTTAATTCAGAATTCTCATTTAAGATAATTGAATTTTTATTATTAATAATAGTTTCTTTTAAATTTTCAGAAAAGTAATTATAGATAATTAAAGGTTTATTTAACTTATAGTCTTTAGATATTTCTAATAGAAAACCTCCCGTAGCTAAAGCGTTATTAAGCAAATTTAATGAATTATGTTTATCTAAAACTATATTATTTTTGTAATCAAAATCTATTATGGAAACTTTATTATTATCCTCATAATTAAAACTGCTATCTGTTAGTTTACCGTCTAATAAAGATATATAATTATGTTCAAATTCATTAATTAATTCTAATTTTTTCCTATCAAATAAAAAGTCTTTATTTACAATATTGCTAAAGTTTTTGCTTAAAATAGAACTTAGATCAGTAAATTTCCAATCTTCATCTTTTTTATTTGGAAATCCGTTTTTATAAAAAAGGTCTAGATTTTTCTTTCTTAAATTTTTAGCCTCAGGAGAAAGATCTTTTATATTTTCAACTTTAAAATCGTAAAACTGTTTCATTTAAGTTATGTTTGTATAACCTGTTTTTTCAAGCTCAATACCTAGATCTGCACCCCCTGTCTTAACAATTTTCCCTTCAGATAAGACGTGTATAAAATCTGGTTTGATATAATCTAAAAGTCTTTGGTAGTGAGTTATAATTAAAAAAGCATTTTCTTTATTTCTATATGAATTAACTCCATCTGCAACTATCCTTAAAGCATCAATATCTAAACCTGAGTCTGTCTCATCTAAAATTGACAACTTAGGTTGGAGTAATTTCATTTGTAATATTTCATTTTTTTTCTTTTCACCACCTGAAAAACCAACATTCAATTGACGAGATAAAAACTTTTCATCAATACCTAATTCTGACGCCTTCTCTTTAATTAATTTTAAAAAAGTTAACGTATCTAATTCTTTTTCACCTCTAGCTTTTCTTACAGCGTTTAAAGAAGTCTTTAAAAAAATATTTGTGTTTACTCCTGGAATTTCTAAAGGATATTGAAATGCTAAAAATATTCCCTTTTGAGCTCTTGCTTCCGTGGAAAGTTCACTAAGATTTTCGTTATTAAATTTAATTTCACCTTTTGTTTCGTAACCATTTTTTCCTGATAATACGTTTGCTAAAGTGCTTTTTCCTGAACCATTAGGGCCCATTATTGCATGAACCTCTCCTGGTTTAATGTTTAAATTTAAACCTTTTAAAATGTTTTTATTATCAATTTTGGCTTCTAAATTTTGAATATTTAACATTATCCTACGCTTCCTTCTAAGCTTATAGATACAAGTTTTTGCGCCTCAACTGCAAATTCCATGGGTAATTGTTGTAAGACTTCCTTGCAAAAACCGTTTACTATTAAACTGACAGCCTCTTCCTGGTCTAATCCTCTTTGATTGCAATAATAAAGTTGTTCCTCATTTATTTTTGTGGTTGTTGCTTCATGCTCTATTGTTGAGGTTGAATTGCTATTTTTTATATAAGGAATCGTATGGGCTCCACATTTATTGCCCATTAATAACGAGTCACATTGAGTATAATTTCTAGCGTTACTTGCTTTATTGTTAATATCAACAAGACCCCTATACATATTATCTGCGTTACCAGCTGATATTCCTTTGGAAATTATTTTGCTTTTCGTATTTTTTCCTAAATGTATCATTTTTGTACCAGTATCAGCCTTTTGATAATTATTTGTGATTGCGATTGAGTAGAATTCTCCAACTGAATTATCTCCTTGTAAAATACAACTAGGGTATTTCCATGTAATGGCTGATCCTGTTTCAACTTGTGTCCAGGAAATTTTTGAATTTTTTCCTCTGCAAGCACCCCTTTTAGTAACGAAGTTATATATTCCTCCAACACCATTTTCATCTCCTGGATACCAATTTTGAACAGTTGAATATTTTATTTCCGCATCATCTAAGGCTATTAACTCTACATTAGCAGCATGAAGTTGATTTTCATCTCTCATCGGTGCAGTGCACCCTTCTAAATAACTTACATAACTTCCTTTGTCCGCTATGATTAAAGTTCTTTCGAATTGACCGGTTTCTGAGGCATTTATTCTAAAATAAGTCGAGAGCTCCATTGGACATCTTGTATTTGGAGGAATATAAACAAATGAGCCATCTGTGAACACTGCGGAATTTAAAGTAGCAAAATAATGATCGCTTAAGGGTATAACTGAACCAAGATATTTTTTAACAAGTTCTGGGTGTTTTTGTATCGCTTCCGATATGGAACAAAAAATTATTCCTTTCTTTGTCAATTCACCTTTAAAGGTTGTTGCTACAGAGACTGAGTCAAAAACAGCATCTACTGCTATTCCATTTAGTCTTTTTTGTTCAACTAACGGTATTCCTAGTTTTTTATAAGTTTCTAAAATTTTAGGATCTATTTCATCTAAACTTTTTGGTGTTTCAGATGCACTTTTCGGTGCAGAATAATAATATAAGTCTTGATAATTTATTTTTGGATATTTAGGTTTTTGCCAATTAGGTTCTTTTAAAACTTGCAATCGTTTGTAAGCTTTAAGCCTCCAGTCCAACATCCATTTTGGTTCTTTTTTAATATTTGAAATGAATTTAATAGTTTCTTCGTTAAGTCCCTTTGGAGCTCTGACGTTTTCTATATCAGTAGTAAAACCGTATTTATAATCTTGTTTATTTTTTAAATCTTCTACTTTCATTTATTTAAATTTTGATTTTTTTTAACTAAATCTTGTAATTTAACTTTTTCAAAAAAATTATTTATATGTTGATCAAGTTGATCCCATAAATTGTGGGTAATGCATTTTGTGGATTTGCTATTACACCCTTTTTTAGACTCTTTTTTGCAATTTAATGTTTTTACTTTTTCATCTACAGCTGAAATTATATTAGATATTTTAATTTCTTCAGGTGGGACTTCTAATATGTACCCCCCTTTTGCTCCTCTTGTGCTTTTTACTAAATTATTATTTTTAAGTTTAATGAATATTTGTTCTAGATAAGCTAGCGAAATATTCTGCCTTAAAGAAATGTCTGTCAAACTAGTAGGGCCGCTATCTTTAAACATAGCTAAGTCAGCCATAGCCATTACTGCGTATCTACCTTTAGTGGTTAATTTCATAAATTAACGTTGTAATACAGCATTTTTTAATTAAATCCTACTATTTTAGTATGAATTAAATAAAAATATTTGCCGCACAAAAACATGATATAAAACAATACTTTTTTTTTAAAATAATAATCATTATCAAATATGAAGCCAAAGAGTTTAGAAATTTTCATACCTGGACCCGCTGGTAGACTTGAAGCAAAATATTATAAAAATCCAAAGTTTGGTTCTCCAGTTGCTATAGTACTGCATCCTCATCCTCAATATGGAGGAACTATGAATAATAGAATAGTTCAGCTTATGTATAACATTTTTTTAGAAAATGGTTTTTCAGTTATTAAAGTAAATTTTAGAGGAGTTGGTAAAAGTGATGGCGTTTTTGATAACGGGCAAGGTGAATTATCCGATGCTGCAGCTGCTTTAGATTGGATTGAAAGACAGAATCTAGATTATAGTCAATGTTGGGTTTCAGGATTTTCTTTTGGATCTCTTATTTGTATGCAATTAATTATGAGAAGGCCTGAAGTAAATAATTTTATTGCTGTATCACCACAACCAAATGTATATGATTTTTCTTTTCTAGCACCCTGCCCAACATCAGGAAAAGTTATTTATAGCGAAAATGATGAATTAGTAACTGCAGAAAGCATTAATGAACTAGATAATAGAATTAAAAATCAAAAAGGTGTTGAGGTAATTTTTTCTAAAATACAAAAATCTAATCACTTTTTTAAAGATAACGAAAAAGAATTAGAAATAGAAATTGAAAAATATTTAAAAGAAAAAACAGCACTAATTTAATTTAGCAATTAATTTTCCACCAACACAAGATGATTTGCAACCAGTTGTATTGGGAAAAGAAATTGGTAACTCTAACACAGATCTTATAGCTAAAAATGCAAATGCTTGGGACTCTATAAAATCTCCATCGATTTTATAGTCATCAACTAATTTAAAACAAACATTTGTCGGTAAGTTTTCTTTGATTTTTTGTATTAAAGCTTTATTTTTTCTACCACCCCCGCAAAGTAATATTTCTTGTATATTTTTTTCGGAATTTTTCAAAGATAAAGTTAATTCTTCACCAATAACACTTGCTGTAAAATCTGTTAAGGTAGCAACACCGTCTTCTAAACTTAAACCCCTTGCAAAAGATATATCAAAATCATTTGTATCAAATGATAATTTTTTTTTACTGCTTCTATTCATATACAATTCTTGAGCTTGTTCAAAAATTATTTCATTTTTTTTTCCACTGAAGGCAAGAAGACCATCTTGATCAAATTTTTTATCAGAATTTTTTCTTACCCAAGCATCTATAAGACAATTCCCAGGCCCTATATCTTTGCTTATTAATTTAGACAAATTATCTTTATCTTTAATAATAGTAATGTTGGAGATGCCTCCTATATTAAGAAAACATACTGGTAATTTAATTTTATTTTGTACACTGACTAAATGATGAAAGATGGGTGTTAAAGGCGCCCCCTGCCCTCCATTTAAAATATCATTGCACCTAAAATTAAAAACTACATCTTTATTTGTTAATTGATTTAATAATTTTCCATTTCCTAATTGTTTAGAAATTTTTTCTTCAGGATTATGATAAATTGTTTGACCGTGAAAACCTATTATAGTTTCATCAGTTATATTAAGGTGTTTAGTTATTTCAGCATGAAAAATTGTAATTTTTCTCTCTAAATTATTTATTTCATCATTGTAAGTTTTCAGATGTTCAATTTTATGAATTTTTTCTTTTAAAGCGTGAATATCTTTATAAATACCCGAGTCATATTCAAAATATTTATCTTTGATTAGCTCATATTGATTTATCCCATTAGTCTTCACGATAGACGCGTCTACTCCATCCCCGGAGGTACCGCTCATTAAACCTAAAGAGATCCAATTTTTTTGCATATTTCTATTTATTTATAACAATTTTTGTATAATAGTTGCTTAAGTAAATAGCACTATGAAAAATGATTTTTTACAGGAAATGCAAGATAGAGGGTTTCTTAATCAATGCACTAATTTAGACAAACTAGGTGAAATTTGCAATAAAAAATCAATATCTGGATATATAGGATTTGACTGCACCGCTAGTAGCTTACACGTTGGTAGTTTGTTGCAAATTATGATCTTAAAGTTGATGCAAAAATATGGTCATAAACCAATTGTACTTTTAGGGGGTGGTACAACTTTAATTGGAGACCCATCGGGAAAAGACTCTACAAGAAAAATACTAGAACAGAGTGAAATTAATAATAACATTAAAAGTATAAAAAAAGTTTTTAATAAAATTTTAGATACATCAAATAAAGACACTTCTCCAATTTTCGTAGACAACGCTGATTGGTTAACAAAATTAAATTATATTGAGTTTCTTAGAGATACGGGTAGTCATTTTACAATCAATAAAATGCTTACCTTTGAGAGTATAAAATTAAGACTAAGTAGAGAACAATCTCTTAGTTATATGGAATTTAATTATATGATCCTACAAGCATATGACTTCTATCAACTATTTAAAAATAATAATTGTATTTTACAAATTGGTGGGTCCGACCAGTGGGGAAATATTGTTAATGGTGTAGATTTAATTAGAAGAAAATTACAAAAAGAAGCTTATGGTCTTACATCGCCGTTAATCACTTTAGCCTCCGGAGCAAAAATGGGCAAAACTGAAAAGGGAGCAATTTGGTTAAATGAGGATAAACTTTCTTCATACGATTACTGGCAATTCTGGAGAAATACGGATGATAGAGATGTAAAAAGATTCTTAAGCTTTTTTACCGAGATCCAGCCAAAAGAATTAAAAGAGATATCTAATAAAGAGAAAAATATCAACAATCTTAAAGTTTTATTAGCTAATGAGGCTACTAAATTACTTCATGGTGAAGCAGCCTCAAAAAAAGCAGAAAAAACTGCTAAGGATACTTTTGAAGTAGGAGAACTAAATTCAGGTTTACCAGAAATTAAAATTAAATCTTACGAGGTTGAACAAGGTATTAATATTTTAGACTTTATCTCAAACAACAAAATTTTATCTTCGAAAAGTGAGGCGCGAAGGGTGATTGCTAATAAAGGATTTAAAATTAACGGTACTATTATTGAAGATGATAAAAAAATCATTCAATTAAAAGATTTTGAAAATAAAATTTTTAAACTATCATATGGTAAGAAAAAACACTATTTAGTCAAAATTATTTAGTTTCTTTATTTCTCTCAATAATTTTTTGTATAAATCTTGGAGTCAATGTTCTAATAGGATTTATTGATGTTTTGATATTACCTTTGGGGCCCTTCATTTTAAAACTTACACCGAATAAACCCTCTCCAACCTCTTTAGGAATAACAATTTTTCCAATTACAGGTATTTTTGAAATCATTTTATTTAATGTTTTTGCCGGAACTATTGTTCCTCGTAGACTTGTTAAACCATTTTCGTCTTGATAACCCTCCATTAAAACAGACAAGCTTGGACCCAAAGCGAGTATTTCATTTAATTTTAAAAAGTTTTTATTTTTTTCCATATCTATTTCTAAAATATTAAAAGAAAGTCCTTCTCCCTCAGCTAAATCCGCTAGCCCACCTAAATCCGCTAAGGATAACAATTTGATTACTCCAGGAGCGTTTATTACTTTAAAATTTTCAATTATAAGTTTTGAGTTAGATTTTGAGTCATCAATTATTGAAGTGTAGATCAATTTTCCACCGGAGAGACCTTTAAAAAAACTGTACTCGCTTAATAAAGATCTTGGTAGATCTGAATAAATCTCTAAATATTTCTTATCATTATCTTTGTTTTTCTTCATTGATATATCTAAGAAATTATTACCCCCGTAATCACCTTTTGAAGATATCTTAATAAACTGACCTTTTTTAATTTCGCCTATTAATTTAAAATTTTTTAACTTCTCAGACATAGGTACATTTATATTCTTAAAATTTATTTCAATAGCACTGTCAATTTCTTCAAATATATTTTCTTCACTATTCTTATTAAAATTTTTTGCTAAATTAGTTGCATCGAATTTATTACCTTTAATCAAAATTTTTTTATCTTTTTCAATTATAAAATCATTACTTGATGTTGCCACCTCTATCTTCTTAAAAGATAAAAGCTTATTTTTAATTAAATTTAGACCTTGTATTTTAATTATGTTGCTTTCTTCCTTATAATTAAGTGTATTTATATTAAGATTATTTTTTTTCTTTTCCAAATCTAAAAATAAATTTGCAACAGTATTTTTCGGTTTTTTATAATTTATCAATTCTATTTCAATATTATTTTTATAATCAAAATCTAATTTTAAATTTAATCCAAGCTTATTTAAATTATTTTCTAAATTAATTTTTAAGAAATTTAAATTATCAAAAGAATACATCCCTTCTCCACTAATTTTAATATCGTTAGATTTAATAAATGTTTTTATTTTTAAGTCTGATAAATAAACATTTGTTATCTCTTCGGTAAAAATTTTATTTTTTAATGGGCTTGATAATTCAAAATTAGTTTTCTCTATTTTTCCTGTAAAATTATAGTCATAATCTTTAACTTTATAAGTATTATCAAACTTAATAGAAAAATTATTATTAAAATCAGCTTTAAAGTTTTTTATACCTTTTACAAAATCGTACTTTTTTAAAAATTTATTATATTTTTTTGCAACCTCTTCATTAATATTGATCTTAGAATTGAAATTCGAATTAATATCAATTCCGTTTGCAAGATTTAATTTTATGTCGCCATCAGATATCCTTATATTCTCTATCACGCCTGAAATATTTTTAAACAAAATATCGCTTCTATCTGCAAAAAAACTGAGTTCAGTCTCTTTTAAATTAATATTGCTTAACAATTCAATATTTAAGCTTTTTATAGTACCTTTAGCTATAAAATCTTGTATTAGGCCCTCTTCATCTAAAAATATTTCAATTTCAGAAATTAATTTTCCATCTTTAATTCTATTATTTAATAAACTTTTGACAGTTGATGGCTTAATTATTGAGGTTAATTTTTTTAATTGAATAACATCTAACTCTTCAGACACAAGACTAATTTTTTTTATTTTTAGATCCGATTTTAAAATTGGTAAAAAATCGAGATATACTTTAATATTTTTAACGGGTACTAATAAATTTCTATAAATAATGCCAGGATTTTGTGTTTCTAAAAATAAACTTAATTCTTTTGGATTGATTTTAAATTTGATAGTTTTTAAATCTAAATTTATATTTTTTGTTTGCGAAATTTTTTCAATAATTAATTTATTAAACTTATTTGTTTCAACACCTATAGTGGACAATATCACAATTAAAGTAATAAAAAAAATAACTATAAATAAAATAAAATAAGATACTATTTTTTTCATTTTTTGTTTTTGATCCCTTCTTCAATAAATTGATCAATGTTTCCGTCTAAAACACTTAAAGGATTTGTATTTTCTGTTTTGTTTCTTAAATCTTTTACTAGTTGATAGGGTTGTAATACGTAAGATCTTATTTGATGTCCCCATCCTATATCAGTTTTATTAGTTAATTCTTTTTGATTTTCCTCTTCTTTTTTTTGCATTTCGTGTTCATACAACCTGGCTTTTAACATTTTAAAACAAGTTTCTTTATTTTTATGTTGTGATCTTTCATTTTGACACTGCACAACAATTTTTGAAGGTATGTGAGTTATTCTAACTGCACTGTCAGTCGTGTTAACATGTTGTCCACCAGCTCCGCTAGATCTATATGTGTCAATTCTCAAATCTTTTTCATCAATTTTTATATTAATGTTATCTTCTACAGCAGGATAAACCCACACACTTGCAAAACTAGTGTGCCTTCTTGCGCCGCTATCAAAAGGTGAGATACGTACTAGTCTATGCACGCCAGACTCGGATTTCATTAGACCGTATAAATAATCGCCATTTACTTTCACCGTAGAAGATTTTATTCCAGCTTCGTCCCCTTTATGCTCACTTATAATCTCATATTGAAATTTTTTTTTATCAAACCATTTCATATACATTCTACGAAGCATATCTGCCCAATCCTGGCTTTCTGTTCCTCCAGCTCCAGCATGAATTTCAAGATAGATATCGTAATCATCATTTTCACCTGATAAAAAACAATTAATTTCGTTTTTTTTAATCTCTTTTAAAATTTGATCAATTTTTTTATTACAATCCTGCATGGTTTCTTCGTCTTTTTCTTGAAAAGCTAATAGATATAGATCTTTAAGATTGTTCAAATCTTTTAAGGATTTATTATAGGAGTTTAAAATGTTTTCAAAAATTTTTTTTTGTTTAACAGTTTTTTTTACTAAATTTTTGTCTTTCCAAAAATTTTCTTTAAGGGAAATTTGTTCTAATTCCTGAAGTTTACTCTTAATATTTTCCCTATCAAAGATACCCCCTAATATTATTTAGGGATTTTTCTGTTTCACTAAATATAGTGTCAAAATTTTCCATTAATAAAATTGTCTGAATTTAACATTTTTTTCCCGATCATTTGATAAGATTAAATTGTTATTATCTAAATTGTTAATATCTTCTAATTTCAAAGCTTCGGTTATTATGTTTTTTTCTCCGGCTGCAGATTTTAGTCCTGTATCATAATTTAATGATGTTAAATAGATATTTTCTGGTATTTGAAATTCCTGAAAATCCTCTTTATAAAGAGCTTTTTCTACAAAGTCTTTAAAAATAGGTAGAGCGGCTTTAGAACCAGTTTCAAATTTACCCAGAGTTCTTGGATTATCATAACCAATATAAACTCCTATTACTAAATTTGAAGAAAAACCTATAAACCATGCATCGTAATTGTCATTAGTAGTACCAGTTTTGCCTGCTAAAGGTACTTTTAAAGTTTTTAATTTTTTTGCAGTACCCCTTTTTACGGCTCCTTGTAAAATTGAAGCCATTTGATAGGCGGTTTCTTCACTTATAACTTTTTCTTTCTTATTTTCGATTTTGGGTAATTCAGAAGTTTCGTTACTTATAAATTTGTCGCAACCTATACACTTTACACTTTTTTCTTGAAAAATTGTTTTACCTCGTCTGTCTTGTATTCGAGAAATTAATTTTGGATTTATCTTATTCCCTCCATTAACAAATGGTGCGTATGCAGAGGTTAAACTAATTAAAGTTGTTTCTGCGGCACCTAATGAAACCGAAAGCAATTCTGGTATTTCGTCATAAATGTTAAGTTTTTTTGATAAATTTAAAATTTCTTCTAAACCTAGAATTTTTGCAATTCTTACAGTCATTAAATTTCTCGAATATTCTATTCCTTTTCTAAAAGTTGAAGGTCCATAAAATTTTTTTCCATAATTTTCTGGTTTCCAATTTTTAAGTCCCACTCCTTGGCTTTCAACAAAAGGGGCATCAAGTATGATTGAGTTTGGCGCAAAGCCTTTTTCTAAAGCTGCAGCATAAACTATTGGTTTAAAAGCTGAACCTGGTTGTCTTTTTGCTTGGGTAACCCTATTAAATTCACTCGTTTTAAAATTAAACCCACCAACTAAAGCCAGTACATCCCCTGTAAAAGGTTCTAAAGCTACAATTCCACCATTAACTTTTGGGTATTGTTTTAATAGCCAAGAATTATTTTCCTTTTTAACAAAAATTATGTCACCAATTTTATGAATGTCTTGAATTTTTTTATTTTTTGGAACAGTCCATTTAAAATTATTGTATGTTAATATACCTTTAAATTTGCTTTTCTCTTTATCAATTATTTGAAATTTTATTTTGTTACTATCAAAAGAAATAATTTCTGCAAATTTCCAATCTAGAGTTGGATCAAGTTTGTATTGATAAATTATATTTTGCCAGTTTTTATTTGTAATTTTATTTGTTATTCGACCTCTCCAACCTCTTCTACGATCATATTCTTCAATACCTTTTCGTAGAGATTTTAAAGCTTGAATTTGATAATTTATTTTTAAAGGTGTTCTTATGCTTAATCCTTGAGAATAGAGTTTTTCAAAACCATAAATATCTTTTACGATTCTTCTAACCTCTTCTGTATAAGAATTAGCTTCGTTTACTATTTCAATTTTTCTTCTTTTAAGTTTTAATTTCGATTCCTTTAATTTATCCAATTGTATTTTATTTATAAATTTATTTTCTTCTAAATTTTTTAGAACTAAATTTCTTCTAAATTTTGCAACTTCGGGATATTTGTAAGGATTATATCTACTAGGAGCTTTAGGTAAAGCTGCTAACAATGCTGCTTCGGAATAATCTAACTCTTTTATTGATTTATCAAAATATTCTAAACTAGCTGCAGCTATTCCATAAGTGCCCTGACCTAAGTAAATTTGATTCAAATATAGTTCTAAAATTCTTTGCTTTGTATAAGCTCTTTCAATCCGAAAAGCTAAAATTGCCTCTTTAATTTTTCTTTTCATAGAAACCTCATTCGTAAGCAAAAAATTTTTTGCAACTTGCTGGGTAATAGTCGAAGCCCCTTCAAGTCTTTTGTTTTGAGATAGATTCTTGATGTTTTTAAAGACTGCTCTTAATACCCCTTTTGCATCTATTCCTGGATGACTAAAAAAATTTTTATCTTCTGCTGAAAGAAAGGCGTTTATAACTTGGTTGGGAATAGACTCAAAGGGAATAAATAATCTTTTTTCTAAAGCATATTCAGCAATTAATTTATTATTTTCTGAATAAACTCTGCTTGAT
>MDTG01081874.1_pt1 | contig 16146 bp, 11 predicted proteins | sample 811421 | NCBI WGS metagenome assembly MDTG01 (sample SAMN05326645, study PRJNA326480) | marine metagenome | isolation source: seawater | place: Pacific Ocean: South East | collected 2011 | reverse complement strand
GGAGACGTTGCCTGTCCGCAGTGCGGTGATGTGCATGTCTGTAAGGCGTTGATGGCGCCGAACATTGCGCCCAGCCGCAAACGCGCTCCCGCCTCGCCCGAGGAAAGCGACCGCGCCGAAAGCCGAGCCCGGGAGGTGGCGGAGAAAATTCTTGAAGCGGTCGGGAATATCCGATCCCACGTAGAAAAGAACTTCGACAATGTCGGTAACGAATTTGCCGAGGAGGCGAAACGCATCCATTATGGCGAAGCGGAAGAGCGCGGTATCTATGGCAATGCCACAGATGAGGAAGCGGATGAACTGGATGATGAAGGTATTGATTTCTATCGCCTGCCTACCAACGGCCGCCGCAATAGCTAAACGCGGATAATCACCATGACCCCTTTTCGAACTGATCGACCGGAATGTGCTGCTAGGCACTGTCCTATTCTTTTTTCTCCGAGAAATACTCGTCCATGGAAACGCTGCAGGGCGTGAGCAGGGGTAGTAGCGTGCGCTGCCAATTAAGCCCAGGCTCAGAACAAACTCGTACGTGACATCGTTCAGAGGGATGATAATCATGCGTCCGCTGCGAATTTCTGCGATGGCGTTGCCATGAGGTTCGGCGGCGACGTTCTTTATATCGTGTACTCGGTGTCCCGGCGGTTTAGCCAATTTGCCTCAGGTGGCCCGAGTCGCAAACATCATGTAGTTGATATCCAGATCTCGACTTTCGCGCCAACTACCGTCCACGGGGTTGTAGCCGAGGCCGGTTAGATCCCTGACCTTTATGCCATGGGGCTCAAGATCGTTCGCCAGTTCCGACGGACGCACAAATTTTCGCCAATCGTGTGTGCCTGCCGGCAACCATCTGAAAACGTATTCAGCCCCGATCTTTGCCAGGACCAGGGACTTCAAGGTGCGGTTGAGGGTCGAGAGCACCATGGCGCCACCCGGCTTCACTAGGTTCGCCGCCATTTTCAGGAAGAGGGCCCGGTCGGCCACGTGCTCTACCACCTCCATATTCAAAACCACGTCAAATTTTTGGCGCTCACGGTCCATATCCTCGGGCAGGGTATGGCGGTAATTGATATCGAGACCGGCGGCCTCGGCGTGATGACGAGCCGCATCGATCGTCTCGGCGCCGGCGTCAATGCCTGTCACGGTCGCGCCTAAACGGCACATGGGCTCTGTGAGCAACCCGCCGCCGCAACCTACGTCGACGAGACTGAGACCTTGCAACGGCATCTTGGATGTCGGATCGAGGCCGAAATGTGTGCATAGGCAGTTGTAGATATAGCCCAGGCGCGCCGGGTTAAGCTGGTGCAGGGGTCGGAATTCGCCGTCCGCGTCCCACCATTTCTCCGCCAGGCGGGCAAATTGGGAGATTTCGTCTGGATTGGCGGTGGAGGCGTTCATTTATTGGTACCCGGACTTGTCATGCGTTCCGTTCATAGAGTATGAATGCGCCGCCCGGGCTGCAACCCATTCCGCCAACGTCGCCTCCGCTGGCGCCGTGCGAGCTAGAATTTGGCGTTATTGCATGGCCGTGGCTCGCAAGAGTTCGACGAAAGAGAGATCCCATGGCGCGCATAGTACAAAAATTTGGTGGCACGTCCGTCGCGGATACAGATCGGATCCGAGCCGTCGCCAAAAAAGTGAAGCGCGAGATTGACGCTGGGAATGAGGTGGCCGTGCTTCTTTCGGCCATGGCCGGCGTGACCAATCAGCTTGTGGCTTACGTGGATGAAGTCTCTACCCTATACGATGCTCGGGAGTACGACACGGTCGTGTCAACCGGCGAACAGGTGACCGTCGGCCTGATGGCACTGCTCCTGCAAGGTATGGGCATCCCTGCCCGTTCCTGGTTAGGCTGGCAGGTGCCGATCCTCACCGACAGCGTTCACGGCAAGGCCCGCATTGAAGCAATCGAAGTGGCGGAACTGGACAAGCGTATGAAGGCAGGCGAAGTGCCCGTGGTCGCCGGCTTCCAGGGTTTGAGCGCGGAGAACCGGGTGACCACCCTTGGCCGGGGCGGCACGGACACCAGCGCCGTGGCCTTGGCCGCTGCGCTCGGCGCGGACCGTTGCGATATCTATACCGACGTGGATGGTGTTTACACCACCGATCCCCGTATCGTGTCGCAAGCGAAGAAACTGGATCGGGTGACTTATGAGGAGATGCTGGAGATGGCGTCGCTGGGCGCAAAGGTGTTGCAGACCCGGGCCGTCGAAATGGCCATGAAGCATGGCCAACGTGTCCAGGTCTTGTCCAGCTTTGAAGATGTGCCTGGAACCCTAGTTGTTAATGAGGATGAAATCGTGGAACAAGAACTGGTCAGCGGTATTGCCTACAGCCGCGATGAAGCAAAAATCACCTTGGTCAGCGTCCGCGACCAGCCCGGAGTGGCGGCGGCCATTTTTGGCCCTCTGTCTGAGGCCAGCATTAATGTAGACATGATCGTCCAGAGCGTGTCTGGCGATGGTCAATCGACGGACATGACTTTCACGGTGGCAGAAAACGACCTGGAACCAGCCGTTGAAACCTTGAAGGCGCTCCAGGAACACCTTGGTTGTAACGACATCATGTTTGATTCAAATGTCGCCAAGGTCTCTGTGATCGGTGTCGGTATGCGCAGTCACGCCGGCGTTGCGCAGACCATGTTCAGCACCTTGGCCGAGAAGGGTATCAACATTCAGGTGATCTCCACCTCTGAGATTAAGGTGAGCGTGCTAATCGACAAAGAGTACATGGAGTTGGCCTTGCGGTCCCTTCATGCGGCTTACGGTTTGGACGTGGAATAGCCGTTGACCGGGCGCGAACCCTAGGGGGGGCTTGGGCCCCTTAAATGCCTCTTTCGGGGCCTAGTGAATTTTAGAAACGGGGAAACGAACCGGTATGGTGCCCGCCGACCCTCCCATTGGATCCGCCTCCGTGCTGTCGGCGCCGCGTCGACTTCTGGCTCGAGTGCGCGACGTGATGGCTGGCGCTGCGCCAGCGCAGGAGCGACTGGATGACATCGTCAAGATTATCGCCGCCGACATGGTTGCGGAGGTTTGTTCTGTCTATGTGCGGCGTGGCCGCGATGTGTTGGAATTATTCGCGACCCAAGGCCTGAAACCCAGTGCCGTTCATAAAACCCGCTTACAGTTTGGTGAGGGTATCGTCGGGGACGTGGCGCAGAGAGCACGAGCCTTTGCCTTGGCCGATGCGCAACAGCATCCCAGCTTCGCCTACCGGCCGGAAACTGGTGAGGAGATCTACCACTCAATGATGGGGGTGCCAGCGCTACATGCGGGGCGGGTGGCCGGGGTCATAGCGGTTCAGAATCGAACCCAGCGCCATTACACGGAAGAAGAGATCGAGACCCTCCAGACTGTGGCCATGGTATTGGCGGAACTTATCGCCGGCGGTGAGCTCGTCGATCAAACGGCAATTCTGACCGAAGAACTGGCGGCGGCGCGGCCGGTGCGGATTGAGGGTATCGGCCTCAATGGCGGTCTGGGTGTGGGCCCCGCAATTCTGCATCTCACGGATCTGCCCGTGACTGATCTGGTCGCGGACGACCCGGACGCGGAACGCCGCCGGCTGCATCAGGCTTTTTCGGAGATGCACGGCTCCTTGGACGAACTTCTGGCCGATGATGCGCTTGCTGAGGGTGGCGAGCATCGAGACGTGCTTGAAACATATAGGTTGATCGCCGAGGACGCCGGTTGGCTGACCCGAATCGAGGATGCCATTGAGACTGGTTTGACGGCTGAGGCCGCGGTCCAACGCGTGCAAAATGACATCCGCGCCCGCATGGCCCAGGTAATGGATCCCTATCTCCGCGAACGGGTCCATGACCTGGATGATCTGGCTCGGCGCCTAATGTTTCACCTAATGGGTGGAACCGGAATGGCCTTGGTCAAGGACTTGCCTGAAAATGCGATCCTGATCGCCCATAGCATGGGCCCGGCGGAGCTGCTCGACTATGATCATGATCGGTTGGCCGCTGTGGTTTTGGAAGAGGGGTCACCGGCATCGCATGTCGCGATCATTGCCCGCGCCCTTGATATTCCCGTCGTTGGCCGCGCGCGCGAAATCATCCAACAAGTGGATGCCGGAGACCGAATTGTGGTGGATGCGGATAACAACCAGGTATTCGTGCGGCCCGGGGAAGATGTCCTGGCAGCTTTCGAAGAGGGGGTTCGCCACGCTGAGGACCAGCGCGAGCGCTACGCGGCACTCATTGATGAATCGGCGGAGACCAAAGACGGCGTGCGTATTGAGTTGTTCATTAACGCCGGATTAATGATCGACATGAAGCACCTGACCGAATGGAACGCCGATGGCATTGGCCTGTTTCGCACGGAGATTGCCTTCATGGCGCGCTCCAAACTTCTGGGCGTCGACGAGCAGACCCGTCTCTATAAGCGGATCATGGATCAGGCCGACGGCAAGCCCGTCATCTTCCGCACCCTCGACATAGGGGGTGACAAGGTGCTGCCCCATTGGGGTGGGGCTGATGGGGAGAACCCGGCGATGGGATGGCGGGCGATCCGTGTATCTTTGGACCGACCGGCGCTTATGCGTCAGCAATTACGGGCCCTGATTCGCGGCGCAGGCGGGCGTGAGTTGGATGTCATGTTCCCCATGGTTGCGGAAGTCGCCGAGTTTGAGGCCGCCCGCGAGCTCTTGGATGTGGAATTGGCGCGCGAGGAAGCGAACGGCCGAGTTTTGCCGGTCGCCGTCCGAGCTGGTGTGATGTTGGAGGTGCCCAGTCTGGCGTTTCAGCTTCCGACATTGCTGAAGCGGGTCGATTTCCTATCCGTCGGCAGTAACGATCTGGGTCAGTTTCTGTTCGCTCAGGACCGGGGCGATGCGCGTCTCGCCAACCGCTACGACATGTTGTCACCAATTGTGTTGAAGTTCCTGAGCGGGATCGTCGCTGAATGCGACGCAAGGTCGGTTCCGCTCAGTCTGTGCGGTGAAATGGCGAGCCATCCGCTGGAGGCCATGGCGCTATTGGGGCTCGGATTTCGGCGCATCTCCCTGGCGCCCGCGGCCATGGGGCCGGTCAAATCCATGGTCCGAGAACTCAATGTGGCAGCTTTGGCGAAGCAGTTGCCCGACCTGTGGGAAAGCCCGGAGCACTCCGTTCGCGACGCGCTGCGCATGATAGCAGGAACCCAGCGCATTCACATTTAAGTCGAGGGCATTCATCCTTGTAACAGCATGAAAAATCGTGAGATTATTGATTGCCTCACTTTTCGCAATGTAGCGGCGAGGCGCGTACTCTCGACGGACAGCAAGGCGGTCTCCGTAAATCCTGCTTCGCGGCGGGGCTGGAAACCGGACAGGAGTTGAACAGCGGGAGATCAAGGCGGGATTCGATGGCTGAGATTATGGGCGATTCGGCAAGTGAAATAGGAGTTGGGGCTCTGCTTCGCGCTTCGCGCATGCGGATCGGTGAGGATCTGAGAGACGTCGCGCATCTGTTGCGTATCCGCTATCCTTATCTTGAAGCTATCGAGGGCGGGCGGTTTGAAGATCTGCCCGGCCAGACCTATGCGGTCGGCTTCGTGCGCGCCTACGCCGATCATCTTGGCTTGGATGGAGAAGAGGTGGTTCGGCGTTTCAAAGAAGAAGCCGCCGGTGGAGAAGAGCCACGTTCAGATCTCCGTTTTCCGACGCCCATCACCGAGGCCAGCGTGCCTGGGGGCGCCATTGTCTTTATTGGCCTATTAATTGCCATTCTAGCGTATGGGGCGTGGTACGTCTCAACCTCCGATGAAAATTATTTGGCCGACTTGATCGAACCTATTCCCGAGCGTCTGGCGGGCTTGGTTTACAGCGATAAATCTCCTGAGGACCCCGCGCCGAAATTACCTGCCGCTGTAGACTCGCCGGCCAACGCCGAGCCGGCGACAGCGGTGCTGCCTGCCGAGGCGAAGGCTCGGCCGCCTACAGCTGAGATATCCGCCGAAGAATCCACGCCGGCTGCTATGGCGGAAACCGCCCCGTCGCCAGAACCGCAAGTGCTCGCGCCAACGCCAAGCATGTCGCCTTTGGCCGCGGAGCCTGCCGCGTCGGCGTCCGAGCCATCACCCGCCCTGGCACCCACGATGCCAGCCTCCACCGTCGCGCCACTGCTCAATGCGCCAACCGAGACGTTGCCGCCGTTGGAGCAAGCCGGCGTCATGACTGATACACCAGCCGAGCCGCCATCCGCTCCGGCGGTTGCCGAAATCCTGGCCGAGTCCGATGCTGATACATCAGCGGCCCCCGCTCCCGAAACCGCCACGGCGGCGGCCGAGCCAGAAGTTGCCGCGGAAGCGCCCGCGGAACCGAAATCCCGGGTGCTGGTGCGCGCCAAGTCGAACAGCTGGATACAGATCCGAGACGATTTTTCGAATGAGATTATGGTGACGCGGTTACTGAAGGCCGGTGACGAATATCGCGTCCCAGACAAGTTCGGTTTCCGGCTGCTGACTGGGAACGCCGGGGCTTTGGAGATCCTCGTGGATGGCAAACCGGTGCCACCTATCGGGGAGGAGGGTGCCGTGCGCCGCGGTGTCCAATTGGACCCGGCCTTGTTGAAAGCTGGCAACGCGGTCAGCGAATAGCAAGGGCGGGCATTGACCACCGCCGAGGACTGATGCAAAAACCTCGCCGGAAACCGTGCACACGCGGCCCCGTCGCAAACGGATAGAGGAACCAGGCAATGAATGGCACCTTTTTAAGCCCAATCGGCCCTAGTGCCCGCCGCCAGTGCGTCTCTGTCAAGGTAGAGCACGTGACCATTGGTGGGGGGGCTCCGATTGTCGTACAGTCGATGACCAACACGGATACGGCCGATATAACGGGCACAGCTGAACAGGTCGCACAGCTGGCCCGCGCCGGGTCCGAGATCGTCCGTATCACCGTCGATCGTAAGGAGGCCGCCGCCGCTGTGCCGCATATACGCGACGAGCTAGACCGTAGGGGCGTGAATGTGCCCCTCGTTGGCGATTTTCATTACATCGGACATCGCCTGCTGACGGAATTTCCGGCTTGCGCTGAGGCGCTGGCCAAGTATCGGATCAATCCGGGTAATGTGGGACACCGTGAAAAGCGCGATTCGCAGTTTTCGACCATGGTGGAGATAGCCGCTCGTTATGAAAAACCGGTACGCATTGGTGTCAATTGGGGCAGTCTGGATCAAGACTTGGCCATCCGTATGATGGATGAAAATGCCAAAGCCGCTAATCCGATGCCGGCCGACGCGGTCACCCGCGAGGCTCTCATCGTCTCCGCGCTGGCCAGCGCCCAACGTGCAGAGGAGATTGGGCTTAGGCGGGACAAGATCATCCTGTCGTGCAAGGTCAGCGAAGTACAGAGCCTGATCGCCGTCTATCGTGGATTGGCGCAGCGGGGGGATTACGCGCTTCACCTGGGGCTTACGGAAGCGGGCATGGGGTCGAAAGGGATCGTCGCGTCTGCGGCGGCGTTGTCGGTCCTCTTGCAAGAAGGCATCGGCGATACCATCCGCATTTCTCTGACGCCGGAGCCAGGCGGCGATCGCGCTCAGGAGGTTGTTGTGGCCCAAGAGGTCCTGCAGACCATGGGGCTTCGCAGCTTTGTGCCTCTGGTGACGGCCTGCCCTGGTTGTGGGCGGACGACTTCAACTGTGTTCCAGGAGTTGGCCGATCGAATCCAAAGCTTCATCCGGGCGTCTATGCCCGAATGGAAAGAGAAATATTCTGGTGTAGAAGATATGAGCGTTGCCGTTATGGGCTGCATCGTCAACGGTCCCGGCGAGAGTAAATACGCCGACATCGGTATCAGTCTGCCCGGCACCGGCGAACAGCCAGCCGCGCCGGTTTTTATTGATGGCAAGAAGGAGATGACGCTCCGCGGTGATAACATTGCCGATGAATTCCAGGCAATTGTCGAGGGCTATATTGCCAAGCGCTATGGCGATAGCGGAACCTCTCAGGCGGCCGAATAGGAACCGTCAGGCATGTCCAGTTTCCAACCCGTCCGCGGCACCCACGATTTGTTGCCGGATACCTTCCGCGACCATAAACAAGTCACAGATACAGCGCGCGATATTGCGGCGCGTTACGGCTTTCGGGAGATGGCGCCGCCTGTGTTCGAATTCACCCAGGTGTTTTCCCGGACCATGGGTGAGACCTCCGATGTGGTGGCCAAGGAGATGTATACCTTCGCTGATCGTTCCGGCGAACAGCAGATGACGCTTCGCCCCGAGTTTACCGCCGGTATCTGCCGAGCGTTTGCCTCGAACGCCCTTTATGATGAAACCCCCTTCAAGGTCTTTGCCACGGGACCACTGTTCCGATACGAGCGGCCTCAGAAGGGCCGACAACGTCAGTTCCACCAGATCGACGTTGAGGTTCTCGGCGTCCCGGGATCAGCCGCCGACATTGAGGTCTTGGCCGTCGGTCAGCATATCCTTGAAGAACTTGGCGTCGCCGACGATGTCACATTGAAGCTGAACTCATTGGGCGACCCGCAGAGCCGAGAGTGCTATCGGGAAAAGCTGATCGGTTACCTGGAACCCTTTCAGGCCGAATTGTCCGAGGAGAGCCGCGAACGTCTACATCGCAATCCGCTCAGGGTGTTTGACTCCAAATCGGAACGCGATCAGGAGATCATCGCCGACGCTCCGTTGCTTAAGGATCACTTAAATGATACCTCGAAGGCGTTTTTCGATGAGGTCTGCAAAGGCCTAATCCGCCTTGATATCGCGTTCACCTTGGACCCTGGGTTGGTCAGAGGCCTCGACTATTACACCCACACCGCCTTTGAGTTTGTCACCGAAACACTAGGTGCTCAGGGCGCAGTGATCGCAGGCGGCCGCTACGATGGATTGATCGAAAAGTTGGGCGGCCGTTCTACCCCCGGCATCGGCTGGGCCGGTGGCGTGGAACGGCTGGCCATGATGGTCGGCGAAGCGTCGGCGGCGCGGCGGCCCGTGGCGCTTATACCACTGGGCGCGGCAGCGGACGCCCGCGCCCAGGTCTTGGCCCATGACCTGCGCAAGGCCGGTTACGCCGTGGAATTGGGCTACTCGGGAAACATGAAGCGACGCCTGAGTCGCGCCAATAAGGCCGGTGCGGCGGCGGCTGTGATCATCGGCGATGACGAACTGGCCAAGGATGTGGCTACAGTTCGCGACATGGATTCGGGCGAACAGTGCGAAGAGCCAGTGGCCGCTTTGGTGGAATCTCTCGCACTATACCGTTAGCGTGGTTTCATGAAAGGGTCGGAAATATCAGGAGACCGGCCCCTTGTGGTTGGCGCCAATCATCGCAGCAGTTCCCTGGCCATTCGGGATCGGTTGTTCGTCGAAGATGCGAACATTCCTGCGTTTTTGTTCAAGCTGCGGGCCAAGGGCATCGACAATGCCGTCTTGATTTCGACCTGCGACCGAGTTGAGGTGTTGGCCTCGCATAGTGATCCACAAAATGCGGCAGCGTCTATACAAGCCTGTTTTGCTGACATGGTTGGTGATCCCGATGTTATGCTGGAAAGCCAGTGCTACACCCTGGTCGATGACCTTGCCGTTGAACAGATTTTTGCCGTTGCGGCTTCCTTGGATAGCCAGATTGTTGGTGAACCACAAATTCTCGGCCAGATTAAGGTGGCCCATCGGATCGCCCGTGAAAACGGTATGGTTGGGGGCAGATTGGAGGCGCTCATGCAGGCCGCCTACGGAGCTGCAAAACGTGTGCGCACGGAAACGGCTATCGGCGAGCGCCCCGTATCGATTGCTGCCGCCGCCGTCGATTTGGCGCGCGATGTACATGGCGATCTCTCTCGAGCGAACGGCTTGCTGGTTGGTGTTGGGGACATGGGCCACATGGTAACAGAATACCTCATGGCTGCCGGTCTCGAACGGCTTACGGTCACCCATCCGCTGGAGGCTCGCGCCGCCATTCTTGCCCAGACGTTAAATTGCCATCACATCTCTTACGGTGACCGCGCCAAGGCGATGGCGGGTGCGGACGTGGTGGTCACCGCGCTTGGCCGGCGCGATTATGCCTTGAATGCAGACATGGTTCAGAGTGCCCTCAAGACTAGGCGCATGCGCCCGATGTTCTTGGTCGACGTCGGGGTGCCCGGCGACGTAGATCCGGCTATCAACCGGATCGATGCGGCGTTCCTATATGAACTGGCTGATCTGGAGCGGATTGTTTCCGACGGCCGGGCTCGCCGCGAAACGGAAGCGGAAGCCGGTCGCGCCATCGTTGCCGCTGAGGTCGCCGCCTATCATACCGGTCGTGCCGGCCGGGCAGCTGTGCCGGCGGTAAAGCTCCTGCGTGAGCATGCCGAACAGGTGCGTGCCGAAGTCCTTGCTGAAGCCGGTGACGACGCGGAAAAAGCCACCCGTCTAATGCTGAGCCGGTTGCTCCATGACCCTTCCGTTATGCTTCGGCATGCGGCGTCGAGGACACCGGGAGAATTGGAGACGCTGGACCGAGCGATTCGCAAACTCTTTCAACTCGATGACGATCCGACCGGTGCGCCGGCGGCGAAAAGGGACGATGAGAGATGAGCCTTGATGAGAACCTGAACCGGGTGCTGTCCCGTTACGATGAGCTGCAAGCGCTCATGTCTGCCGAGGAGGCCCCCGCCGCGGATGAGATCGCGCGTCTATCGAAAGAGTTTTCCGACCTTACGCCGGTTGTGCAGGCGGTCAACGAGTTGAAATTAGCCCAAGCCGAAGCCTACGACCTAGCCATTATGGTCCAGGCAGAGGAAGATCCCGAGTTGCGCGAATTGGCGGCGGCCGAGTTGCAGGAGCTCAAGGAACGGGTGCCGGTGTTGGAGCGCCAGGTGCAACTGATGCTTCTGCCAAAGGACGATGCTGATTCGAAGAACGCTATTCTGGAGGTCCGGGCCGGTACCGGCGGGGACGAGGCAGCGTTGTTTGCCGCCGATCTGTTCCGCATGTATCAGCGTTACGCCGAAACGCGCGGTTGGAAATTTGAACTTATGAGCGCCAATGAGATCAATATTGGCGGTTATAAGGAAGTCATAGCATCGGTTAGTGGCAAGGACGTGTTTCTGCGCTTGAAGTTTGAGTCGGGTGTGCACCGGGTGCAGAGAGTGCCTGTGACAGAATCCGGTGGACGCATACATACCTCCGCTGCCACCGTGGCTGTCATGCCCGAAGCCGAAGAGGTGGACGTTCACGTCGATGAGAAGGATCTCCGCATCGATGTCTTCCGGGCCAGTGGCCCTGGCGGTCAATCGGTGAACACGACCGATTCAGCGGTACGCATTACCCATATTCCATCCGGCATAGTGGTCTCTCAACAGGATGAAAAATCCCAGCACAAAAACAAAGCGAAGGCCATGCGTGTGCTTCGGGCCCGCCTATATGAAGCGGATCGTGCCGCAAAAGACGCGGAACGTGCGGAGGTGCGGCGCACCCAAGTGGGCACTGGCGACCGGTCAGAACGGATCCGTACTTACAACTTCCCCGAACGCCGGGTCACGGACCACCGGATCAATCTGACGTTGCATCAACTGGACAAGATGCTGGATGGGGAACTGGATGAGGTGGTTGATGCGCTGTTGGCTGAAAACCAGGCGAGCCAACTTTCCAAGATGGCATGAGCATACCGCTGACCACGGGTACAGTCCGCGACGCCATCGACGTGGTGGCAGCGCGTCTGGCGCAGGCCGGGATAGATACGGCGCGGCTAGATGCCCGCATTTTAATGGCCCATGTAATGGAGCGTGATCAGTCTTGGCTGATCGGGCATGGTGATGATCCGCTGCCCACCGCAGCCAGGGCGACCTATGAGGAATTGGCGACGCGACGCGCGGGCCGTGAGCCGCTTGCCTATCTCACTGGTAAGCGGGAGTTCTGGAGCCTGGACCTACGTGTCACCCCCGACACGCTGATCCCTCGTCCTGACTCGGAGACTCTTGTGGAGGCGGCGTTGGATATCATCTCGTCGAACATGCCGCGAATTCTTGATTTGGGAACGGGATCGGGGTGTCTGTTGCTGGCTATCCTGTCCGAATGTCGTCATGCCTATGGCCTGGGCATCGACATCGACGAGGGCGCGGTGCGCGTCGCCGAACAGAATGCCAGGAATCTAGGTGTATCAGGCCGTGCGCGGTTCAGCGTCGGAAATTGGGAGCGGGCTAAGCTGATGGCAAAGACAGAACGTTTCGACTTGGTAGTGTCGAACCCGCCTTACATCCCCGAAGGTGACATCGCGGGAATGGCGCCTGACGTGCGCGTCTTTGAACCTTTAGGCGCGCTAAGCGGCGGCAGGGATGGCCTGGACGCGTATCGATATATCGCAGCCCGTCTAAATAATTTGATTGTTAAAGACGGATATTTCATTGGGGAATTTGGTTTTGGACAGGGACCTGCGGTGGAGCAGATTCTTTGCGCGGCGGGACTCCAGGTGATTGGGTTTCGTAATGATATTGTCGGTCGACAACGCTGTATTATCGCCCGCCGGCACGATTGAGGAAAACCGTAAAAAAAGGTTGGAATAGGGGACGTTCCCCGCTACGGTAATGGTTCGATGGTCCTTTGGGATCAACGGGGGGTCCTCGGTAATACGGGTAGAACCCAATAGTTCCCCAGCATTGCGCCGGGTATCGGTCTGCCTCAGGAGAATGGTTGCCTAGGGTAAGATCGAGTGGGATTGTTGAAATTCCGCGGTTCGGTAAATGGCATTACGATATGTGCTCTGGGGGTGGTGGAAAAGCCAAGCAATCAGGTTGAGATGAAACACAATACAGGCAATCGGCGTTCGCGATCCCGTGGAGGCAAACAGCGTCATGGCAGCGGCCGAAACAATTATGAAAGCAATGGTCCTGGCGGCAAGGTGCGGGGCACCGTGCAACAGGTCCTGGACAAGTATATGGGGTTGGCTCGCGATGCTCAGTCCTCAGGTGACCGGATCGGCGCAGAGTCGTTCTTTCAGTTTGCCGAACATTATTTTCGCGTTCTGAATGCCGACGGTGGCAACGCCAATCAGGGTCGTCGCGACAAGCAAGCGGAGACGTCTGAGGAACCCGTCACGGACAGAAACACGGTAGACTTTGAGGCTGCCCCCGTCGCGGACCAGTCTACGACGGAAATCGACGCAGCGTCAGCTGTAGATCCTGCCGACCAACCACAGCCGGAAATTGAACACCACTTGACCGATATGATTCCGCCGGCCATTGAAGTTGCGCCCAGCGCTGGTGTCGATGAGGCCTCCGTGCAGAAACCGCGTCGCCGTCGCCGCGCCAAGACGGAAACTTCGACGGAAAAAGCAGAAACGGCCTCCGCGTCCTAAGCTCAATTTCGGTAAATTAGGTCTGCGCAATGAGGGAGTCGCCAGCCCTAATCGCGCCCACCGTCTCGACGCTCGCGTAGACGCCCACGTCGATGTGGCGGAAACCCATTTGCAGCGCCTTAACGATGTTCTGGTCGCGTTCCGCCGTTATTGGATTGACGTTGATGGCTGCGCACCGGTCGATGCGCGCAGTCACTGTCAGGCGCACGTTGCCGATGGTAATTTGCTTGTTGATCCATTCGAACTCTTGCCATGGCGCGGCCCCTTCCAGCCAAACGTTGGCCCGAAACCGACGCGGGTCAATAGGTTTCTGGGTGACGCGCTCCACGTCCTTCACCGACGCCAGGTTGAGGATCGAAATCACTGGCGTGTTATGATCGGAAAGTACATGCGCACCAGTTGCCTCCACCAGTTTTGGTCGGCCGTGGGCCTCATCCTTCATGAAGGCGCCGAAAAAATCCTCGATTGTACCGCGCCCGATGCGGTCCGTGAGCTTGCCGCGTGCCACTAGCTTACCCCCGCGAAGTATGTTCAAGGTGTCGGTTTGCTCGTCGAACTGGGTTTCCAACTGTGCCAGTCGCTCGTTTTTCTGAAGCATTAGAAAGTTGGATTTGGACATCCAATTGGTTGCCGCGGTTACTGTTCGCGTGGAGCCAAGTGCCAAGGCGAATCGGCGATCGTTGGGAATGGCCTCGCCCGGCGTCAGTTCGGCGGCCTCCAATGCCTCCGGTGTCAGACCCTTGACTGGGTGGCGATAAATCGAATTCACGATGATCATCATAGTCCAGCCAAGCGTCCCCCGTGCGGGAAGTCAATGGATTCCAGACTTTATTAAGCTATTGTCGTTATGTAAATGAACACCCTTGCTTGGTTCACCGGGCGGGCCATATCTAGGGGAGAGACCTTAGTCAACGAAGGGTTTTATGTTGCCGTCAAGCGGGACCCGAAATCCGGTCAGGAAGGTGAAATAAGAAAATGGAATTCGAGAAGTACACGGATCGCGCTAAGGGGCTCATCCAGAGCGCCCAGACACTGGCGCTCAAATCGGCTCATCAGCAGTTGAACTCCCTGCATGTCCTGAAGGTGATTCTTGAGGACAAGGAGGACCTTGGATCGAACCTAATTAACGCCGCCGGCGGGCAGGCCTCTTTAGCCTTTCAGAGCGTCAACTCCGCGCTAGCGAATCTCCCGAAGGTGGAAGGAGCCGGCGCTGGGCAGGTTTACCTAGCGCCTGAGACGGCCCGCTTGTTTGATCAGGCAGAGCAATCGGCGGAGAAGGACGGTGATAACTTTGTAACGTTAGAATACTTGCTGTTGGCCCTAGCCATGGTGTCGAATACGGCATCTCAGAAGATTCTATCTGATGCCGGCGTCACGCCGCAGAACCTGAATAAGGCTATCAACGACTTCCGCAAAGGCCGTACGGCCAATTCCGCGTCCGCGGAAGACAGCTATGATGCTCTCAAGAAATTCGCCCGAGACCTAACTGAGGATGCCGCCGAGGGTAAGATCGATCCGGTCATCGGTCGGGACGAGGAGATTCGACGGACAATTCAAGTTCTCTCGCGCCGGACCAAGAACAACCCGGTCCTTATCGGTGAGCCCGGCGTTGGCAAGACGGCAATCATCGAAGGGCTGGCGCAGCGGATCGTCTCGCGCGACGTGCCGGAGAACCTTAAGGATAAACAACTCCTGGTGCTCGACCTTGGCGCGCTCATCGCAGGCGCCAAGTTCCGAGGTGAGTTCGAGGAACGTCTGAAGGCAGTCTTGGAGGAGGTGACCTCGTCTGATGGGGAGATTATCCTGTTCATTGATGAGATGCATACGCTAGTAGGCGCTGGCGCGGCGGAAGGTTCGATGGATGCCTCCAATCTGCTGAAGCCCGCGCTTGCGCGCGGTGAACTGCACTGCGTTGGCGCTACGACACTTACTGAATACCGTAGACACGTGGAAAAGGATGCGGCGCTGGCCCGGCGCTTTCAGCCCGTGTTTGTGGCCGAGCCAACTGTGGAGGATACTATTTCCATCCTGCGCGGCATCAAGGAGAAGTACGAGCTGCACCACGGGGTGCGGATATTGGATAACTCGCTCGTGACGGCGGCGATGTTGTCGAGCCGCTATATCTCCGATCGGTTTTTGCCGGACAAGGCCATCGACCTCGTGGACGAGGCCGCGAGCCGGGTGCGCATGCAGGTAGATTCGAAACCTGAAGAGATTGATGAGCTGGATCGTAAGATTATCCAGATGAAGATCGAGCGCGAGGCCATTAAGAAAGAGGACGACAAGGCTTCGAAGGATCGGTTGAAGCGGCTCGAAGCGGACCTAGTATCCTTAGAAAAAGAATCGGCCAAACTGACCACTCAATGGGAGGGTGAAAAGGCGTCATTGGCTGACGCAACCCGCGGCAAGGAAGAGTTAGAAAAGGCTCGCTTGGCCGTTGAGCGCGCCATGCGCGAAGGTGCTTTGGAACAAGCCTCAGAACTCCAATACGATCTGATCCCGCGCCTGGAAGAGAAGGTTGCGCAAGCGGAAGCTATGGAAGTGGCCAACATGGTTGAGGAGTCGGTGACCACAGAGCACATTGCGAACGTTGTCTCGCGCTGGACCGGCATTCCGGTTGACAAGATGCTACAGGGTGAACGGGAAAAGCTGCTCGCCATGGAAGACGCTCTCCGAGGCCGGGTGATCGGCCAGGAAGAAGCGTTGGTTGCCGTCTCCAATGCCGTGCGCCGAGCTCGCACCGGTCTGCAGGATCAGAACCGGCCCATCGGCTCGTTCCTGTTCCTGGGCCCTACCGGGGTTGGCAAGACGGAACTTACGAAAGCCTTGGCGGCCTTCCTGTTTGATGACGAACAGGCCATGGTCC
>MDTG01052436.1_pt1 | contig 16146 bp, 16 predicted proteins | sample 811421 | NCBI WGS metagenome assembly MDTG01 (sample SAMN05326645, study PRJNA326480) | marine metagenome | isolation source: seawater | place: Pacific Ocean: South East | collected 2011 | reverse complement strand
CACCTTATACAATTAATATATATCTAAATAAAGAGATTCCATAAATATTATGAAAAAATACATTGTAGAAACTTACTATACTTGCACTTTTAAGACCGTACATTCTTTAAATAACTTGGATGACACAGAATTATCAAAGATTGATCAAAGAACAGATGGTCAAGTAGAGGTTATAGATGTTAAATTAAATAATCGAAAAACTAAGAAAGTTGGTGGAAAAAAAGATATTAAGGACGATAAGGAAAAAATTAAGAAAGTATTACCAGCTAATATTTCTGAACAAATAAATGTTCAACCTAATAATATTAAAGAAAATAATTTAAAATTAAAAAATACCTCAAGATTTAAAATGCCAGACAGAAGAAAAGGATATATTCAAAAGGCACAAATTGGGGATCATAAAGTTTATCTTCATACTGGTGAGTACGATGATGGGAAAATTGGAGAAATTTTTATAGATACAAATAAAGAAGGTGAATTAGTAAAAGCTATGATGAATAACTTTGCTATAGCTATATCTTTAGGACTTCAATATGGAGTGCCTTTAGAGGAATATGTAGATGCATTTATTGATACTAAATTTGAGCCTTCTGGACAGGTAATTGGAAATGATAGGATTTTGAGCGCATCATCAATTCTTGATTATGTTTTTAGAGAGCTTGCTATTTCCTATTTAGGAAAAGAAGAATTAGCTCATACACCCTCTATCGCTAGTTCAAAGAATTTGAACTCAAATAATGAGGACGACAAGTTTCTTAAAATTGTTAAAAATATCACATCCAAGGGTTTTGTAAGAAGTAATTATGAGGAAAAATTAGTAGATCTTTCAGATGTAAGAATAAATCTTAAAACTAAAAACTAATTCTTTTTAATATCTTTTTTTAAGCCTAACTCTTGTAATTGTCTTTTATCCACTTCCGAAGGTGCGTTCATCATTAAATCCTGTGCATTTTGATTCATTGGAAAAAGAGTGACTTCTCTTATGTTTTCTTTTTCTGCAAGTAACATTACAATTCTGTCTACACCTGGTGCTATACCTCCGTGAGGAGGCGCCCCGAAACTTAAAGCATTTATCATCCCGCTAAATTTATCGTTAACTTCTTTTTCATTATATCCAGCAACTGAAAATAATTTGTACATAAGATCTGGAATATGATTTCTTATAGCTCCAGAGGATAACTCAATACCATTACAAACAATATCGTACTGATAAGCTTTTATATCTAGTGGATTATCAAAATTCAAATTTTTAACATCTCCTTGGGGCATTGAAAAAGGGTTATGACTAAATATTATTTTTTTTAGGTTTTCATCATACTCGTACATTGGATAATCAACTATCCAACAAAAAGAAAACTGATTTTTTTCAATAATATTTAGATCATTAGCGATTTTATTTCTTGCAACTGAAAGAATTTTTTCTATTTCTTTTTTTTTACCACATGCTAAAAATACACTATCGCCTATTTCTGCTTTACAGCTTTTCATTATTTCTTTTAGGGAGTCTTCACTAAAAAATTTTCCAACTGGTCCTTTACCCTTTATATTTTTCTCTTTTTCAAGAGTAAAATATGCTAAACCAGATGCACCCTGCTCTTTTGCCCATTTATCGATATTATCAAAAAAACTTCTAGGTTTATCTTTAGTATTTTTAGTTATTATAGCTCTTACACTCGATCCTGATTTTACCAGTTTTTTAAATATATCGAATTTGACATCCTCTCTCGTGAATAAACTTGTAATATCGTGAATTATTAATGGGTTTCTTAAATCGGGTTTATCAGTTCCATATTTCATCATAGATTCTTCATAAGAGATTCTTGGAAATTTTTCATTTGTGATTTTTTTGGAAGAAAATTGCCTAAATAAATTTACCATTAATTTTTCTACAACATTAAAAACATCTTCTTGTTCGACAAATGACATTTCTAAATCCAATTGATAAAATTCACCAGGACTCCTGTCTGCTCTTGCATCTTCATCTCTAAAACAGGGTGCAATTTGAAAATATTTATCAAAACCCGAAACCATAATTAATTGTTTAAATTGTTGTGGAGCTTGGGGTAAGGCATAAAATTTTCCAGGATTTAATCTACTAGGAACCAAAAAATCTCTAGCACCCTCTGGACTTGAAGATGTTAAAATTGGAGTCTGATATTCAAGAAAACCTAATTTAAGCATTTCTGATCTTATAAAAGAAATAACTTTTGATCTTAATACAATATTTTTATGCATCTCTTCTCTTCTTAAATCAAGAAATCTATATTTAAGTCTAATTTCCTCTGGATAATCTTGTTCTCCAAATACAGGAATGGGTAATTCTCTAGCCTCTGATAAAACTTCTAAAGATTGTATTGAAATTTCTATTTTTCCAGTTTTTAATTCTAAATTTTCTGTCTCTTTAGACCTTTGGATTACTTTACCAGTAACTTTTATTACAGACTCAGGTTTTGTTTTTTCTAAAATAGGAAAAAATTTATTATCATTTTCAATAACACATTGAGTTATTCCGTAATGATCTCTTAAATCAATGAATAGAAGATTACCATGATCTCTTTTTCTGTGTAACCAACCAGAAAGTTGAACAATTTTATTAATATCTATCTCCCCTATTTCTGAGCAATTATGAGTTCTATATTTATTCATTTTTCCAATACTTTTTTTATTAGATTAATATTAATTGATTTTCCAGTAGATAAAGACAATTCGTCTACATCTTTAAGAAATTTAAACATTTTTTCATAAGATCTTTCAACATTGTTGATTATAAAGTCTGTTGATTTTGGACTAATACTTATTTGCTTGTCAGATAATGTTTTTGTAATGATAACCTTTAACAAATCATCAGTTGGCAATTCAATTCCAATAAAAATAAAGCTATTAATTCTTGACCTCAAATCCTCTAAACCGAAATCTAAATTTTTAATAGAATTTACAGAATTTATTAAAATATAATTATCAAGTTGTTTTGATTGATTTAAAATTGAATAAAAAAGATGTTCATCTATATTATTTTCAAAATTATCAACTATGAGACAATCAATATTTGTTAAATCTGTAATAATTTTGTCGTTAATATTTTTTGCGTTTATTAATTTATTTTTTTTTATTTTTTGTTCTAGAATTTTTGAAAGATGAGTTTTTCCTGATCCACTTTCTCCAAAAATATTTAACCATTTACCAGGCCAATTAGGCCAAGTGTCGATTAATTTATAAGCTGAAAAATTGTTACTAGATACAAAAAAATCTTGCTTGTAATATTTTTTTGAAAAGGGAAATTTAAATGTTAGTTGGTCCATTATTATAAAATTTTAATAAGCCATTGATCATTCATAAATTTTAAATCTATTTTTTCATTTTTTAACTGATTTATAATTTTTTCTAATTTTCCTAAATATTTAATCTTTAAATTTACAAAGTCTTTATTAAATTCCAAAACAAAAATATTCTCTATTAAATCTATTTTTTTTATTGCTGAATTAAGTAAAACTAAATTATTATCTTTATTTAAGTTCAATTTTACATTTAAGAATGAAGGAGTCCTTATATCTATTAAATTTTGAGATTTTATTAAATTTTCTAGCTCTCCTTTAATTTCAAAAATCATTTTTTCATTGAATTTATCTTTAGCTAAATTTACCTTTTTTAAACTTAAACTTTTTGATAATATTTTATTTTGTATTCTTGCTTTCAGATATACTTTTTGAACACTTGAGTTGCTATGCTCTATTAAAACTAATGATACATTTTTATTTAAATATTCTTTAAAAATTAAATCCAACTCTAATCCCAATAAATTATTCCGGAATTGATCAATATTTTGAATTATTTCAATATTTTCTAATGGTAAAACAAATTCTATTAAATCTTTTTTTTCACTAATATTATTCCAGTTTTGATAATAAAAATTATTTGAAAAAATATATATCTCATCATTTTCTATTAAGATCGGTAAAATATAAAATTCTTTATCTGATATATCTGAGTATGAAACATTTTTTTTGTAAAATAGATTATGAATTTTTTCTTTATCAAATGTGACACTGAAATTAATTTTATCACCTTCTTCCTTCTGTTTCTTTGAAATATTATAATATGCAACCAGCTCTTTTTTGTTTGAAAAACTAAGATCAGAAAATTTTGAAATATCTTCTTTGAGCAATACCCTTTCTATTAATTGATTGAACCCATTTTTAATTGCTTGATTAGCTAGTTGTTTGCTAGAATTATTATCCTTCTGTTCTAATAAAATATTATTAACACTAAATAAATCATTTCCTGATAAAAGGTTTCCAGTTTTTAAAAAAATAACTAAAATAAGTGTTATTTGTGTAAATAATTTCATAAAAAGTTAATTATCAATTTATAAATGAAAAGAAACGAAAATAATTATAAAAAAAGCGGTGTAAATATTTCATTAGCTAATAAATTAGTCAAACATATCTCTTTAGTATCAAAAAAAAATGTCAAAAAAACGAAAACTAATTCTTATAAAGATCAAATTGGCTCTTTTGGTTCGTTATTTGATATAAGTAAATGTAAAATCGCAGATCCTGTAATTGTGTCTTGCACTGATGGTGTGGGAACCAAAATAGATTTGGCTAATAAGTTTAAAAGGTTTGATACTATTGGGATCGATTTGGTTGCAATGTGTGTAAATGACTTAATTGTTCAAGGTGCTAAGCCATTATTTTTTTTAGATTATATTGCTGTTGGAAAACTTGATTTAAAAAAAACTAAGAAAATTTTAAAAGGTATATTTAAAGGTTGTGAGCTATCTGGTTGTAGACTCATTGGTGGTGAAACAGCTGAAATGCCTGGAATTTATTCTAAAGATAAATTTGATTTAGCTGGATTCAGCGTGGGTATAGTTTCAAAAAAAAAAATATTAGATAAAAGTAGAGTAAAAGAGAATGATATTATCTTAGCTATACCATCAAGTGGTTTACATTCAAATGGATTTTCTTTAGTTAGGTCTATTTTAAAAAAAAATCAGATACCAAAATATTTAAAAAAAGAGTTGTTAAAACCGACAAAAATTTATGCAAAAGAAATTTTAAAATTAGCCGATAAAAATTTAATTCACTCTGCGGCTCATATTACTGGCGGTGGTTTAGTTGAAAATTTATTAAGATCAATACCTGAAAAACTTAATTTAAGTTTAAATATTTCAAAAATTAAAATTCCAAAAATTTTCAAGTGGTTAAAAAGTAAAAAAATTTCAGATAAAGAAATGATGAGAACTTTTAATTGTGGCGTTGGTTTTTGCTTAATCGTTTCAAAAAAAAATGTTAAAAAGATTAATAAATTATTTCCAAAAAATTTAAAACCTTATGAAATCGGCTTTATTACAAGAAAAAATAATAAAGTAAATTTAATAGATTCTTTTAAATGGTGAAAAAAAGAACTTGTATTTTTATCTCTGGCCAAGGAACTAATTTAAAAAATTTAATTTATCGATCAAGAGACAATAATTTTCCTATTAAAATAAGCTTAGTGATAAGTAATAATAAAAATGCTTTTGGTAATAATTTTGCAAAAAAATATAAAATTCCTTATATGTATATTAATACTAATTTTAAAAACTCTGAAAACAGAATTTTACTTATTTTAAAAAAATATAAAATCACTTTTATATGTTTAGCTGGCTACATGAAAATAATTTCAAATAAAATAATTAGTAAATATAAAAAAAGAATTATCAATATTCATCCCTCGCTGCTTCCAAAATTTAAAGGGCTAAATACTTTTAATAGGATATTAAAGAATAAAGAAAAAAAAACTGGGTGCACGGTCCATTATGTTAATAATAAGCTTGATGACGGAGCTATAATTGTAAAAAAATATTTTTACTTAGATAAAAATGATGATGAAATAACCTTAAAAAAGAAAACTCAAAATATTGAGTATAAAGCTTACCCTGAAGCAATTATAAAAATTTTTAGAAATTCTTAATTTTTAAAAAAAAAATTTATTTCTTTTTTTGCATTATCGACTGAGTCGGACCCATGTACTGAGTTTTTATCAATTGAGATGCCATAAAGTTTTCTAATTGTATTTTCCTCAGCTTCCTTTGGATTAGTTGCTCCCATAAGTTTTCTATTTGCAGCAATAGCGTTTTCACCCTCCAAAATCAAAACAACTATAGGGCCTGATGATAAATATGAGCATAAATCATTGTAAAATGGCTTTGATTGATGCACTCTATAAAACTCTGCAGCTTCATCTTTCGTAATGTGAATTTTTTTACTATCTTTTACTCTAAGTTTATTATCTTTGAAAATTTTTTTAATGTCTTCAATTAAATTTCTTTCTACAGCGTCTGGCTTTATTATTGATAAGGTCTGTTCAATATTACTCATAATTTTCTTCAATAAGTTGATTCAATAATCTAACTCCAAAACCAGTTGCACCCCCCGAGTTTAGCGAACCACCGTATTTTGAAAAAGCCATTCCTGCAATATCAAGATGTGCCCACGGCGTCTTATTTAAAATAAATCTTTGTAAAAATTGTGCTGCAGTTGTGGATCCTGCTCCACCAACATAATTGATATTTTGCATATCTGCATTTTTTGAATTTATAAGTTTGTCATAGTTTTTATGTAATGGCATTCTCCATAATTTCTCCTCAACTTCGTCGCCTGCATTGATTATTTGTTTTGAAAGCTTATCATCATTTGAAAACAAACCTGCATATTCTGATCCTAATGATACTATTATTGCTCCAGTTAATGTTGCTAAATCAATTATAAACTTTGGTTTAAATTTTTTTTCAGTATAAGTTAACGCGTCAGCTAAAACAAGTCGACCTTCTGCATCAGTATTTAATACTTCAATTGTTTTTCCACTAAAAGATTTAACAATGTCACCAGGTCTTTGAGCGATACCACTTACCATATTTTCTACAAGCCCAACAACTCCAACAGCGTTAATTTTTGCTTTCCTTAATGCCAAAGTTTTCATTAATCCCACTACTGCAGCTGAACCAGCCATATCATAAGTCATATCTTCCATAAATCTTGCAGGTTTTAATGAGTATCCACCTGTATCGAAAGTAACTCCTTTTCCAACAAACGCTAAGGGTTTCGAATTATTTTTTGCACCATTCCATTCCATAGTGACTAAATAAGATCCTCTTACACTTCCCATTCCCACTCCTAGTAAAGAATGCATACCCATTTTTTTTAATTTTTTTTCATCAAAAATTGATACTTTTAAACCGTCTTTTTTTAATGATATTAATCTTTTGGCGTACTCATCTGGATGTAAAATATTTCCTGGTTCAGATACTAAGTCTCTTGTATAGAAAGTTCCCTCTTCTAACGCTTTAAATCTTAATTGCTTTTGATAAGAGGGTTTATTTTTATCGCCAAAAACATTAAGTGTAATAATCTTATTATCTTTTTTTGATTTATATTTTTTAAACTCATAAGATTTTAATTTTATTCCATGAAGAAAATGACCTAGAAAATTTTCTTTTTTTTCATTAATGCTGTCAGAATTGATATGATATTCACTATTTTTTTTAGTGTTATTTATATAATTAAAAAATTCAGCTCCTAAATTTTCTGTATCTGAGTTTTTTTTATTATTTTTTACTGAAACTAAAATAAACTTTTTTTTTGAATTTATTTCAAAAACGAGTAAATTTTTCTTAAGATCACTTGTTTTTAATAGATCTTCTACATAATTGAATTCGGACACTGAAAAATTTTTCTTTAACCCATTTATATTAAATTTATCATTTACAAAAAAAACTAAATTAGAGGCAGACTTACTGATGGTTCCTTTTGAATAATCAATTTTTACAGACATATTTTTTTTTTGTAATTATTATGATAATTTGCATGGTATATATGATCAAATAAGCGATAATTCAACGTAAAATTAGTCATAATTAAACCATTGATTGAATTTACCTTTTGGATGCATTATTTATATACAAATTTTTATATGCTTCAAAATAAAATTTATCATAATTATTTTTTCGAAATATTTAAAACGTTTTTTACTATAATTTTAGGACTTTCCTTAATTGCCCTAACGGTAAGAGCTGTAAATTTCTTAGATTTAATTGTTGATAACGGGTATTCTTTAACAACCTATTTTAAGTATTCAATTTTAAATATTTTTGGGATTGCTCCAAAATTTTTTCCAATTGCTTTTCTTATTTCTATAATAATTTTCATTATAAAACATGACAATAATAGAGAATTTATTATATTGTGGTCATCTGGAGTTAAAAAAATAGTAATTGTAAATTTATTATTATTGTCATCAATTTTTACGATTGTTTTATATCTAATTTTTTCAGTCTACTTAACTCCTGCTGCTCTGAACAAATCAAGACAAATGTTGAGCAACAGTCAGTTTAATTCTTTTTTACCGACTATTAGATCACAAGTTTTTTCAGACTCTTTTAAGGGTCTAACTTTTTTTGTTGAAGAAAAAATTAATAATGAAGTAAAAAATATTTTTTTATATGATAGTGGAAAAAATTTAAAAAACTTTTCTTCAAATACCTCAAATATAGTAAGTACAACTATAATTGCTAAAAAAGGAGTTGTTGATAAAAAAAGTTTATTTCTAATCAATGGTGAAATAATATCAGATAAAAAATCTGGTAAAAGTGAATTTGTTAAGTTTGAACAACTAAATATAAACTTAGAAGATCTTACAACAACAGTAATAAAAAAACCTAAACTTCAAGAAACCTCAACTTTAAAATTATTAAATTGTATAATTGATAAAAATAGCTCTGAGATTTGTAAAGACGATAAACAAAATGAAATAGTTCCTGTTTTAATAAGAAGACTTGTGTTGCCCGTGTATATACCTGTGCTAAGTTTAATCTGTTCTTTTTTGTTAATAAAAAATCAAAGTCCAATCTTTAATAAAATTCCAGTTTTTATTTATAGTCTTGTTATACTTATATTCATAGAACTAATTTTAAAATATACAGGATCAAATAATTTTTTAAAAATCTTTTATTTAATAATACCTTTAGTTTTACTAAGTATATTTTACCCATTCCTATTTTATAAATTTTCTAAAAAAATATAAAAATGAATAATATAATTCTAAATTATCTTTTAAAAAATTATCTCAAATGTTTTATGATAGTGACAATAGCTTTTTATTGTTTTGGAATAATATTAAATTTATTTGAAGAAGTTGAGTTTTTTAAGTACGCAGATATAAATATTTTTACCCCGCTGCTATTGACATGTATATTTGTACCAAGTTTAGTTATTAAACTTTCACCCTTTATAATTTTTATCTCAAGTATTTGGTTTATGGTTAAGATAAGAAATAATAAAGAGTTACTCACTTTAAAAGTTTATGGTTTCTCAAATATAAAAATATTTTTTATCTTAGCTTTTGCTTCATTTTTATTAGGTTGGGTTATATTGTTTTTTGTAAATCCAATTTCATCATCGTTAATAAAGTATTATGAAAAAACTAAATCTAATTATGCCAGAGACATTGATCATTTAGTATCATTTAATAAAAATGGTTTATGGATAAAAGAGTCTATTAACAATGGTGAGAGAATAGTTACTGCATCAAAACTTGATAATTTTAGCATATCTAAAATAGAAGTGTTTGAATTTGATAAAGATTTTAAATTACAAAAAAAAATTTTCTCAGACAATGCAAACATAAAGTCAGCCAAATGGATTTTAGAAAATGTAAAAATATTTAGCTACACAGATGGAATATTTAAGGAAACTTCTCTTGAAACTTATGAAATTGACTCAATTTATAATTACAATAAACTTATTAATCTGTTCAATAACTCAGATACTTTTTCATTTTTAGAAATTTTGTTAGATTTTAAAAGTATGATTAATAAAGGTTATAATGAAGAATTTCTAAAACAAAGTATGCACACCATGATGACTTTACCATTTTACTTATTTATGATGACCGCTTTAGCTTCAATTTTGACTTTACATACTATGAAAAACTCTGAGAATTTAAATTTCATTATCATTGGATTGATTTTAAGTGTCATTATTTATTATTTAAAAGACTTATCCTTAGCTTTAGGAAAAACTGATAGGATACCTTTAATTTTGTCAATCTGGACACCTATAATTGCTTTAAGTTTTTTTACTTTAATTGGAGTTATTCAGATAAATGAGAAATAAATTTTATTTAATCTTTTTAATTTTCTTTCTAAATAATTCTTATGCAGAGAATCTTTTAATTACAGCGAATAATATTTCATTGGATAAGAATAGCAATATTTCGATTTTTGAAAAAAATGTTGTTGTAAAAACAAAAAATAAAACATTGAAAAGCGAATTCGCAAAGTATGATAGAGAAATAGGTCAATTAATTCTCAAGGGAAACATTTCAGTTGAGGATGAGAGAAAAAATATAATGTATGCAGACTATGCTGAATATTACGAAAATGATGAAATTTTAAAAACTGTTGGCAAAACTAAAGTTGAAACCACAGAGAAATATATACTTAATGGTCAAGACTTAAATGTAGACAACAAAAAAAAAATTATTAAATCTGCAAAAAAATCTATTTTAGAAGACGGAGATGGAAATTTAATTACACTAGAAAATTTTGAGTATTTAACGGAAGATAGTCTATTTAAATCGATAGGTCTTATTGAAATCATTGATAATAAAAAAAATAAATATTTATTTTCTCAAGTTTATATAGATACAAAAAAAAAGGAAATACTTGGAACTGACTCAAAAAGCTATTTTAATAATAGTGAATTTAAAATACATCCAAAAAATGATCCTCGTATTTTTTCTAATACAGTAAAAATTAGCAGTGAAAAAAGTAGTTTTGATAAAGCAGCGTTTACATTATGTAATTTTAGGGAAAATGATAAATGTCCACCTTGGGAAATAAGATCAAAAAAAATGTTACATGATAATATTAAGAAAACAATTTATTATGAAAATGCAATTATAAAATTTTATAATTTACCTATTTTCTATTTTCCAAGATTATCACATCCGGACCCGTCTGTTGACAGAAGATCAGGATTTTTAACTCCTACAATGTATGACACTAAAAATTTAGGAAGTGGAATTTCTATTCCTTATTTTTTTGATTTAGGTTTGGATAAAAATTTAACATTAACAAATAGATTATATGTTACTGAAAACCCATTATTCCTTGGAGAATATCATCAAGCTTTTAACAACTCTAATTTACTTACAGACTTTGGTTATACAAAAGGATATAAAAATACCAATTCAAAAAAAATTAGTGGAGAAAAATCCCACTTTTTCACAAGATTTGTAAAAAATTTTACTGATGAAAATGATTTTAAAAGCTCACTGGAATTAAATTTACAAGAAGTTTCTAATGATAAATATCTTAAGTTATACAAAATAGAGTCAAATTTAATAGATTACAATACAGAAACTTTGGAAAATTCAATAAATTTTTCACAAGAAAGAGATAATTTATTTTTTGGTTTAAACGCAAGTGTTTATGAAACTTTAAATGATGACTATGAAGATAAATACGAATATGTTTTACCTGAAATAACAATTGATAAAAATTTATTCTCAAGTGATAATTTAGGAAATTTAGAATTACAGACCAATTACAAGGTACATAATTACGATACTAATAAACTAACAAATTTTTTGGTAAATGATTTTAATTATGTTTCTAATGATAATATATTTAATAATGTCATTAATTCAAAAATTTTAGCTAATCTTAAAAATATAAACTACGAGAGTAAAAATGTTGGAATTTATAAAGAAGATCCTTCAATGGAACTTTTTGGTTCAATCGGCCTTTTGTCAGAAATTAATTTTCAAAAAATTGCCAATAATTTTAGACATAAATTAAAACCTAAAATGTTACTTAGACTTGCCCCTGGAAGTATGAGAAAAGAGGAAACTGGCTCTAGACTAACACCCACAAGTGCTTTTAGTATGAATAGGGTGTCAAACATAAATAATTACGAAACTGGAGTATCAGGTGCTTTCGGTCTTGAATATAAAATAAAAAATAATGATGTAACAAAATTTGACTTCTCTTTAGCTCAAATAATAAATGACAAAGAAAATAAAAAAATGGCTGATAAAAGTAGTTTGAATGAAAAGTTATCAGACTTAGTTGGTTCAAGTAGTTATGAATTATCTGAAAACTTTAAACTAAATTATAATTTTTCAATAGATCAAAATTATAGTGATTTAAATTATAATGAATTTGGCACAAAATATAATTATGGTCCTATAGATATAAACTTTGATTACTTGCAAGAAAATAAACATGTTGGGGATCAAGATTATTTTAAAACTGAATTAAATTTGAATAATAGTGAAAAAGGGCTTTTATCATTTAAAACAAAAAGAAACTTGAAAACTAATTCTTCAGAGTTTTATAATTTAAGTTATGAATATATCAATGATTGTCTGAGAGCAGGTCTTGTTTATCGAAGAGAATTTTATCAAGACTCAGAATTAGAACCAGAGGATTCTTTAATGTTTAAAATTACGTTAATTCCTTTTGGAAGCATCGATAGTCCAAAATTTGATTAATGAGAAAAATTTTTTTACTTATATATATCACTACCTTCTTGTTATCTTCCTCTAATTATTTACTTTCAAACATTAAAAATTCAATTGTAGTGAAAGTAGATAATAAAATTATAACTAGTTTTGAAATTAAGAATAAAATATTAAGCACTTTAATTATTGCAGGAAGCGAAATTAATCAAAAGAATATAGATAACTTAAAAGGACAAACCTTAGAAAATTTAATCTATTACAAGTTAAAAGAAATTGAACTGGAAAAATTTAATTTCAAAGTAAATAAGCAGCGATTGAATGAATTTATGAATCGAATTTCAAATAATGATATATTGAAATTGAAAAATCAGTTTGAAAATTTTGGTTTAGACTTTAATTTATGGAGACAAGAGCTAGAAACAGAACTTAAATGGAGGCAATTTATATTTCTTAAATATTCTAAAAAAATTGATATTGATCAAAATTTTATTGATAACGAGTTAGAAAGAATTATAAATTTAAATTCTCTAAATTTAGAAGTGAATCTATCAGAAATTGAAATTTTTCAGAATGAACAAATTTCAAATGAGAAATTAATATCTAGCATCTTAAAGGAGATAAATGATAATGGATTTGATGAAACCGCAATCAAATTTAGTGTATCAAATACTTCATCTGATAAAGGAAGTTTAGGTTGGATAAATACTAATACTTTATCCAAAAAAATTAATGATATAATTAAAAATTTAGAGCCTGGTCAAGTGAGTAAGCCTTTGGTTCAGACTAATAGTATCTTGTTTTTAAAATTAAATTCGAAAAGAAACCTTAAATCAACTGATATCGATAAAGAAAAACTAAAACAAAATTTAATTCAACAAAAAGAAAATGAATTATTTAACTTATTTTCAAATAGTCATTTATCTAAACTTAAGAATAACTACTTTATAGAATATCAATGAAAAAAAAAATAATTTTAATAAGTGGAGATCCTAATAGTATAAATTCCGAGATTATTTTTAAATGTTGGAATTTACTATCAAACAAGGTTAAAAAAAGTATTTTTTTAATATCTAATTATGAATTGATAAAAAAACAATTTAAGATTCTAAATTATAAAATTAATACAGTATTAGTTAAAGATTTAGATGATAAAAACTTTTCTTCAAGTTTAAAAATAATCAATGTTAAATTAAATTTTAAGAATCCATTTAGTGTTTCTCAACAAGCATCATCAAAGTATATTTTGCAATCACTGTCTTTAGCTCATAAGTTAGCCTTAAAAAATAATGTGGCTGGTATAATAAATTGTCCGATAAATAAAAATTTACTTAATAAAAAAAATATCGGTGTTACAGAGTTTTTGGCATCAAAATGTAATATTAAAAAAAATAAAGTTGTAATGTTGATAAAAAATAAAAATCTTATGGTTTCTCCAATGACCACTCACTTAGATGTAAGGTCTATATCTAAAAACCTTAATAAAAATATGTTAATTGATAAAGTGAAAATCATTGATAATTGGTACAAAAAGTTATTTAAAAAGAGACCAAAATTTGCGATGCTTGGTCTCAATCCTCATAATTCTGAATTGAAAAGCGGTTCAGAGGAAAAAAAAATAATCATACCTGCAATTAATAAACTTATACAGTTAGGAGTTTTAATTAGAGGGCCATTTGTTTCGGACACAATGTTTATAAATGATTATAAGAAATACAACATTATTATTGGAATGTATCATGACCAAGTTTTAACGCCTTTTAAAACTCTTTACAAATTCGACGCAATAAACCTTACATTAGGTTTAAAATATGTAAGAGTTTCACCAGACCATGGTGTTGCGTTTGATAAAATTTTATTAAAAAAATCGAATCCAGAAAGTTTATTCAAATGTATTCAATATATTAATAAATTAATTAAATGAAATTTCTTAAAAAGTCTTTGGGACAAAATCTTCTCGTTGATAAAAATATTATTAAAAAAATTTTGAATTTAATTAATTTCAAAGATAGAAATGTGATAGAAATTGGCCCTGGTAAAGGTGCTTTAACCGATGAAATAATAAAAAAAGGCCCCAAGACTTTAACTTTAATTGAAAAAGATACTGAATTAGTAAAATTTTTAAAAAATAAATATAATTTAAAAAAAAAAATTAAAGTAATAAATAATGATATTTTAAAATTTAATTTTGATATTATAAATAAAAAAAAAGTTATTGTAATAGGGAACTTGCCATATAATATTTCTTCTCAAATACTGATTAAGATAATTAAATATAATAGTTTAAAAAATAAGTTTGATGATTTGATTTTTATGTTTCAAAAAGAATTAGGGGATAAAATTATAGGTAAGTTTCCTTCCAAAAATTATGGAAGACTCTCTATAATCGCTAATTTACGATTAAATATAATAAAAAAATTTCTAGTATCAGCTAATTGTTTTTTTCCTAAGCCAAAAGTAACTTCCATGGTTATTCAATTTAAGCCTATAAAGAAGAATTATTACAATTTTAAAGATATCTCCAACTTAGAAAAAATTACAAATTTAGTTTTTTCAAATAGACGTAAAATTATTAGGAAAAGAATTAATAAAATTTTAAATCAAAAAGCACTTAGTCAAATTCCTGAATTAAATTTAAATCTAAGACCTGAAGAAATATCACCAAAGATTTTTTATAAAATTACTGAACTTTACGAGAAAAGTTAAAGTCTAATTTTTTATTTTTATTTATTATTTGCTCAATTTGTTTAAAACAGGTTTCTAAATTTTCATTAATCAGTACATAGTCATAATCATTCCAATGTTTGATATCTTCGTCGAAAGAGTTAAACCTTTTTTCTACCTCCTCTTTAGTATTTTCGTCTCTTTTTAATAACCTAGATTTTAGCTCAGCTTTACTGTGAGTTATAAGGTAAATTTTAATTAAATTAAGGTTTTTAAATTTTGATAGTTGTTTAGTGCCTTGCCAGTCAATATCAAAAATTATATCATTTTTTTTCAAAGTTTGATCAACGTTTAATTTTCTGGTGCCATAATAATTTCCAAATATTTTGGCAAATTCGTAAAATTCATTATTCTTAATTAATTCTTCAAATTTCTTTTTTGAGACAAAATGATAATCTACTCCGTCGATTTCATTTGACCTTGGTGGTCTAGTTGTATGCGATATTGATATTTTGAAGTTTTGATATTTTTGTTGAAGTTTTTTTGTTATTGTTGTTTTACCTACGCCTGATGGTGAAGATAAAATTACCATTAAGTTTTCTCCGCCTGGAGTCATATTTGTAATTTTATTTAAAAAAATTAATTAGCTTTGCTCTCAATAAACTTGATTGCGTCACCCACTGTTAAGATTTTCTCCGCTTCGCTATCAGAAATTTCTGATCCAAATTCTTCCTCAAAAGCCATAACTAATTCTACTGTATCTAAACTATCTGCGCCTAAGTCATCAATAAAACTTGCTTCCTCAGTGACCTTTTCTTCTTCTATACCTAAGTGATCTGCTACTATTTTTTTAATCTTTCCTTTTATTTCTTCTGACATGAATTCCTTTCTAATTTATTTAATTTCTTATTAGATTATTAATAAGAATTGTCAAGCCATATACATTCCACCATTAACATGTATAGTTTCACCATTAAT
>MDTG01291680.1_pt1 | contig 16147 bp, 23 predicted proteins | sample 811421 | NCBI WGS metagenome assembly MDTG01 (sample SAMN05326645, study PRJNA326480) | marine metagenome | isolation source: seawater | place: Pacific Ocean: South East | collected 2011 | reverse complement strand
TATTGATTCTTAATCGTTAAAAATTGTTCATTCATTTTTTTTTTGTTCTCTTTTGCCCCCTTACTTGGATAATATGTTTCATAGATATATTGTGTAACATCGTAGTCTAAAAAACGCAATGGAGATTGAGAATCCATCTATATAATCATTCATTATAATTTATTTGGAAATGGAAATTGAGAAGAAAATTGAAGGACATCTTCCTGTAGCTGTTTGAATTCATTCATATTTTCTTCTTCAAATCTTAAATTAATCTCTCTTTTAAAATCAACTAATTTTTTATACTCAATACTCTTCCCTAAAACAATCGCACGATGGATTAAATTCGCCAATGGATGGCAATGAATATCTTGTAAGCCACGCGTTGTCATCGCACACAATCCAATTCTTACGCCACTTGGGGATAAAGCACTTTTGTCACCAATTATTGTGTTCTTATTCACACTGATATGGACTTTTTCAAGGATGTATTCAACCTTACTTCCAGTTATTCCCTTATCTCGTAAATTCATTACAAGTAGATGATTGTCTGTCCCATCTGTACATAATTGATATCCTAAATCCATTAATCCTTCTCCTAATAACTTTGCATTGTTTTTGACTCTGATGATATATTGATGGAATTCGGGTGTGGAAGCCTCTTTTAAGGCAACAGAAACCGCTGAAATAACATTGTTATGAGGTCCTCCTTGTAAGGAAGGAAAGACTGCAAAATCGATTTGATCAGATAAATGTTTCTTACTAAATATCATACCTGATCGTGGGCCTCGTAAGCTTTTATGGGTTGTTGTAGTTACAACGTCAGCATGTAAGAATGGATTATTTGCTTCCCCTACAGCTACTAAACCTGAAATATGTGCCATATCAACTAATAGATATGCCCCTACACTTTTTGCGATTGTAGAAATTCTTTCATAGTCCCAATCTCTTGGATAGGCAGAACCACCTGCAATAATACATTTTGGAAGAAACATTTTCGCCTTATTTTCTAACTCATCATAATCAATCAACCCTGTTTTTTCATCTACCTCATAGGGTAAAGATTCAAAATAAATACTTGTAGCGGATACTTTTCGTTTGTCATTGTAATATCCGTGCGTTAAATGGCCACCACTGGGTAATCCTAACCCCATGATTCGGTCATGAGGGTCTAATAATGCTGTATATACAGCAAAATTTGCTGGAGAACCAGAATAAGGTTGGACATTGACATCCCATTCGTCTTTCTTTAACTTGTATATATCTAAAGCTCTATCCTTACAGAGTTGTTCCATTTCATCGATATGATCATTCCCACCATAGTATCTTCTTCCAATTTGTCCTTCGCTGTATTTATTTGTCATGATTGAACCAAGGGCTTCTAAGACTGTATCTGACACAAAGTTTTCACTTGCAATTAATTCTAAACCATTTATTTGTCTTTCATATTCTTTTTTGATAATTGAGTAAACTTCTTGATCTTTCTCTTCCATGATTTATAATAATTATATTAATTTTTTTAAATAATATAATATAATGAAAGAAGGTTTCTCATTTTTTACTGATAAATGTCAACTTATGGCTACTGGTCTATACGATAGAGGGCCAACAATTATAGCAATAATTCTTATGGTTTCTATTGTGCTGGGTTGCATTTTTCTAAATGTTGCGCATTTACTTTCCAGGAAAAGTAAAAAAAGAAAAGAGAATGATAAATATATTCAAATATCAATTAATATAGTATGTTCATTTATATCCTTATTTATAATATATAAGATGTCTTATAATTGTAACCTTAAGATGCTACCCTTATATACGATAATCCCAGTTATTCTATATATGATTGCTGTCAAACTTCATGAACAATATAAAATATGCAAAATAAAGAATGATCCGAAAAAAAGGTTGATTATGAGTAGTATCGTTCCAGGTGGGGATGCTATCTTAAAAGAAGCTTGGTTATGTTAACTAATCATTGAATGAATAAATTTCTTAATACTTCAATCCATATTTTTTAATGTATTTCTTTTTTTTCTTTCTGTAATCATTCCTGTACAATGATAAACATGTTTTATACATCAAAAAGAACCATCGTTCATAGATTAATGTTTGAAAAACATTATCATGACCAAAGAGAAGTGTAATTAAAAAATAAACGATAGGTGTCCGCATGAATACTAAAAAGTCCAATTGTTTGTATTTTACATAATTTCTTAAAAATCCTAAGAATGGTGTAATAAAATAAAGTAAAATCATTTTAATTATATACTTAAGATTATCATTTTAAATAGAAGTAAAATGGACAAACGTTTGGAAGCAAGGGCATTCTTAGTATATTCGTTATATAATTCTTGTAAAGATGCTTTCAATTATATATCTTCATTGAATTATCTTTCTGTAATTACTTCAATCCAAAAAAGGTTCTTTTGAATAAATAAAGTAATTATTTTTACTTAAAAAATTAACATGAATGCGTTGTATATAAATATCATGGATAACCGTAGAAAAGAAATGAAACAGAAAGAAAAGTATCATGAAGGATGGCAAATCTCTAAAAAATATTCAACCATTTTAATGGATCACGAAGATAAGAATGAGTATTTCGAAATTGCTCCCAATATTTATCATCAATTTATCTCAGAATTGAAAGTAAAAAACGTTCCACATGTAGGTAAGAACTATATCCAAATTTGGGATACAATGATAAATACAATTCAAAATAACCCTACAATCAGTGTTTGTCGTGCATCAATCAAACTTCTTCATCAAACAAATGTTCAGAGAACTAATTAAATCATCTATAATTTTGGCCTCATGTAATAACTTTGGTATACTTCAATATATTCATCATTGAGTAATAATTTATCATTCATATTCAATAGATCAATAAGTTGATTGAACCAATGAACTATTCTTTGTATCATAATTATTATAATTAGTTAAAAATAAATTATTTTAAACTATTAATCTTCCGGATGGATTTCCTTCTTGAATCCACTTTGGCATCCAATAATAGGGGATAATATTTTCATAGTTCGGATAATATTTTTGAAAGACAGATAAATAATATTCTTTTTCATTCAATTCATAATTTTTCATAGTATAATCATGAATTATTTCGTACCATGGCTTTTCAAATGATGATACACCATCTGAAAACCCATCTTTCCTTCTCCATACGATCTCTTCAGGGAGACTGTTTTCAAATGCTTTCCTTAATAAATATTTTTCCATTTTATCTCTTACAACCTTCTTCTCGGGTTCAATACCCATGTAATATTCCATAAATCCTTTATCAAAATAAGGGACTCTTATTTCTAATCCTGCTACAGCGGTAGTTTTATCACTTCGTAAGACATCAAAATACCGTACATCTTTTAGTAAACGTAGACATTCATCTTGAAATTCTTTAGGACTTGGGGCATTATGAAAATATAAGTAAGATCCAGATGCTTCATCACTTCCTTCACCACTTAAGATAACTTTAATATCAGTATTGTCTCGAATATATTCTGATAATAAAAACATTGGAACAGATGCCCTAATAGTTGTAATATCTTTGGATTCAATTTGATAGATTGTTAAATCAATCGCATCTAACATTTCTTTTTCTGTAACAATTACATTTGTATGGTTTGTTCCTAAATAATCAGCTACTTTTTGAGCAGCTATTAGATCAGGAGACCCTTCTAAACCAATCGAGAATGTCCTTACTGAAGATGGAACCACTAATTGACAAACAATTGCTGTAATTATACTACTATCTAAACCTCCAGATAATAAACAACCAAAGGGGCGGTCAGTAATTAATCGTTTTTGTACTGCTGTTGTTAATTTATTCTGGATTGTTCGGATAATTTTACTTTCATCTCTTTCAGGGATAGTTTCATAAATAAATGGGTAATATGTATGTTTTTCGTGTGTATTTTTATTTAGATCAATCATTGAAAATGTTCCTGGTGGATAAAATTCAATATTTTCTGATAAATCAACCAAACATTTCATTTCAGATGAAAATCCAAATCTATCATTTTCTTCAAAAAAATATAGGGGACGTATTCCAAATGGATCATGGCCGATAAAAACTTGATTTAATGTAATGTCATAAATGATAAATGAAAAAACACCATCGAGTTTATGGATGAAATGATTCAAATAATAGGAATGATAATCATTTACCTTTGATTTCCCATAAAGATGAAGGAGGATTTCACAATCGCTATCTGTTTCCAATTGAATATCTAATTCATTTGCTAATTCTTTAAAATTATAGATTTCCCCATTGCAAATTAGAATATGATTTTCATTGGTTGATAACTTCATTGGTTGATTACTCTTTTCGTTTAATCCATTAATCGCTAATCGGTGAAATAAAAAATAAATGAAGCTTTTTTCATTATGGATACATAGATCATTGGTTGAATCTGGACCTCGATGCTTACATTTCATACCATATTCCTTGAGTTTTACAATATTTTCGGGAGAAGATGAAAAATAAGCAAAAATCCCACACATTTATCTAAATATTGATTATTATTTTATCGTTTAAACCTTTTTAAAAAGAATACCCCAATTTCCCTTTTCATAGAAACTTTTTTCAATCTTCTTTTCATCTACCAATGATTCTAATTCATTTTTTTGAAACACATAATAATATCTTTTCCCTAGTAATTTTTGTTGTTTATCCCTCCAATCTACAAAATTTTCTTGCGTTGTAAATTTTCTTCTTGAATCTTCCTCTTGTTCGAATGCCCACACCAATAGTAATATCTTTCCTCCTTGTTTTGTGATCCTTTCTAATTCTTCAATTGCTTTCTTTCTCTTTTCAACAGTTGATAGATGATGGATCACGGCAATACAAATTGTATAGTCAAATGAACTATTTTTATAAGGGATATCTAGAATATCTCCACAGACTACATTTAGATTCTTCTGCAAACAAATTTTCACTAGGCTTTCACTAAAATCACAACCATAGTTCAAACAATCTTTCCGATATAACATGTTTTTACCATTTCCACATCCTATATCACCAATCACAGAGTTTTTTGGTATAGTATCTAAGAATTCTTCGACACATGTCCATGGACGATACCGTGTGTTGTCAAATTGTTTTGCGATTGTGTTGTATACCTTTTTCACATATACTTCTTCAATTGACATAGTTGAAATACTTTATGTTCATATCAATTAATGGTATCAAATTTAACATTTTACATAGCTTGGTAGAGAAGGGGCAATAAATGGATAATGTTTATGAAGGATATTATAATCTACAAATAATTCTTCATGTTTTTGAATGTCTTCCGTAGCTATTACAGGAAATGATCTGTAATTATTGGTTTTGATGTCAATATTCTTATTTATAGAACAATGGTTAATATACAAACCTTCTTTAAGAATATATTCTTGGAATTTCTTTTTTTCGATTGGATTAAATAACATTTGATCTTTTTCTCTGTAAGGAAATAAATCATCAAAAATAATATCTCCTTTTTTGTAATTTTTCCCTGCAAATAATCCATTCCCATGAACCTTTGAACGTGATACATAAGGTCTATTTGGTAAGAAGAAATACATCATTAATAGGATTATGAATAAACAAATTAGTATCCGTGTAAACTTCTTCATGTATATTATATTATATTATAACTTAAAAAATATTTAATATTTAATATACTACAATAAAATGACCTACTATGATATTCTTAATGTGGCCGAAGATGTAACATTGAAAGAGATTAAACAATCCTATCATAAATTATCAAGAAAGTATCACCCAGATAAGAATAACGGAGATGATACAATGTTTAAAAAAATAAGTGAAGCATACGAAGTCCTTTCTGATCATGAAAAAAGAAGACAATATGATTTTCAATTAAAACCAATGGATACAATGATGTTTCGTTCACAATTGAATATCAATATTCAATCAATGTTCCAAAATATGGATCGTCTTTTTTCAAATAATATATCGTCAGAATCAGTATCGATTTCTACGATTATTGAAAATGGTGTCAAAAAAACAAAAAAAGTAACCACAAAAGATGGTGTGAAAAAAGGTTGAAGAATATGAAGAACCATATAATAATAATAATAATAATAATACTAACAACTTATTATGATTGACTCATTGGAGTATGTAACGGAATATTAAAATTATCTTTTTTATCATTGATAAAACCATGGAACCAATGTTTCCTTTGATCTTCGGAATGGAATTCACAATAGAATTTATCACCCTTACAATCATCTCCAAATACATCTTGATAAGTCCATAGCTTATTACACCAATTATTATTATTTCCGTAAAACTTTTTGATTCGATCAGTAATGTCTTCCTCATCATTGAGTGTCGCTTTTGTAAGGTTTGGTCCGTGATAATTTTGATAATATTCTGATTCAATCATTATTTATAGTTTATAGTTTATATTATATTATATTATATTATATTATATTATATTATCATTTAAAGGAAAATAATATAACTATCTTTAATAGAAATATGTCTTTTAAGGATAAACCACTCAAAAAAATAGTTGCTGATAAAAGGGTCACAATTGATGCAATTCATCAAGAAATATTAAGTGAATTTACTGAAAAAAAGAAACAATATCATAAAAATGTTCAAAAGAAGAAGGAATTAGATAAAGCACAATGTTCTGATGAAGAATTAAAAGAACTTGAACTATTGAATAAAGAAATTAATAGTTATGATCATTCTGAAGAAATAGATTATTATTTAAATACCGGAAATTTATTGAATGAATATTATTCGAAGAAAGAAGAAGTACAAATCAATACTGAAATTACAGTGGTTGATTTTATGAATAAAAATAAAAAAAATAAAAAAGAGGATAATCTAATTAATAATTATATGAGAGTTGTAGATGATACAATTATTAAAGATAATTTTACATATGATTTAGAAAACTGCCCCCATTGTTTTGGTCGTTTAGTCCTTAAGAATGTAGATAGCTTACTCATTTGCGAAGATTGTGGATATACGGATTCAATTATTATTAATTCTGAAAAAATATCATACAAAGACCCTCCAAGGGAATCTTCTTATTTTGCTTATAAAAGAATTAATCATTTCAATGAATGGTTGGCTCAATTTCAAGCCAAAGAAACTACAGACATACCTGAAGAAGTCTATAAGGGAATTCTTGTTGAACTTAAAAAAAATAAATTTATTAATATTCAGGAGTTATCTTATAAGAATATGAGAGAGATCCTTAAAAAACTAAAATACAATAAATATTATGAACATATCCCACATATCATTAATATGATCAATGGTAAAAAAGCTCCAATCTTAACAAGGCAATATGAAGAACAATTAAGGAATATGTTTAAAGAAATTCAAACTCCATTTATGCAACATTGTCCCGAAAATAGGAAAAACTTTTTGTCTTATTCCTATGTTCTTCACAAATTTTGCGAATTACTTGAATTGGACCATTTATTAATTTATTTTCCACTCTTAAAAAGCCGTGAAAAACTTCAACAACAAGATAAAATATGGATGAAAATTTGTGGGACTCTTATGTGGGAATATATCCCAAGTATTTAGTACCGATGATATTTATCATCTACGATTATAATATGGGGCATATAACGATCGAGAAGAACAAAGGTTGTTGCCCCTAAAAGTCCAATGTAAAGAGCATGTTCATTCATAATTGAACAATTTGGAATATAAAATGTTGAAATTGATACGATCGATAACATTAAAAAATATTTGAGGACATTCTGAGCATTGAACATGGTTCTATTATAAATAATAGAATATAAAAATAATTTATAAAATAATTTATAAAATATTATATATATTATAATTATAATTATGACGGCTCAAACCCCTACAAATCAGAATGGATATATGAGAGATATCTATCATACTACAAAGAATCAATACATTGAAACAAATGAACCACATATTTTTAATAATCGTCGAGAATATTCTTTGAAAGGTATTATTCAAGAAACACCAATGAGCAATTTATTCTTTTCAGATAAGAATGTTGAAATAATTCAATGGACGGTTCGTTATCGTATCTTTAAAGAAAAAAATAAAAAAATTTCGTATCAGTCACAAAATGAACTTTTTGTAATTATGAGATCAATTTACTTACAATATGCAAATTCAATTGTAAATTCAAAAGAAATGTTAACAAATCTTCGGACACTTAATAAAATGGTTGTTGATTATACTGTGAAAAATGTAAGTGATCAATTAGATCAATACGACAATTATATTACTAAAATATCAAGTGCCCCGGTACCATTAGAGCATCCTCGATATGAAAATGGAAATAATTATACATATGATATGAGTAATATCCTTTAATCAACTTCATCAACAACGGGTCCTGATGCGTGCTGTTCAGGTTGTCCACTTGTAAATGGAGATGGTTGTTCTCCTTCAGGGTTACTTTGGATCTTCATAAGAATTGGATTTAATTCTTGATTCAATTCATCATATTTCTTTTCATATTCTTCTTTCGTAAACTGATCATTCATTAACCATTGGTCTGTTTCTTCGATTGTTTTCTTAATTTGTTCGTTCTCATTTTCATCTAATTTTTCTTTCATCATTTCATTATCAGTAATTGTTTTTAATTGAAAAATAAATGCTTCTAATTTATTTTTCGCTTCTATTTTTTCTTGAATTTGTTGATCTTCTTCTTTAAATTTTTCTGCTTCTTGAACCAGTCTTTCAATGTCGTCAGATGATAATCTTCCTTTATCATTTGTAATCGTAATATGTTCTTTCTTACCAGATCCTTTATCATGAGCTTCAATATTCATAATACCATTTGCATCGACATCAAATGCAACCTCGATTTGAGGGACACCGCGAGGAGCAGGAGGGATCCCTTCCAACTGAAACGTTCCTAATGAATTGTTATGCTTTGTTAGCGTCCTTTCACCTTCAAATACTTGAATGGATACACCGGGTTGATTGTCTTGATAGGTTGAGAATGTTTGTGACTTCTTTGTCGGGATGGTAGTATTCCTTTCAATAATCTTAGTCATTACTCCACCAGCTGTTTCTATCCCCAATGATAAAGGAGTAACATCCAATAAGAGAACCTCATCAGCCTTCTCATTACCAGAGGTAGAATTTGAAAGAATGGCTGCTTGAACACATGCTCCGTATGCTACCGCTTCATCAGGATTAATCTTCTTACTTAATTCTTTTCCACTGAAATAATTACTTAATAATTCTTGAACTTTTGGAATTCTCGTCGATCCCCCAACAAGGACAATATCATCAACTTGGTTCTTACTTACCGAAGAGTCTCTTAGAACCCTTGTTACTGGTTCAATACATTTCTGAAACAAAGACATACAAAGGCTTTCAAACTTGGCGCGACTGATAGATGAAAAGAAGTCAATTCCTTCGTAGAGTGAATCAATTTCAATAGAAGCAGTACTGCTACTTGACAAAGTCCGCTTGGCTTTTTCACATGCTGTCCGTAATCTTCGGCTTGCCCGTTTATTATCAGTTAAATCGTGATGATATTTTCTCTTAAACTCATCCGTAAAATGTTTTAATAGGATATTATCGAAATCCTCACCCCCTAAATGTGTATCACCGGCGGTTGCTTTCACTTCAAAAATACCATCATCAATATTCAATAGGGAGACATCAAAAGTTCCTCCACCCAAGTCAAAAATAAGAACATTTTTTTCTACGGACTTATTGTCTAATCCATAGGCAATTGCTGCTGCGGTTGGTTCATTAATAATACGGAGAACATTTAAACCGGCAATTGACCCTGCATCTTTTGTTGCTTGACGTTGTGAATCATTAAAGTATGCAGGAACAGTAACTACAGCATCTTTAACCTCTTCTCCAATATAGGCTTCTGCTGTTTCTTTCATTTTTGTTAGAATCATTGATGAAATTTCTTCAGGATGGAATTGTTTCTCCTCATTCTTGTATTTGACTTCAATAACTGGTTTATTTCCCTTATCTTTCACTTTGAATGGAAAGTGTTTTAAATCAGACTGTAAAGTAGTATCATTAAAATCTCTCCCAATTAATCGTTTAGCATCAAATACAGTATTCTCGGGATTCATTGAAGATTGATTCTTAGCACCATCCCCAATAATTCTTTCTTTATCTGTAAATGCAACATAAGAAGGGGTTGTCCTGTTACCTTGATCATTCGCAATTATTTCACAACGGTTATCTTTCCACCATCCTACACAACTGTATGTTGTTCCTAAATCAATACCAATCGCTACCATTATTATAGTTTTAATTTACCTTGTTTTTTTAAGTAATTTTAATATTTAAAAAAACAATCTTTATTGTATCTATGAGTACTCATAGTGAGTATATCCTAGAAATACTTCGAAAAGAAGATTTTATTCATCAATGGATCCAAGGAAAATACAAAGAAAAACCATTAATTATTTATGGCTGTAATGGTGTTGGAAAAACATCATTGGCAAATTATATCCTTCAAAGCTTCATAAAAATAGAAATAAATATTGATTTCTGTAAAACAAATAGGTCACTCTCTACATTCCTAGACTTATCTTTGTATAAAAAAAGTATAACAATGATGTTTGAGAAGTTAAGGAGTAAAGCCCTTTTGATTGATGACTTAAAATATATTCAAGAGAATGATAAATCATTATTTAAACAGGTTCTTGATTTTTCAAAAAAAGAAACAACCTATCCAGTTATTTATATTGTGAATAGTATTTCTCATAAGTTAGTGCAATCAATTTATAAAAAAGCATTTCCAATCCATCTCTCTTTTACTATGGATCAATATGTATCAATCGTCAAACGATTTTATCTTAAAAATAATACAATCAATTATCCTGAATTAATCAAAAAATCCAATTATAATTTCCACAATATCCAAATTAATTTAAAATTTTATCAAGGAAAAACAGATACGATTCAAATATTTCAAAAAAATGAAGATGAATTATTTACATTGATTCAAAAGATCTATCGTATGAAAAGTTTAGATGAAATTCTTCGTTTCATCATGAATGACCATATTATTATTTCTCTTAATTTACTCGAGAATTGTATTGATTGGATTTATCATTCAAGATTATCCTATCAAAATAGAATTTATTTAATCCATAGGATATACTTATCTTATTGTATTGGTGATACCTTTCATAATCAATGGCAAAAATTATATGACTGGGATTTGATAAATTATATGGTTATAAATACAACATTATTACCATTACGATATCTTTCATACAATCGAATAAAGATGAATAAAATGATTTACAATAAATATTTAAGTCGTTCAATCATATATACTTACAATAATAAATTATTACACCTTCATGGATTAAATATTCATATACTTTCATGTTTATACACATTAATGATCAATAAGAAATATAAAGAAGCCCATAATATTTGTTCTTATTATAAAATTGAAATGAAAACTTGTGAAAAATTTAGTAAGTATTTTATTCCTAATCATAGGAAGGAGATTCAGAAGCTATTTAAAAAATAATCCCTATTGTTTCTTTTTTTTATTTTTATAAGATTGTAGGTCTTTTGATGTTAATTCATATCCCCAATGAAGTAGAACCTGCCTTATTACTGGACTTATACTATAATCATTGTACCTCTTCTTTTTTTTAATAATCTCATTCATCAAGCGTCTTCTAAAACGACCATTCGGGCCAGCTAGTGCTAACCAACGTTTTATTTGTCTTTCATCATCATCACTCCTTCTTCCACGATAATATCTACAATACCATTGAAACCATCCATATGGATCTTGTTTAATAATCCAATTATTTTTTTCCCAAGTTTCTAAAGAAGATCCACATTTTACTTTGTATTTATTTATTTTCTTATCATAATCAGGAGATGTAACCATTTTTTGAATATCTATACCCGTAAACCATGATTTAGGATATTCCTTTATTACTTGACCGGATGTATACTTCGTTTTTGTAATTGATGAATAGATAGGTCGGAAGTAAGTCCCCCCAAATGATCCCTCTTTAAAAATATGTTTCGGTGTTTTATTTGGCTTAAATTCACTTTCCATATTCTATTATATTATAATACTATATAATATAGTATGGCGAAAAGAAGGACTGTTAAGAAAAAAAGGACTATAAAAAGAAAGAATACATTGAGGGGGAGAATAAAATCTCGTAAATTAGTGAGTCCAAGCCTGAGAGAGTCTATCTCCCCTATAGGGAAAGGTTTTCCTAAGATATATGTCATTAATCTAAAAAGGGATAAGAAAAAATGGAAAAAATATCAAGAATATCATAAGAAGGGGGTGATTGATCGTTATTCAGCATGTCTTGGTGTTGATCCACAAACAAAGTATCGTTCTGATTTTCAAAGGAATGAAAAAAAATTACAAATTATGTGGAATGCTGCAGAAAAGAAAAAGAAATGTACAGCAGGTATTCTAACTTCACACTTAGGAGTGATACGAAAGATTCATCGTTTAAAAAATAACTTTCCTAAGAATGGTGTCCTTATTATTGAAGACGATGCACAAATTAATTTCTCAAGGTTAAAGGAAGCAATGAAAGATGTTCATAAATATAGCGATAGTATCATTTATTTTGGAGGGACATTACATCCCCCGGATACATTCAAGAATAAAAAATGGTATGAGAATATTGATTCATTAAGAAAATCATTCCGAAAAAATAAGTTCAATACAATTGATTCATCAAAATATCGTATACTAGGTGGTCATGGTTATTACTTTCCAACATGGAAAACTGTTGATGAACTATTAAAAGAAATAGAGAAAAAAACAAAAATGAGGGCTCTTGATAGTGAGATGGTGAAATTACAAAGGAAAGAAAAGGTCAAATATTTTTATTATCCTGCAATTAGTTATTTAAATATTGAAGATGCAAGAAAAGGTGTTCATGCTGGGTATTTCGATGACAAAAGAACAATGGAATACTATGGTGGTGCATATTAATTTTTATAGATAACTTTGAGGTTTAGGAATATTGTAATAATTAGAAATAATAAGATTACAATAATAATAATAATTGTCTTTAAAAAATAAGGATACAATTCATCCATAATATGTTTAATCAACGGTTTTAGAATGTCATCCTTAATTAACTCAATATTATCTTCTTTTTCTATCTCCTCTTTTAAATTAGATATTATATTTTTTGTAATAATTGATAGATTCATATTTTAATATTATATTTTAAACAATTTCAATATAATATTAATATAATCATAACACATATTATAGAGGAAAGGATGAATTTTTTAAAATCCATTTTTTCAAAGAATGAAAATGGAGGGAAAGAAGGGGGTGGAGAAGAAAAGAAAGAGGAAGCCGAATTAACTAGTAAACCTTTTTTAAATGAGCAAACAGATAATTTTCATGAATGTGTTATTTGTTTGGAAGAAATGAAAACAGGAGAGAATTTAACGGTAATTCAATGTTCTCATATTTATCATTCCAAATGTATTCAAAGTTGGGCAAAGAAGAAAAGGATATGTCCTCTATGTGATTATAATTTCTAATAATTAATATATATTTATAATATATAATTATGGAAACATTGATTTATGTTATCATAGCAATATTTATTTTGCTGTATATTATTGATAAAAAAGAACCTCTTCCACCTAAAATTGATGTTCCAACCGAAGAAGGAGTCCCTAAAGAGAAAAAAATACTTTCAGATAAAGAAAAAAGACAAGAGATATATAAAAATATATTCACAAGTATAAAAAAAATAAACCCTTTAAAGACTCCTCGTGTTTGGACATATATTGAGATTCCGAATGAAAGTAGAAATGTACAATTATCCTATCGTAGAATGGGTATCCCAGTATATTTTAGAAAGTGTATTGATCTTATGAAAAAGAATGTTCCAGAATTAATCATACTCACTCCATTAAACATTAAGGAATACTTACCTGATTTCTCTGTTGAAATGAATCAAGCATCGGATATCCCTCTAAAAATAAGGATTGATCTTTTATTTTCATCTATACTTGAGGTATATGGAGGATTATGTATCTCTCCTGGGACAATCGTTTATAATGTCAATAAAGCACTGAGTATGTTAAGGAACTATGAAATAGTAACTTTTGGAGGTAGTCCAAGTGTATTAAAATCACATAATAACCTCTATTATCCTAACTCCTATATAATAGGTTCTCAAGAAAATACTCCTTTTATTCAAGAATACAAGAGAATATTATTACTGTTAATTGATAACACATATCTATATAACATTAAAATAGCAGATAATAGTGATATATTGTCCTATATTATTAAAAAATTAAAACCTTCTCAATTTCATTTCGGTACCGAATATGATGGTTCATATAATTCTAAATTAGAAAAGATTCCATTATCTTCCTATATGGGTACTTATGAGATAGATTTCCAGAATAAAGAAAGATTATCAGTCGTATCGGTTCCATATGATATTCTATTACAAACAACAAAGTATCAATGGTTCTTTGATTTATCAAATGAACAATTTATTCGTTCGAACCTTGAACTCAAGTCTCTTCTTCAAAAGGATATTTAAAACTAAAATTTGAATAATACATATATATAAAAGTATAACAAACCTCATGGGTATTAAATCATTAACACAAACAATTAGGAAGCATGCTCCTGATGCAATACATAGTGATAATCTATATAAATTATCAGGTAAGAAAGTAGCTGTTGATGCAAGTCTTGTCATTTATCAACAGCTATTAAGTAATCGTAAAGGTTTCTTTCATAACAAAGATGGAAAAATAACAAACCATATTACAGGGTTATTTTACAAGATCATTAATTATATTTCATTAGATATTGAATTATTATTCGTTTTTGATGGAAAACCTCCCCAAAATAAACAACTCTGTATTCAAGAAAGAAAAAATAGATCCCTACAAGCAAAGGAATCGATGGATACAACTACAGATGAAGAAGAGAAACATAAATTGAAAAGGTTATCAATGAGGATTACACCAGAAATGCTTAGTGATGTTAAGAAATTATTAGGTCTTTTAGGAATTAGATACATTCATCCTGAAGTTGGTGAAGGGGAAGCCTATGCAAGTGAGTTATGTCGTATGGGGTTTGTTGATTATGTTCTTACAGAAGACATGGATACAATGGCGTATGGTTGTCCTCAATTAATAAGAAATTGTATTGATAAAGAATTAAAAAGGAAGGATATTGTTTCAATTTTTGACTATTCAAAAGTAATTCATAGTCTCGATCTAAGTCATGATAAATTTATTGAATTCTGTATTCTTTGTGGTTGTGACTATTGTCCACCGATTGAAAAAATAGGGAATATAACAGCGCTTAAGTTAATACGCAAGTTTTCAACGATGGAAGAAATTATCCAATCAACGAATTATCAATTTCCTGAAGACTACCTAAAAACATTCTATTCTGCAAAAGAAAATTTCTTACTCTATTATGATAAGATGAATATTGATGATATAACAATCAATACATCTAAAAGAAATATACCTGAATTAGAAGAATATTTAATTCATGAAATTGGTATGAATGAAAATAGAGTTTTGAATACTCTTAAAAAATTGAATAACATTTATAAAGTGACTACTTAATCTTCTCAAGTGTAGTTGCCTCTGTTTTAGGGTTCTGTTTCTGTATTTTTTTCTTATTATCTTCTTTCTTTTTTTCTGTATATGTACAATTATGGGAATGTGTATAACGATGTAGTGAACAGAAAATTCCTTGGCATTTACAAGGGAAGCTAATTAATCCTATTTTCTTTTGACAAAAAGAACACTTCATTTTCTTTGTCATCTTTTAATTTATTAATTACTTTTTTTTTGACTATTTTTAAGTCAAAAATTAAATCAAATTTAAAAAAATGAAAATCCCCATCCCCTGAATAATTGATCATACTCTTTTTTTGAAATTAAACTTCTACTATAGATCCAACCATATTGATTAGGGGCACCACCCTTTTTCTTTTCATCATCATTATCCTCATCATCTGAACTTGATGTATCTTTTTCATCATCATCAGAACTTGATGTATCTTTTTCATCATCATCTGAACTTGATGTATCTTTTTCATCATCATTAGAACTTGATGTATCTTTTTCATCATCATCAGAACTTGATGTATCTTTTTCATCATCATCAGAACTTGATGTATCTTTTTC
>MDTG01112510.1_pt1 | contig 16147 bp, 13 predicted proteins | sample 811421 | NCBI WGS metagenome assembly MDTG01 (sample SAMN05326645, study PRJNA326480) | marine metagenome | isolation source: seawater | place: Pacific Ocean: South East | collected 2011 | reverse complement strand
CCGTTGGAAGCGTGACCGTCGTCATCGGAGGAGTGGTCATCGTGCCCATCTCCGTGCCCGTGCCCGTGCCCGTGCCCGTGCCCGTCATCGGAGTCTCCGAAAGGCACGGCGGGGTTGGAGATCCTCGCCAGATACCGAACCCGGGGCTTGGTGTTCAACTCCTCGAGCAACTGGTAGGAGATCTTCTTGTTGAAGAGCTTCGAGACCTCGCTGTCGGGGTCGTTCAGGTCTCCGAACACGATCGCACCCGTGGAGCACGCCTGGGCGCAGGCGCAGTGGATGCCGTCGTCCGGAATGGACCAGTCGGGACTGAAGTCCGTGCCGCCCTTCTGGGCCCACTCGTTCTTGTACTTGATCTTCGCGGCCTGGATCCGCTGGCTGCAGAAGTTGCACTTCTCCATCACGCCTCGGGTTCGAACCGTGACCTCGGGGTTGAACTGCATCCGCCGCCACTGGTCGGGGCCGTCGGTGGTGTAGTAGTCGGGCTTCACCGCGAAGAGACCGTCCTGCTCACGGACGGGCTCGCGACGCCAGTAGTCGAACCAGTTGAAGCGACGAACCTTGTAGGGGCAGTTGTTGCTGCAGTAGCGGGTGCCGATGCAGCGGTTGTAGACCATGACGTTGAGGCCGTCCTTGTCGTGCACCGTCGCCGCGACCGGACACACCTGCTCACAGGGGGCGTTCTCGCACTGCATGCAGGTGACAGGTTGCACGAAGACCGCTTCGGGGCGATTTGGGTCGTCTCCCTTGAAGTAGCGGTCGATCCGCAACCAGTGCATCTCGCGGCCACGGGCGATCTGGTCCTTGCCGACCACCGGGATGTTGTTCTCCGCCTGACAGGCGGTGATGCACGCACCACAGCCGGTGCAGGTGTTCAGATCGACCGACATGGCCCATCGGAACTTGGCGCCGTCGAGGTTCGTCTCCTCCCAGAGACTGAGCCGGTGGGCGACGTGCACGCGATGCTGGGCGAAGTCCGGGTGGGATCGGTAGTCATCGAGGTCCGTCTCCCGCACCAGGGTGGGGAGGCGTTCCTGGATACCTCGCTCGGGAACGCTTTCGACCAGTGCGTCGACCGCACCATGATCCTGGGTCTGGGCGAACGGGTAGTACTCCCCCGTCGGCTCGATCTCGACCTTGGTGGCGATCCAGGGGCTGGTCGTGGTGCGGATCGGATAGGCGTCGAATCCGGCGTCGGCGCCCACCGGGCCCGCCGCCTCGCCTCGTCCCCAACCCATCGACATCGCGACGGTTCCGATGTCCATACCCGGCACCGGGAAGACGGCCGCCTCGACCGAGCGCCCGCCCACCGAGATCCTGACCTTGTCACCCTGCCGAAGTCCCTTCTCGCGACACAACGCAGGACTCACGAGCAGGGCGTTGTCCCAGGTGATCTTCGTCACCGCATCGGGAAGTTCCTGCAGCCATCCGACGTTGGCGAACCTTCCGTCGTACACCGGGGAGTCGGAGAGGAATTGGAACTCGAGATCCCCCGCTCCGACCTTCTTGCGAGCCGCGGTCAGGGTTCCAAGCGCGGTCTCGATCTGACGAGCGTTGATCTTCAGCCCGGTGGAGAGCGGATACGCGGTTCCGGAGATCACCCCGGCATCCAGAATCGTCCTCCAGTGGGATTCGAACGTCGACCCCGAGGTCCCGGAACGCATTGCTTCCGTCGCCCGCACGATCGAATATCCGTCACCCGGCTCCGACCCGGCGATCCGGGCCAGAAGCTCCAGGCTCGTCCAGCCCTTCTGGGCAAGGTCGATCATGGGTTCGATCAACGGCTGGGTGATCGAGATCGTTCCGTTGTATGCCCTGGTGTCCCCCCAGGACTCGAGGAAGTGCGGCCGGGGCAGATGCCACTCTGCCAGCCTCGAGGTCTCGTCCACGTCATAGGACAGATGCACGACATGCTTGGCGGATTTCATCGCCTCGGCGAAGTCCAGATCCGCCGGCGCGTCGTATACCGGGTTGCCACCCACGATCACGAGCGTGTCGATGACGCCGGATCGCAGTCGCTGGTCGAGTACTCGCATCGACGCCATGCGGTCCGATGAATCCTCCGCGGTGTAGACCACGGTCTTGCCGACGTTGCCGAGTTCCTCGTTGATCGCCGCCGCGAGGGCATGGACCGCCGGGGGCTGGCCATCACCGGCGATCACCACGCTGCTGCCGCGGTGGGAATCCAGATCCTTGATGATCGATGCCAGGATCTCCTGATCCAGGCCTTCGATGGTCGCGGTGTCCGACAACTCATCGAGGAAGCCCAGATCCATTCCAATCCCGCGGGCGATGGAAGTCGCGACCGCGGCCACGTCACCGGGACGGGCGACCAGTCGGTCGTCGGCCATCATGCCGGTGATCGAAAGCCTGCCCTCGACGCTGTAGACCCTGCTCAGCTGCTGCTGGGACGGATCGGGCGAATCGATCCGCCGTCGGGACGCCCAATCCCGCTGGATCCGGTTCGCTTCGGGGTGCCCCTCGAGGGGATCCGCGTCGAGGCAGACCACGACGTCGGCCTTGTCGAGCATCAGATGAGCCCGCTGGGAGGATCCGAACGCCTGCTTGGTGCCGCGACTGGCGTTGTCGCCGTCGAAGGGCTCGTACTCGTACCAGGAGGAGGTCGGGACGGCGGCAAGCAGCGCTTCACGCATCCGGCCCACGCTCGGGCTTCCCGATGCCTCGGAGAGGATCGCGAGTGAACCGAGGCTGTTCTTCGCGTCCGAGATGCGTTCGACCCGATCGACGAGCCAGGCTTCGAATTCCGCCGCGGAGGATGGATTGCCGTCCCGGAGGACGGTCCGACTCCGATTGGGATCGTAAAGGCGAATGACTTCGCTCTGGGTGATCGCATCGCAGCCACCCACGCTGGTCGGATGATCGGGGTTGCCTTCGAGCTTGACGGGACGCCCGTCGAAGCTTCGAACGATCACCCCCTGCCCGTAGCCTCCACGCTCGACGCTGGAGGCGTAATACACCGGCTTGCCTGGAATGCGGTCCTGGGGCCGGGTGGCATAGGGCACGATCTTCTGCTCGGGGATGCGACGACATGCCGCGGTGCCCAGCCCCGCCAGCGCGAAGGAGGCACCCATCAACTTCATGAACTGGCGACGATCATCGCCTTCGAGGAGATCGGCGTTGGAGGGGAATTCGCGATGCATCCACGCCCGGAAATCCTCGGAGTTCTGCAGGTCGTCCAGACTTCTCCAATACGCGCGCCGCGAGGGGGCCGAGGAGACCTCGGCACCTTCGTGCGGGTTGGATCCGCATCCGCCGGCTTCTGGCCGGTCGTCACCATGGTTCAACGATGACATGTGGAGCAGTTTTCCGAAGGATTGATGTGGTAGAGGTCCTTCAAGGCGACCCGTTCCTCGTGGGTCAGTTCCGTCCGCTGGTCGTAGGCGAGGTTGGTCACCTGGTCCACGGGACGGAGGTTTTCGACCGGGTTCCGGTGGCACTCGAGACACCAACCCATCGAGAGGGTCTCATGCCGCTGCACGATCTCCATCTGATCGATCCGTCCGTGGCACTCGACGCAGCCGACCCCGCGATTCACGTGCGCGGAGTGGTCGAAGTAGGCGTAGTCGGCGATCTTGTTGACCCAGATCCATTCGATCGGTTCACCGGTCTCGTAGCTGAGCTGGACCTGCTCGAGCTTCGGACTCTCGGGACGGACCCACTTGTGGCAATTCATGCAGGTCTGCGTCGGCGGGACCGCGGCATGGGCCGCCTCTTCAACCGTGTTGTGACAGTACCGGCAGTCCATGCCCAACTCGCCCGCGTGCAACGCATGGCTGAAGGGCACCGGTTGCTGTGGGGCGTAACCAACCTCGAGCGTCTTCGGACTGAACCCGTACGCGACGAACATCGCCACGTATAAAGGAAGCAGACTGCCCACCACCATCAAAGTGGGCAGCAGTGCGTTGCTCCATCGGGGAAATAGGAATCTGCTCATGGTTCCTCAGAATCCGACTGGATCTGGTGGGCGAAACGATGACTCGAACGGGCCGTGGTTGTCATTTACCGAGGGATTGTTCTTTTTTTCACGAAGTGCGACCACATATCTTAGGTTGGATCCAGCCCTTGGGTCAACGATCAGGGGCCTGGTTCAGGGTGTTGCACAAAGTTTGAAATGCTCTTCCCGATCCCCACTCGAGATTCCAACCCCGCCTTCTGATCCCCCTTGGATCAGGCTGCCTCGGATCGAACCGAAATGGCATATTTCGTCGAACGATATCGAGGTGCCCGTCGGACCGCAGCCACGAGGCCCCCTCGCCCCCTCATAATCAGCCAATTGAAACTCAGTCTCATTTAGAGGGGCTGACGACCTGCCAGCGGGCCGGTAAGGTTCGTGTCGTGGCACTTTCTCCCTACCTCTTCGAGACCGGCGTCTTCGTCCTCGACGCTCCCCCAAACCGGGATTTCATCCTCGAGTCGGCCGCCATGGCGGCCGCTGGAGTGATCTCCGGGGCGGAACAAGACGATCTCCTCAGGGCACTGATTGCACGCGAGAACCAGTCCCCTACCGGGACTCCGGAAGGGGTCGCCTTCCCTCACGCGATGATTCCCGAGCTTCCTGCCTCCAAGGTCGTGGCCATCCGGACGTCCTCACCCGTCGAGTTCGGCCCCGGATCCGGTTGCGACCTGATCTTCGCGATGTTCGGTGATGCGAACCAGCCTTGGGAACACGTGAGGCTCCTCGCCAGGCTCGCCCGCATTACCCACCGACCGGAGACGCGTGATCGTCTCCGATCGGCCCGGGACGCCGCCGCGCTTCTCGACGTGCTCCAGCAGGAGGACGCAGCGAATGCCTGATGCCGGCCACCGACTCCTGATTCTCATCGCTCGAAACGAGGACGCCTTCGATCCCCTGATCACCGGCCTCCTCGATGTCGGGATCACCGGAGCCACGATCATCGAAAGCCGGGGCATCGGTGCCGTGATCAGGGAGGACATGCCTTTCTTCACCGGACTTGCCGCCCTCTTGCCCCAACACACCGGCAGTCGGATGCTCGTCTCGGTGGCGACCCCGGATCGAATCGAGAGCCTGCTTCGCTACCTCGACCTCCTGCGGCCGGAACAGAGACCCGTCGGAGCCGTACTTCCCGTCGAAGCCGTGATCGGCTTCGACCACTGAACCGCTGATCGTTCACGCCTGGCCTCGATCCGGCGCGTCGGAGACCTCGCTTCGTGAATCCCCTGCTCGTGCTCGCGGAATCCGGCGGTGGCGCGACCCGCGTCCTGGCCGTCTTCGTGGGCATCGCACTGGTCGGGATCGCCGCCACCTTCGCCACCACCCGCCTGTACGCCCGTCTGCAGAGACGGCGATGGGTCGCGGCATTCACGGCCGGCGGCTGGTTCGCCATGATGACCGGGATCCTGATCGGCCCGAAAGTGCTGGCAGTCGTCGATCAATCGGGGCTGCAGCCGCTGCGACCACTCCTCGACATCACGCTGGCATGGATCGGACTCATCGTCGGCCTCCAGCTTCGTCTGGTGCTGGTATCCGCGATCCCGAAGGGGCTCGTGAAGTGGGTTCGCAACGACACCGGGGTGTCCCTTCTCGCCGGCCTGGCCACAGTGATCGCATGGTGGATGATCGCGCCTCCGGATGTGGGCACCGGCGTGCTCGGGATCGCGGCCCTTGGACTCGTGATCGCCTTCATGGGCTGGGCTCCGGAAACCAGGTCTCTTCGCCCCTCGCTGACCCCGAGAAGTGGCGAACTCGCCCAACTGGTGCAGGCCGGGGGCGGCCTCGGTGCAGTCCTGGCCATTCTCACCTTCGGATTCGGCACCCTGTTCGTTCGATTTGGCCCCGGGGACCCGTCGTTCGTCTCTCCTTGGATCGCACTCTTTGAACTCACCCTGAGCGCGGTGATCGCCGTGCTGCTGGGTTTCGGAGCCAAGGTGCTTCTCCGGCTCACCACCGGAGCACCTCAGGAATCGCTGGTCGTGACCCTCGCGCTGGTGCTTCTGGGTGCAGGCTTCGCCGCCGCCCTGGGACTGAGCCCCCTACTCAACGGTCTGCTGACCGGCGCGGTGATCGGCAATCTTCGGGACCCGATTCTTCGTGACCTGGAACGAGCGCTGCAAAGAGGGGAACCGGGGATGGCGGTGTTGATGCTGATCGCGTCGGGATCGTTGGCCAGCGATGCCGATCCGGTCCAGGCCGTCGTTCTCGGTCTTTCGATCGCAGGTCTCAGGCTTCTGCTCAAACCGATCATTTTCAAATCCACGATCGGCCCCGATTTCAAGGACCTCTCGGTCCGCGACCCGCTCTTCCTCGGGCCCGCCCGAGTACCGCTGGTCGCCATCGCGGTCGCCATCGGACCCGCAGCCGCCACCCGGGATCCTCTCGCCGACACCGTACTCGCCGCGGTGATGATCGCCATGCTGCTCGGCGCCGTGCTGCCCGGGGTCGCCGGCAGACGTCCCGCCCGGGACCCGGTCGGGGGAGCTACGACATGAGTGGAGAGAACAAGCGACTTCTCGCCCTTTCCGGGATCCTGATCCTTCTGGTCTCCCTGATCTTCGTGGCCAACGGATTGGAGCCGACTCTCGCCTCGAACCCCGGTTCCTCGGTTCCCGATGCCACGGCCGCGGATCCCACCGACCAGGAGATGGACTCGGCGATCAACGGCTTCACACTGGCCCTCGGCTTCGTCATGCTCGGGGCCTGGCTGCTGGGAGAGATTTCCGCCAGGGTCGGCCTCCCGAGAGTGGTTGGTTATCTCGGCTTCGGGATCCTCGCGGGTCCCGGGCTGCTTCCTTCGATCTTCGGAGTACCCGCACCGATCACCGAGGGGGAACTCGGCCTCCTCAAGCAGTTGGATGCCTTGGCGATCTCGCTCATCGCACTCGTCGCGGGAGGCGAGATCAAGGTCTCCTTCCTGCGCGGCATGCTTGGTCGGATCGCCACCCTGCTCGGTTTCCAGATCGGGGTCATCCTCCTGGGGGTCTCGATCGTGGGGCTCTTCCTCGTCCTGCCGGCCGTGCCCTCCCTGAGGGACCTCCCTCTCGCGGCCTCGATCCACCTCGCCCTCGCGATGGGCCTGCTCTGCGTCGCGAACTCCCCTGCGATCGTGATCGCGATGATCAACGAGACCGGGGCGAAGGGGCCCATGTGCGACACCGCCCTCGCCGCGACGGTGTGCAAGGACCTGGTCCTCGTGGTCCTGATCACCATCCTGCTGGGATTCGTCCCGATCGCATTCGCCACTGCGGATGCGGATGGGAATGCGGCCCTGGTCGGCGAGGCCGCGTGGCACCTGGTCGGATCCATCGGTTTCGGAGCGCTGGTCGGGATCGCGATGCACTTCGCCGCCGCCCGCATCGAACGTCGCATCGACATCTTCATCGTGCTGTGCGGATTCGCCATCGCGTTCGCGAGCAACGCGATGCACTTTGCCCCCCTGCTGGTGGCCCTGGTGGCGGGATTCACTCAGGCGAACATCTGGCCGGTCCGAAGCGCGCGGATGTTCCACTCGATCGAGCGACTTCTTCTCCCGGTCTACTGCGTCTTCTTCGCCACCGCGGGAGCGGGCATCCCCATCGATGCGGTGGCACAGTTGTGGCCGGTCGCGCTGCTCCTGGTCGGATCGCGAATCCTCCTCGTCTGGAGTGGCACCACCGCCGGGGCCAGGTACGCCCGTCTCGACGTCGGAGTGCGTCCATGGATCTGGACCGCGTTCACACCTCAGGCCGGAGTCGCGATCGCTCTTGCGCTGGAACTCGGCAACACCCTGGGCGACCGGCCCTTCGTCGGGGATCTGACCGCACTGCTCCTGGCTGCGATCGCGATCAACGAGGTGCTCGGTCCGCTTCTCATGAAGTGGGGCCTGCAACGAGCGGGTGAGATCCCCTCCCCCCCACGAACGAGCTAGGCTGAAAGATCATGTTCGACACCCACTGCCACCTCACCTTCGACTGCTACGAGGGTCGCATCGAGCAGATCCTCGATGGGGCACGCGCCGCTGGGGTCCGCGGATGCCTGTCGATCTCCACCACAACCGGGGACCTCGACCGCCTGGTCGGCATCGCCGAAACCCACCCTGAGGTCTGGTGCTCCGCGGGCGTCCATCCCCTCTACAGCGACCAGCCCGTCGACTGGGACGTCATGGGACGTGCGGCCCGGCATCCCAAGTGCGTTGCATGGGGGGAACTCGGACTCGATCGCCACTACGACCAGCCACCGCTCCAGACCCAGCGCAAGGTGCTCGAGGAACAGATCTCACGCATCGAACAATGGACCGAGAACGGTCTGGCCAAACCGGTCGTGGTGCATTGCCGGGAGGCATTCGACGACCTGCTCCCGGTGCTTAGGGCCTCGGCTCTTCCCAATGATCGTTTCGTCTTCCACTGCTTCACCGGCGACGAGTCGGACGCGAGGAAGGTCCTCGACTTCGGAGGCTGGATCTCCTTCACCGGGATCGTCACCTTCGCCAATGCACGGGAGGTGGCCGCAGCGAGCGATCTCGTCCCCGACGACCGGATCATGGTGGAGACCGACGCCCCTTTCCTGACCCCCGAACCACATCGGAACGTGAGACCCAACGAGCCGAGGTTCGTGGGCTGCGTGGCGGAGTTCCTTGCCGGCCGGCGGAAGGTTCCGACCCGGGACTTCGAGACCATCCTCGACCGGAACGCGGAGATCTTCTTCGGAATCGAGATCCCCGCCTGACCCGTGGGCTCGGTTTTCATCTGGGGTCCCCCGTACAATCACGACCATGGCGACTCCGTACTCGGAACGGGACCTCACGGCGGGGGTGATGAGCTTCGGCGATCACCTCGAGGAATTGCGTCGCAGAGTCGTCCTGTGCCTGGTCGTACCCATCCCCGCGTCGATCCTGCTCTTCCTCGTGGCCGCCCAGATCCGGGCGCTCCTCACCGCCCCGGCGCTGGTCGCCATGGAGGCCAACGGCCTCCCCGCCCGCATGCAGGCGCTGGGCCCTGCCGAAGTCCTCACCACGGACCTGAAACTCAGCATCATCGGGGCTCTGGTCATCACGGCTCCGTGGATCATCTGGCAGGCATGGAAGTTCATCGAACCAGGCCTCTATCGCCAGGAGAAGCGCTTCGTCCGATTCCTGATCCCGGGCAGCGCCATCCTCACCGCGGCAGGCCTGGCCTTCCTCTACTTCGTGATGCTGCCCCTGACCCTCCAGGTCCTCATCAGTTTCGGAGTTCCCGGCCCGGAAAACGCATTCGGGATCCCCGATCCCGGAACCAGGCTCGAGGTCACCGCCGCGGAAGGCGCCACCCTGCTCCCCGTGCTCGCCGAAACCCCGGCCGATCCTGCTCCGGGACAGACCTGGATCGATCCGGTCACGAGATCCCTCATGATCGTCGTCCCCACCCGGGCGGACGGCGACAGCTACGAACTCCTGTCCACTCCCCTCAGTCGAGCGGGAACCATCAGCCAGGAATTCCGGCTGGGCGAGTACATCGGATTCGTCCTGACCCTCGCGATCGCGATCACGATCGCCTTCCAGATGCCGTTGGTGATCGTCCTCATGGGCTGGGTCGGCATCGCACAGCGACCCTTCCTGATTCGAAACCGTCGCTACGCCCTTCTCATCTGCGCGGTGATGGGAGCGATCCTCACTCCCGCCGACATCGTCAGCATGGTGCTGCTCTTCGTGCCGCTCTACCTCCTCTACGAAGTCGGGATCCTGCTCCTCGCGATCGCCCCGGCGGACAAGGTCGCCGCGGGATCGGTGATCCCCGGATTCGGCAAGGACGAATCGATCCCTCCCCCCGAGGACGAGGATGACACGCGGCATCCGCGCGACGACGATTCGACCGACGGGACCTCGTGACGATGCGATCCGGCTTTCGAACGGGATCCGGAACGAGGATTCGGCGCCGCAGAGTCCGTCACATGAGTCGGGTCCGGTTGGCCCGAAGCAGGCATCCGGAGGTTCTGGACGTCGACCTCCGCATGATGGAGCGAGCCATCGAACTCGCCAGGGCGGCGGCGGGCGCGGACGAGGTGCCGGTGGGAGCCGTGATCTACAGGGGCGACGAGATCATCGCGGAAGCCGGCAACAATCGGGAAGCAACCGGCGACCCCACGGGGCATGCCGAACTGGTAGCCCTGAGGATCGCCGGGGAGAAGCTCGGATCCTGGCGACTGGAGGGCTGCGGGATGGCGGTCACCCTCGAACCCTGTCCCATGTGCGCGGGAGCCCTCGTCAATGCGAGGCTTCGTCGGCTGGTGTACGGAGCCTTCGACGCCAAGGCCGGTGCCTGCACCTCCCTCTTCACCATCCCCGAGGACCGGAGACTCAATCACCGGGTGGAGATGATCGGTGGAGTCGAGGAGGAACGCTGCGTGGAGCTGCTTCGATCCTTCTTCAAGCGCCGGCGGGCCGAGAAGCGCAGGACCCGCTGAGACCTGTTTTGCCCCCCCCGGCATCCCGCGGGGTATCCTCGAGGCCATCATGATCGTCTGTTTCGACATCGGCGGAGTGCTGGTCCGTATCTGCCGGTCGTGGGAAGAGGGATGCATCGCCGCGGGAGTGCCCGTCAGATCGTTCGACGAGGATGCGGCGCACCGTGGACGCATTAGCGACATCGTGCACGAATTGCAGCGAGGCGCGATCGAGGACCACGAATTCCACCGCGAGGTCAGTGATCTCTTCCGAGGAGCCTGGAGTCCGGAGGAGGTCGCGAGGATCGACGCGGCATGGCTGCTCGGTCCGTACGAGGGGACGGCCGATCTCATCCGAGATCTCGGCGCCGCCGGCCGGGAGACCGCCTGCCTGTCGAACACCAGCAGCGGACACTGGAAGAGCCTTCTCGAATTCGAGTGCGTGTCGAGATTGCAGCACCGACACGCGTCCCATCTGCTCGGCCTGGTGAAACCGGATCTCGACATCTATCTGACCTTCGAACGCCTGACCGGCAGACGCCCCGACGAGATCGTCTTCTTCGACGACCTCGAAGCGAACGTCGCCGCCGCGACCGACCGGGGTTGGGATGCCGTGAGGATCGACCATGAAACCGACACCGCGAGGCAGATGCGGGAGGCCCTGACCGGCCGAGGTCTCATCTAGACCGCACGGCGGGTCGACACAGCGAATCATCACGGATGGTTTGCATAAAAAACGCTTTGGTAGGCTGCATCCGCCACGTGCCATGAACGGGGCGGAAAGGTGGACGAAGTGGACGTGCTGACAGACACGGAGATCATGTCGCGAATTCAGTTCGCGATGACGATCTCGTTCCACTACCTCTTTCCACCCCTGACCATCGGACTCGGTTTCATTCTTGTCGCGATGGAGTGGAAATGGCTTCGGACCGGCGATCCGGTCTGGGGTCGGACCGCCCGATTCTGGACCTCCATGTTCGCGATCAACTTCGCGCTTGGAGTCGCGACCGGAATCGTGATGGAGTTCGAGTTCGGCACCAACTGGTCCGAATACTCCCGGTTCGTGGGGGACGTCTTCGGGTCCATGCTCGCCGCGGAGGGTCTCTGGGCCTTCTTTCTCGAATCGGGTTTCCTCGCGGTGCTCGTGTTCGGATGGGACAAGGTCTCGCGAAAATTCCACTTCTTCGCCACTCTCATGGTCTGCCTCGGGTCGACATTCAGCTCGATCTGGATCGTGATGGCGAACAGCTGGATGCAGACCCCCGCGGGGTTCGCGGTAGAACCCATGATCCGGGACGGCGTGCCCTGGGTCATCGACGGCGAACCCGTGACTCGAGCCGTGCTGACGGACTTCTTCGCCGCGATCATGAACCCCTCGTCGGTCAATCGAATCACCCATGTCTGGGTCGGCGCCGCCACCATGGGATCCTTCTTCGTGCTGTCGATATCCGCCTACTGGATTCTCCGAGGCCGGCACATGGCGGTGGCGACCAGATCGTTCGGATTCGCACTGGTCCTCGCCGCGATTGGAACCGTCGGGGCGATGATGACCGGCGATGCCAACGCACGGATGGTCGCGGTGCACCAACCCGTCAAGCTCGCGGCGATGGAGGGCGTCTACAAGACGACCGACACCTTCACTCCACTCACGATCTTCGGCGTGCCGGACAATGCGGAATCGAGGATCAATCTCGAGGTGGGCGTTCCCGGAGCCCTCTCGGCCCTGGTCTACCGAAGGCTCCACGACCCCCAGGGACGACCACTGGCGGTTCCGGGCCTCGACCTCGTTCCACCCGAGGATCGCCCGAAGACCCCTCTGGTCTACGCATGTTTCCACATCATGGTCGGATGCGGAACGTTCCTCGTGGCGGTCGCGGGGCTCGGCGTCTACTTCTGGCTGCGGGGAACCCTGTGGCAGCAGAGGTGGCTGCTGCTGCTCTTCGTCATCGGGGTCTTCCCCGCCGCTCTCGCCAACCAGGCCGGCTGGTTCACCGCCGAGACCGGAAGACAACCGTGGGTCGTTCATCCGGCGAGTCCCAGGGTCGATCTCGAACTGGGTTCGATGAGTCCGCTCTGGCTCGTGCAGGCGGATGTCACCGGCCGGGGAAGGGTCCGGCAATGGACGCCGGGGGAACCGGCCCGGGACCTCGCGGGCTGGCACTACCCCTACGGCCATCGCATCGTGACGAGCGAGCAAGGGACACACCGCCTGCTTCCCCGCGGCGCCGAGCCCGCGGAGGGCGAAGTGATCACCTACGACGGATCCCGATCGATGCGGACCAGCGAGGGATTCTCGAAGTCACTGCGCAGCGGCGCGGTCCTCTGGGCCTGCGTGATGTTCCTCCTGATCTACATGCTTCTGGGCATCCTCTGGTTCGTGGTCCTCAATCACAAGATCCACAAGGGCCCCGACGACGACGTTCCGGAGGGTGGTGACGGCGGGCTGGTGGTCGCCATGCGTCGGGCGGTGGGCGAGATCACCTCGATGACCGGACTTCGGGGGGATTCGGGCCGATGACCGGGCAGTCCCTCGCAATCCTCTCCGAAGTCTCCTCCGCATCATCCGCGGCGGATCTTCTCGCCCCCCCCTGGATGTGCGATCTCTGGTTCGTGATCCTCTGCCTCCTTCTGGTCGGGTACGCGATTCTCGACGGCTTCGACCTCGGTGTGGGCATCATCCACCTGATCATCGGAAGGAATGCCAGGGAGCGAGCCGTCCACACGAATGTCATCGGGCCCATCTGGGACGGGAACGAAGTCTGGCTGGTCACCCTCGGCGGCGCCTTGTTCGCGGCCTTCCCTCTCGCCTACGGTTCCATATTCAGTGCGTTCATGGTGCCTCTGGTGATGGTTCTCTTCTGCCTGATCGCCAGGGCGGCGAGCCTTGAATTCCGCTCGAAGGCATCCGGCCCGCGGATGATCCTGCTCTGCGACGTCGCTTTCTCGCTGGCATCCCTGCTCGCCACCTTTCTGCTCGGGGTCGCGGTCGGCGCCGTGATGGAGGGCATCCCGATCGATGAGGCGGGCAATCTGGTGCTGCCCGGCATCATGACTTCGGGTGGTGCGGGACCATTCGAGGAGATCACCTTCGCGATGACCTCCTTCTCCGTCACCTGTGGAATACTCGCGGTGACGGTCTTCGCGTTGCATGGCGCGATGTTCCTCAACCTGAAGGCCACCGGGATCACCGAGAAGCGGATCGGGCAGGCATTCCCGGCCCTCTATTACGCATTCGCGACCACGCTCCTGATGACGACCTACCTCGCGTTCCGAGACGTCGATTCGGTCTCCTTCTCGACTCCGTCGGTGATCCTGGTCACGATTCTGAACGTGATCGCGATCCTCAACCTCCCGAGAGCGATGTATCGAGGGAGGAAGTGGAGCGGTTTCATCGCGAGCAGCTTCATGGTCGCGGCTCTCGTGTTCCTCTTCGGATCCGCCGTCCATCCCAACCTGCTGGTCAGCAGTCTCGACCCCACTTGGAGCATCACGGTCCAGAACGCGGCGAGCACGCGTGCGACACTCCTCACGATGCTGGTCGTGGTCAGCGTCGGAATACCGTTCATCCTCCTGTACACCGCCATCACCTACTGGACCTTCCGGGGCACCGTCTCCATCGAAGGCGAGGAGGGAGAATCGGATTCATGAAGGAAGCATCAGGACACCGGGCCGACGACCCTCTGCAACTCCCCCGCTACGGGCGTCGACGCGCCCTGGCCGGCTCGTTCGGAGTGTTCGCGGGCACGGGATTGATCTGGGCGGGGATCACGACCCTCGCCCCGAACTTCTTCGCTTCGAGCGACAGTCCCTTCGCCTACCTGGTCGTCGTCATCGCGGTCCTTCTGCTCTTCGGAGGGCTCATCGCCGGCCAGATCCGCGCGGTGAAGGCGTGGTTCACGTCGCTTCTCGAGACCGATGGAGTCTCGGGACGAAGCGTGAACCGGCTCAGGTGGGCGGTGTGGATCTGCATCCTGATCGGTCTTCTCACCGGGATCTCGATCTTCCTGTTCACCCAGCTGGTGTGGATGCCCGAGGTTCGAGGGATCGTGGGCGAAGGCTGAGTCGCGAAGACTGGACGACCGAGGACGGGGGCGGACCGCAGGGAGCCCCGATGATCAGTCCGGATCCTTCCGGAATGCATTTCGGTCGCGGCGGTCCCGGCGGTGACTCTCGACCCCCTCGTCACCGATGATCTCGCGCAGAACCACGGTGGCATAGGACCCTCGAGGCAGGTCGAAGGCGGCTCGGATGTAGGTGCCGTGTTCGTCGAAACCCGAATCAAGCTCCAGGCTTCCGATCTGGACGCGGTACGGACGACGAGTGCCCCTGAAGTCGAACTCACTCTCCTCGAAGAGCCGGTCCTCGACCTCGGCGGCTGCGAAGGCTGCCTTCTCACGATGCAGGATCGCTCCCTGGGTCTGAGGCATGCCGGGTCCGACGATGGGTCCCGCCGGCGAGACCTCGAATCTTTCCGCCTCCGCCTGGAGGGCGGCGAGGTCCGGGGCGTTCTGGTCGACGGAGAACGACTTCCTGGTCTCGTGCCGGTAGGCGGCGTCCCCGATCTGGATTCGGTCGAAGGTCCCGTCCGCGATCCGTTCCTCGAGAAGGTGATTGAAGATCGAGGACTGCAAGGCGCTGACCCAGAAGGAACGCATGTGCCTGGAGACCGATCGAACCGCCTTCTCCGGGGAGTCGCCGGAGGCGAGTGCGTTGAGGACCCTCCGTTCCGCGATGTCCCTCCGCCCCCAGCCCTTCTTCGCCGCCTTCAGATCGCCGGCATCGAACGCCTCGCGCTGGGACCTCTGATGAGCGGGGAACCAGGATCCGGATCCGCCCACGAGCTCGCGAACCAAGGCATCCCAGTCCCGGCGAATAATCATCGCCCCGAGTCGGTGGGTGTTCCTGCGATACCCGAAGCGTTGCGTACCGTAGTGATTGGGGACACCCCTGCGTTCCAGCTCCCGGAGCCCTCGCCACACGATCGGCGCCTGGAGAGGATCGAGCTCGCGAATTCGGATCGAGAAGCGGTTCCCGATCAGATGACCACGCCGGAGCTTGTTGCCGTGCCAGTCGGCCCAGAGGATCTGGACCTTCGGATGTTCGAGCGGCCCCGCCGCCGCGGCGGCGGAGCTCACCTCCGCGGCCCGGCCCGGGAGGTGGATGGAAAGTGTCTGGCTCGTGACCCCGACCCGATCCTTCATTCCCGCAGCCCCGATCGCATCCTCTCGAACCCCGAAGTGCGACTTGAGGATCTCCACGAGTTCCGTGTGGGCCAGGCCCATCTTCTGGACTCGGATGTACAGGTGCTCACCCTCGCCGCAGGGTTCGTAGAGAGGCATCTCGTCGACGAAGAAGTCGTCGTCACGAAGCTTGATCCGTCCCGGAAGCGGTTCGAAATCGAGCACCCGGCCGTTGGGCATCGGATCCCCGAGCACTCCTGGTTCGCCCTGGGGCGCCACATGCAGGGATGGAGATCGTTCGTCCTCGGAACCTCCGGACGACGCAGCGGGCTTCTCATCGGACATCATCGGAACTCCGAATCGTCGTCATCGAAATCGTCCTCTAGGCCCGAGGAATCGGGGGAATTTCCGTCGGGCGGGCCGTCGATGTTCGAATCCACCACGGCCTGTTCGATCACGGAATCCTCGACGAAGATCGGGGTCTCGGTCGCGACCCCGAGGGCGATCGCATCCGACGGTCGGGAATCCACTTCGATGAGGGCTCCCTCGTGCTCGAGAACGAGCCGGGCATGAAAGGTTCCGGCGTCGAGGTCGT
>MDTG01024371.1_pt1 | contig 16147 bp, 17 predicted proteins | sample 811421 | NCBI WGS metagenome assembly MDTG01 (sample SAMN05326645, study PRJNA326480) | marine metagenome | isolation source: seawater | place: Pacific Ocean: South East | collected 2011 | reverse complement strand
GTCGAGGCCCGCCGAAATCGAGTGGCCTTCGGTGATCTGGCCGTCCTCGTCCTGCAGCAGGAAGGTCTTGTTGCCGTGGAGGATGCCGGGTGCGCCGCCGGTCAGGCTGGCGGCGTGCTGGTCGCCGTCGAGGCCTAGCCCCGCCGCTTCGACGCCGAGCATCTTTACGTCGGGATCGTCGAGGAAGGGATGGAACAGGCCGAGCGCGTTCGAGCCGCCGCCGATGCACGCGACCAGCAGATCGGGCAGGCGATGCGCGCGCTTCTGGATCTGCGCGCGTGCTTCGGTGCCGATCACGCTCTGGAAGTCGCGGACCATCGCGGGGTAGGGGTGCGGGCCTGCTGCCGTGCCGATGATGTAGAACGTGTCCTCCACATTCGCGACCCAGTCGCGCAGAGCCTCGTTCATCGCGTCTTTCAGCGTGCCGCGCCCGCTGGTGACGGGGACGATTTCCGCGCCGAGCAGCTTCATGCGGAACACGTTGGGCGACTGCCGCCGCACGTCCTCTGCGCCCATGTACACCACGCAAGGCAGGCCGAAGCGCGCGCAGACCGTGGCGGTGGCGACGCCGTGCTGGCCCGCGCCGGTCTCTGCGATGATGCGGGTCTTGCCCATGCGGATCGCGAGTAGGATCTGCCCGATGCAATTGTTGATCTTGTGCGCGCCGGTGTGGTTCAGCTCGTCGCGCTTGAACCAGATCTGCGCGCCGCCAAGCGCTTCGGTCAGCCGCTCCGCGAAATACAAGGGGCTGGGGCGGCCGACATAGTGTTCCAGCAAATCCTCGAACTGGTCGGTGAAGGCCGGGTCCGCCTTGGCCTCGTTATAGGCGCGCTCCAGCTCGAGGATGTTGGGCATGAGCGTTTCGGCGACGTAACGCCCGCCGAAGGCGCCGAAATGGCCCTTGTCGTCCGGCTGGTTGCGGTAGGAGTTGGGCTGGGTATTCAAGTCAGAAAATCCGTTCATCCTGAGCCTGTCGGAGGATCGCCCTTCCTTGTAACCAAGCGAGGGAGGCAAGAAGAACAGTCCTTCGACAAGCTCAGGACGAGCGGGTCAAGGGGATAATGGGCACGCACTCGATGGCACGCCGATGCGCGGGCCGATCAGGATGGATCGGCGTTTCGCGCCGCTTCGCAGAAGGCGCGGATCAGGCCGATATCCTTGACGCCCGGCGCGCTTTCGACGCCGCTGGAGGTATCGACCAGCGGCGCGCCGGTGCGCGCGATCCCGTCGGCGACATTGTCCGGGGTCAGCCCGCCCGCGAGCGCCCAGGGCATCGGGTGCTCGTAGCCGTCGAGAATGTCCCAGCGGAAGGCCACGCCATTGCCGCCGGGCAGTGCCTTGGCGGGCGCGTCGAACACGATGCGGTCGATCTTGCCGACATATTTGCGCGCATCGTCCAGCGTCGCGCGCTCGCGCAGGCCGATCGCGCGCCAGGTCTCTGTGCCCAGCAGCTTGCGTACCATCGCCATCCATTCGAGCGTTTCGCTGCCGTGGAACTGGAGGATGTCGGGGCGGACCGTGCGGTAGGCCTGTTCCAGATCGTGGGGCTGCATGTTGACGCTCAGCAGCGCGACCTTGCGGCCGGTCGGCACGCGCGCCCGCAGCTTGGCGGCGGTTTCGAGCGAGACGTGGCGCGGGCTCGGCTCGAAATGCACAAGCCCGATGTGGGTGGCGCCCGCATCCACGGCGGCGTCGACGGTTTCGGGCGTGGAGAGCCCGCAAATCTTGATCTCGGTCATAACGTGGGGCTCTTATCGTTTGCCGCCCTTCAGGCAAATGCTAGTCCTGACGGAACAGCAAAGGGGGGCTGACATCATGAAGATTTTCCATTGGGTGATTGCCCTTGCGGCGGCATCGGTGCTTGCCGCGTGCAACCCGGTCGAACGGGCGGGGGATGCGCGGGCCGAAGTCGATTTCTTTCACGAACGGCTGAACGCAGGCGACGACGACGCGATCTGGGCCGTGACCGGCGAGGAGTTTCGCAGCACGACCTCGAAGGAGGACTTCGCCCGGCTGCTCGGCACGGTGCGCAAGAGCCTGGGCAAGGTGGAGGAAACCTCGCAGGTGGGCATGAACATGTACACCAACATGCAGGGCAGCTTCACGACCTTGCGGATGGAAACGCATTTCGAGCGCGGGCGCGGGGCGGAGCTCTTCATGTTCAAGAGCGCAGGCGACGAGCTGAAGCTGGTCGGCTACAACATCAACTCGCCCGACATGATGAGCGACGTGTTCGAGAATTACGCCGACGAGGGCGATGCGCCGACGACAGATGAGAACCTGCCGCAGGCGGTCCTCGTGCCGGACGAATAGAATTCCGCGGCGGCCAGCAGGCTTACAGCGTTTCCTCGATCGCCCGTGCAGCGGCGAGTGGATCGTCGGCCTTCGAAATCGGTCTGCCGATCACCAGCACGCTTGCGCCATTGTCGCGCGCCGCACGCGGCGTCACGACGCGCTTCTGGTCGCCGATATTCGTTCCGGCGGGCCGCAGGCCGGGCACGACGAAATAGCCGTGCTTCCACTGGCGGTGAACCTCGCCGACCTCGTGGCCCGAGCACACGATCCCGTCGAGCCCCGCGCTCTCGGCCAGCTCGGCCAGCCGCAGCACCTGATCGTGGGCGCTGCCGGAAACGCCGGTGCGTGCAAGATCGCGCTCGTCGAGGCTGGTGAGCATGGTCACGGCGACGACCTTCGTGTGCTCGCCGGCTGCGGCCTTGGCGTCCTCCATCATCGCGCGCCCGCCGCTGGCATGGACGGTGACGATCGCGGGTTCGAGAACGTGGATCGCCTGCATCGCTCCGGCGACCGTATTGGGGATGTCGTGCAGCTTGAGGTCGAGGAAGATCGGCAGGCCGACCTGCGCGATTTCGTGGACCCCGTGGTGGCCGTGCGCGCAGAAGAATTCGAGCCCCAGCTTCAGCCCGCCGATATGGCCCTTGACCTTCTGGGCGAGGGCGCGGGCGGCGTCGATCCGTGGCAGGTCGAGGGCGAGATAGACCGGGTTGCTCACGTTGCTTTCGATGTGTCCTCTGCTGGCGTTGCCTCGTCCGTCTTCTCCGTCTCGTCTGCCGGTGCGGCGTCCGCAGGCGTTTCGTCCGATGGGGTTTCTTCCGCAGGCGGCTCGTCGGCGGGCGTGTCGTCGGCGGTGAGGCGGGTCGGTTCTTCGTCGGCGGATTCTTCAGGGGCGGGTTCTTCGGCGGCGGGCACTTCGCCCGCCTCGTCGGTAGCGACAGGTTCGGGGGTTGCCTCCTGCTGGCGCGCGGCCTCCTCGCGGTCGCTCTCGCGCGCGGCGGCGGATACCGAACTGGCCTTGGCGGCGATTTCGAGGCTGCGGATCTTGCGGTTGAGGCTCCATATCACGCCGCGCGCATAGAGCCAGGTCGGCAGGAAGCCGAGCAGGAAGGAGATGATGACGAGCGCGGGCACCTTGGTTTCGAGAACCAGGTTGTCCCAGATCGTGACCTCCACCTCGCGCCAGTTGAAGAACGAGAACAGGAGGACGCCGACCAGGATCAGCACCCAGATGATCGTCCGTACAATTTGCATCGCGTAACCCCCTCGATTGCGCCAGATGCGGCCTGGCCGGCAGCGTAGGCCCACGGGGCGAACCCGTCTACCCGGCTACGGCTCGCCGGTCATTCCGCGCCGAACACCCGCGCGAAAATCGTATCGACGTGTTTCAGGTGGTAGTCGAGGTCGAACAGGGCGGTTAGCTCGTTTTCGGACAGTGCGGCCGAAACCTCCTTGTCCTGCTTCAGAAGGTCGAGCAGCTGCAGGCGGCCGTCGCTCTCCCACACCTTCATCGCGTTGCGCTGGACGATTGAATAGGCATCCTCGCGGCTGACCCCGTGCTGGGTAAGGGCGAGCAGCACGCGCTGCGAATGGATCAGGCCGCCCATCCGGTCCATGTTGGCCTGCATCCGCTCGGGATAGACCAGCAGCTTGTCGACCACGCCGGTCAGGCGCGCCAAGGCGAAGTCGAGCGTGATCGTGGCATCGGGCCCGATGAAGCGCTCGACGCTGGAATGGCTGATGTCGCGCTCGTGCCACAGGGCGACGTTTTCCAGCGCGGGCAGGGCATAGGCGCGGATCATGCGCGCCTGCCCGGTCAGGTTCTCGGTCAGCACCGGGTTGCGCTTGTGCGGCATGGCCGAGCTGCCCTTCTGGCCCTTGGAGAAGAATTCCTCGGCCTCCAGCACCTCGGTCCGCTGGAGGTGGCGCACTTCGACCGCGAGGCGTTCGATGCTGCCCGCGATCACCGCCAGCGTGGCGAAATACATGGCGTGGCGGTCGCGCGGGATCACCTGTGTGCTGACCGGCTCGGGCACGAGGCCCAGCTTGTCCGCCACATAGGCTTCCACGTCGGGCGAGATATTGGCGAAGGTGCCCACCGCGCCCGAAATCGCGCAGGTAGCGATTTCGGTCCGCGCATCCCACAGGCGCGCGCGGCAGCGGTCGAACTCGGCATAGGCCTGCGCGAGCTTGAGGCCGAAGGTGACCGGCTCGGCATGGATGCCATGGCTGCGCCCGATCGTGGGGGTGAACTTGTGCTCCTGCGCCCGGCGTTCCAGCGCGGCGAGCAGATCGTCCATGTCGGCGAGCAGGATGTCGCTCGCGCGGGTCAGCTGCACGGCCAGCGTGGTGTCGAGCACGTCGGAGCTGGTCATGCCCTGGTGCATGAAGCGCGCTTCCTCGCCGACATGCTCTGCCACCCAGGTGAGGAAGGCGATGACATCGTGCTTGGTCACTGCCTCGATCGCGTCGATCGCCTCGACGTCGATTGCGGGGTTCGTCTCCCACCAGTCCCACAGAGCCTTGGCCGCGCTTTGCGGCACCACGCCCAGATCGGCGAGCTTCTGCGTCGCGTGCGCCTCTATCTCGAACCAGATGCGGTATTTCGCCTCCGGCTCCCACAGGGCGGTCATTTCGGGGCGGGCATAGCGGGGGACCATCGGGCTCTGGCTCCGGATTTGATGGGGCGGGGGCAAACGGCGCGGCTAGGCCGCATCGCTCCCGATGGCAAGGGCGTGGCGGGCAAGGGAGTGCTCGCGGGACGAGAGCCACATATCCGGGTTGATCGCATTCCGATGGCCTGTAAGTCTGCGAAAGCAACTCACAGGGATATCGGGGGAATAATGCGTCATCACCTTCTGGTCTCGGTCGCGACCGGGCTGCTTGCGGCTGGCCTCGTCACGCCTGCCGCGGCGGGCGAGACAATTCTGTACGGCGAGGCGGGCGCGTGGGTCGACGTGGCCGACCTGCCCCCGGCGGAAGACGGCCAGGGCATGCCGCTGCGCCTGATCGAGACGCAGGTGCGCATGGAGGATGGCGTCGTTGCCACCTATGGCGACGTGGCCTTCGCGCTCGACAGTGCCGAGGCGCTCGACGCGATCGGCAATATCTCGCTCGACTGGCTGCCCGACAAGGGCGACCTGACCGTCCACCGGGTCGAGCTGGTCCGCGACGGCCAGGTGATCGACCTGCTGGAGCAGGGCGCGCGGTTCGAGGTTCTGCGGCGCGAGGAACGGCTGGAACAGCGCATCCTCAACGGCGCACTGACCGCCACCATGTCCGTTCCCGGCGCGGAAATCGGCGACGTGCTGCGCTACAGCTTCACGACCACCAGCGACGAGCAGGTGCTCGACAGCGACATGGAATATGTCAACGTCATCCCCGCCGAGCCCGTGCCGCTGGCCGAGGGGCGGCTGATCCTTTCCTGGCCCAGCGACGCGGACGTCCGCTGGGCGACCACGCGGGTCGATGCGCCGACATCGCAGATCGCGCGCGACGGCTATGAATATGTCACCATCTCGCTGCCCGCGGCGGAGCCGACCGCGATTCCCGAGGATGCGCCGCCGCGCTTCCGCCTGCCGCCGCTGATCCGCGCGACGACCTTCGACAGCTTCGTCGAGATTTCGGAGGAGATCGCGCCCTTCTTCGCCACCGAGGGGACCATCGAACCGGGCAGCGCGCTGGCCGGCAAGGTCGCCGAGATCGCGGCGCAGACCTCCGATCCGATGGAGCAGGCGGCACTCGCCACCCAGTTCGTGCAGGACGAGATCGGCTACCTGCTCAACGGCCTCAACGGCGGCAACTACATCCCGCAAAGCCCGGCCGAGACGTGGGCTGCGCGGACCGGCGACTGCAAGGCGAAATCGCTGCTGCTGCTGGCGATGCTGCGCGAGCTAGGCATCTCCGCCGAGCCGGTGCTGGTCCATAGCCGCCTTGGCGATGCTCTGCCCGAGCAATTGCCGACGCTCGGCGGGTTCGACCACATGATCGTGCGCGCCGACATTGGCGGCGCCCCCTACTGGCTCGACGGGACCAGCAGCGGTCTGCGCGTGAGCAACATGGTGGAGGTTCCGCGCTTCCGCTATGCCCTGCCGCTGCGGCCCGGCGGCGCGGCGCTGCAGGAAATGGAGATGCGCCCGCAGGCGATTCCGGACGAGGCTATCTCCCTCCGGATCGATCAGACCGCCGGGCTCGATGTCCCCGCGATCTACGACATCACGATGGAGTTCAGCGGCGTGACCGCGCGCAACTACCAGGCGCTGTCGCTGATCGACGATGCCGACCAGAAGGAGCAGACGCTCTATCGCACCGTCTCGGCGGTGCTCGGCGATCACGAACTGGTCGATTTCGACGTCGCCTTCGACGTGCCGACCGGCATTGCGACGATTACCGCACGCGGCCTCATCGCCTCGCCCTGGGAAGACAAGGGCGCGCGGCTCGAACTCGACGTTCCGTTCCAGTCGGTCGACGGCTTCAGCTTCGATGTCGATCGGTCGCGTCCGGAGATCGCGGATATCCCGGTGACGGTGCGCGGTCCGGTCTATTACCAACGCGACCTTGAATGGCTCCTGCCCGAAGGCGGCGGCGATTTCCGCCTTCTCGGGCGGAGCGAGGTGAACGAGGTCATCGGCGGTACCCGGCTGGTGTCGGCCAGCCAGCTCGATTCGGGGAAGCTGACCATCGCGGAAGAGGTCCAGAGCCTCGAATGGGAAGTCCCGGCGAGCGCGCTGCCCGATATCCGGCGCGAGACCTTGCGGATGAAGCGCAGCCTGCCGCGCCTGCGCGCCACGGGCGACGTAAAGCGCATCTGGGATTATCGCGGCGCGGAGCGTTCGCGGCTCGACCCGGTCGCGCGGATGCTGGACCAGCTGGTCGCGAAGGCGGACTCCGATGAGACGGGCGCGCTCTACAGCCGTTTCAATTTCCGGTTCGATACCAAGGATTTCGCGGGTGCGCGCGAAGACCTGTCGCGGGCGATCGAACGCGATTCGGCGGCCGAGAACTACCTGTGGCGCGGCCACAGCTCGTGGCATCTCGGCGATCTGGAGGCGGCGCTGGCCGATTACGAGGAAGCCGCCAATATCGATCCCGACTACACGCTCAACACAACCCGGCTCGAAGCGCTGGCCCTGCTGGGCCGTGCGGAGGAGGCGGTTGCGCTGGTGGACGAGAACGCCTTCCTGTTCGAGGATCCCAAGGACGAGGCGATCAGCCGGTCCTACGCGCTCGGCTTTGCGGGGCGGGCGGACGAAGGGCTGGACCTGCTGCGCGACGAACTGGCGATCGAGCCCGAGAATGCCGGGCTGCTCAACGCAATGTGCTGGGACAGCGGCATCTTCGACCGCGTGACAGAGGAAACGCTGGAGGTCTGCACCCGCGCGGTCGAGGAAGCGGAGAACAGCGCCGGGGCGATCGATAGCCGCGCGCTCGCGCTCTACCGGCTCGGCCGGTACGAGGAGGCGCTGCGCGATCTCGACGTGGCACTGGCGCGTGTGCCCAGCCAGCATCCCTCGCGCTATCTGCGCGGGATCGTGAAGCGGGCGATGGGCCGCGAGGCCGAGGCGCAGGAGGATCTGGCGCTGGCACGCCACGCTTCGCCCGGCACCGCGCCGCTCTATGTCGCGTGGGGCCTGCTGGAGCGCTGAGCGGCGCATCTTCGCCCGGACCGGATTCGTCCGGACCGGGATCGGGGAATCAGATCAGGCCCTTCGCCTTCAGGCTGACATGGCGGCCATGGCCGATGATGACATGGTCGTGCAGCGCAATGCCCAGCAGGCGCCCCGCTTCGGCAATGCGGTGGGTGATCGCGATGTCCGCCCGGCTCGGCTCGGGGCTGCCGCTGGGGTGGTTGTGAACCAGGATCAGCGCCGCCGCGCCCAGGTCCAGCCCGCGCCGAATCACCTCGCGCGGGTGGATCGCCGCCTCGTCGATCGATCCGTCGCCGACGTGATGGTCCTGCACCAGCCGGTTCTTCGTATCGAGGTAGAGCACGCGCACGCGCTCCACCGTCAGGTTCGCCATGTCGGCGGATAGATAGTCGATCAGCGCCTGCCAGTTGCCGATCACGGGCCGGTCGGCGACTTCGCTGCGCGCCATCCGCCGTGCGGCGAGCGCGACCGCCTTCAGCGCCGCCGCGCTCGCTTCGCCCATGCCGGGGGATTTCGCCAGCGCAGCGGGCTCTGCCTCCAGCACGCGGGCGAGCGAGCCGAAGCGGGCGAGCAGCGCCTTGGCAATCGGCTTGGTATCGGCCTGGCGGATCGCGGCGAACAGCAGGTATTCGAGCACTTCGTAATCGGCCAGCGCTTCGGCCCCGCCGCCGAGCAGGCGTTTGCGCAGGCGTTCGCGGTGGCCCTTGGCCGCGGGCGGGGCAGGGGCCGTGGCGGCCGAGGGCGAGGATGCACCGGCATCGCCTTGCGTCCCGCTCCCAAACAGATCCTCGCCTTGCTGGCTCACCCTCGTCCTCGCCCCCTCGTTGCCCGGTGCGAGCATTGCCGTTTGCCAGGCACGCGCGCAAGCTTCGCACCATCGCGTAGCGCCTTCGGTTGACTTGCGAAAAACCCTTTTCTAAGGCGGCGGCGCCCTCGGCGGGCAGGTCCTGCCCATGCCGCGCGATCCTCTTTATCGAAAGGGAGCGAAGCATGAGCGACGATCCGTCCGCACGAGAGCCCATACCCGAGGATGCGCGGATCGACGCGCTCGAGAAGCGGCTTCAGGCCGCGCACGAGCGAGAGGAGAAGCGCAACCCGTCGGAAACCTCGCGCAAGTCGGATGCGGATCAACGCATGGGCAACCGCGTGCTGACGGACCTTGTGGGTGGGCTGCTTGGTGGCGCGCTGTTCGGCTGGGCCTTCGATTGGCTCGCCGGGACGTCGCCCTGGGGTCTGCTGGTCGGCCTGTTCCTCGGGATAGGTGCGGCCTTTTGGAATATCTTCCGGTTGACCGGAACGCAAAAGCCGCCCTCCGACGAGGGTTGAAACGAAGTCACGCTGCGCCAGGCGCAGTACACGCGAACGGGAATTTCAGGTGGCCGCCGAAGAAGGCAAAGTCGATCCGATGTACCAGTTCACCATCAAGCCGCTCTTCGGAACGGAAGAATGGGAACTGGGCTCCACGGGCGTGAACATCGCGTTCACGAACAGCGCGTTGTGGATGATGATCACCACCATCGTGGTGATCGCGTTCGTCCAGATGGGCACGAAGCAGCAGATGATCCCCGGCCGCTGGCAGGTCGCGGTCGAGAGTCTGACGAGCTTCATCGACAATCTGGTCCAGTCGAGCATCGGGAAGGAGGGGCGCAAGTACATCCCCTATGTCTTCACGCTGTTCATCTTCATCCTGTTCGGCAACCTGCTGGGCCTGTTGCCGCTGGGCGTGGCGGGGATTCACCCCTTCACCTTCACCAGCCACTTCACCGTCACCGGCGTTCTCGCGGTGATGAGCTTCTCGATCGTGCTGCTGGTGGGTTTCTGGAAGCACGGCCTCAAGTTCTTCACCCTGTTCGTGCCCCACGGCACGCCGATCTTCATGGCGCCGCTGATCGCGGTGGTCGAATTCATCTCGTTCATGGTCCGCCCCTTCAGCCTCGCGCTGCGTCTGTTCGTCGCGATGATGGCGGGGCACATCCTGCTCGAGGTGCTCGCCAGCTTCGTCGTCAGCGGCGGGCTTGCCGGGCCCGCCTTCGGAGCGATCGTCAGCCTGCCCAGCATGCTGCTGATGATCGTGATCTGCGCGCTGGAAATCCTGGTTGCGGGCATCCAGGCCTATGTCTTCGCGCTGTTGACCTCGCTCTACATCAACGACGCCGAACACCTTCACTAAGTCCCTTTTTCACAAGAACGAATTTACCAAGGAGTACTGATTATGGACGCTGAAGCAGCAAAATTGCTCGGAGCCGGTTTCGCCGCCATCGGTTGCGGCCTCGCCGCGCTGGGCGTGGGCAACGTGTTTGCCTCGTTCCTCGACGGCGCGCTGCGCAACCCGGGTGCGGCCGACGGCCAGCAGGGCCGCCTCTTCATCGGCTTCGCCGGTGCCGAGCTGCTGGGCCTGCTCGCGTTCGTCATCGCCATCCTCCTCGCCGTCGGCTGAGGATATGCTCGATGGGCGGGCCGGGGACGATCCCCGGTTCGCCCGCGAGCCATTGAATAGCGCCCGGACAGGTTCCCGATGCCTCAGATTGCCCAGCTCGCCGAGACCTTCTCCAGCCAGATCGTATGGCTGCTGGTGTTCTTCGCCGTGACCTATTTCATCGTCGGGCGGGGCATGGTCCCGCGCGTGATGGATACGATGGATCGCCGCAGCAAGCAGATCGCCGACGATATTGCGGCGGCGCGGGCTGCACGCGATCAGGCGGACAAGGAAGAGGAAGCCTGGCGCGAGCGCGAGAACGAGAACCGTGCCCGTGCGCAGGCGCTGATCGCCGAAGCCAAGGCGGAAGCGGCAGCCAAGTCCGAAAAGAAGATCGCGGCTGCGCAGAAGCGCCTCGACAAGAAGCTCGAGGAAGCGGACCAGCGCATCGCCGCCTCGCGCGAGGATGCGCTGGGCGAGATCGAAAGCGTCGCCACCGAAGCCGCGCAGGACATCGTCGCGCGGATCGCCGGGATCAAGGTGACCGCGCCCACCGCCAAGGCTGCGGTGAAGGAGAGCCTGGCCAATGGCTGATACCACGACCCTTCCGGCCGAGGCCGAAGCCCTGACCACCGGGGAGGCCACGCAGGCACATACCGAGGTCGATCACGGCGCGGGCAAGCATGTCGAGCCCGAGCTGTTCTATATGGCGCCCTATCAGTGGGTGTCGATCGCGATGCTGATCCTGCTGCTGGGCGCGATCTTCGTCGGCAAGGTCCACAAGGTGCTGGGCAAGGGCCTCGACGACCGGATCGCCGCGATCCGCGAGGAACTGGACGAGGCCAAGCGCCTGCGCTCCGAAGCCGAGCAGCTGCGCGACGAATACGCCGCCAAGATCGCCAATGCCGAAACCGACGCCGAGGCGATGCTCGAAAGCGCCAAGGCCGAGGCGGAATCGATCCTCGAACGCGCAGAGGCGGACAGCAAGGCGCTGGTCGAACGCCGCAAGCGCATGGCGCAGGAAAAGATCTCCGCCGCCGAGCGCGAAGCCGTGGCCGAGGTCCGCGCCAAGGCGGCACAGGCCGCCGCCGCCGCCAGCCGCAAGCTGATCGGCGAGAAGCTGGACGCGGACACCGACCGCAAGCTGGCCGACGACCTGATCGCGGGTATCTGACCGCTTGCCGCCCGCGCAGGTCATCGTTCGACGCGACGACCTGACCGGGCAAGCCAGCCGTAACCTCATCGAACTGCACCTGCGGGGGAGGCATGCGCATTCGCCGCCCGATGCGATCTTCGCCCTCGACCTGAGCGGGCTGCAACGGCCAGAGGTGGAGGTGTGGTCGGCGTGGGCGGGGGATCGGATCGCCGGGATCGGCGCATTGCGCAGGCTCTCCGCCACACAGGGCGAAATCAAGTCGATGCGCACGGATCCGGACTTCGTGCGCCGGGGCGTTGCGGACGCCATTCTGACGACCATTGTCGAAAGCGCGTGCGAGCTCGGGATGCGGCGTCTTTCACTCGAAACTGGCAGCGGTGCGGCGTTCGATCCGGCAATTCGCTTCTATCGTGCGCGCGGTTTCGAGCCGGGCGAGGCCTTTGGCGACTACGTGTCGAGCGACTTCAACCAGTTCTTCCACCGCACGCTCTGAGCGGCGCAGCCCATCAGCCGAAGATCGACAGGTCGAGCGGCTCGCTCGGCCCGAACCACACCACGTGGTGCGTGTGATCGGCCAGATCGCTTCCGCTCAACCCGTGGGCGAATATGGTGAGCGTGCCGCGTGCGGTGACCGCCCATGGGGCGAAGACCGCGAACTGGTCTTTCGTCATCGACAGCTGGCAGCTCCCGCGTGGATGCGGGCCGACGGGCTTTTCGTGGAAGCGCCCGACGCCGCAACCCGTCAGCGCATTGGCCTGCCGCGCGAGTTCCTGCGCCTGCTCGATCTGGCGAGGATCGAAATAGATATGCGCATGAAAGCCGCGAAGGATCGGCGTCTCTTCGGGCATGCTCAGAAGCTGTCCTTCGCCGCGCGCAGTTTGGCGAAAGTATCGGCGGGCGTTTTGCCGCCCCAGCGTTCGCGCATTTCGGGCGCATCGGCTCGCAGGAAGGGGTTGGTCTCCAGCTCGCGCGAGAGGAGGGTGGGCACGGTCGGCTCGTCCTTCGCCCGCGCCGCCTCGATATCCTTGGCATAGGCCTGCAATGCGTCGTTGTTCGGGTCGGCATGCAGCGCGAATTTCGCGTTCGCGGCGGTGTATTCATGCGCGCAGTAGAGTGTGGTTTCGGGCGGCAGCGCCTTGATGCGTGAAAGGCTGTCCCAGAACTGCTGCGGTTCGCCCTCGAACATCCGCCCGCAGCCCAGCGCGAACACGCTATCGCCGACGAAGGCGATGCCGTCTTCCGGAAGGTGGTAGGCGATATGGCCATTGGTGTGGCCCGACACGTCGATGACGCGCGCGACATGCGCGCCGAGCGTTACCTCGTCGCCATTACTCACCACGCGGTCGATCTTCGCAATCCGTTCGACCTCTTGCGGGGCGATCACCTTCGCGCCTGTGGCCTCGACGATGGCCTCGTTCCCGCCCGCATGGTCGGGGTGCCAGTGCGTGTTCCAGATCTGCGTGATCCGCCAGCCCTTCGCCTCGGCCTGACGCAGGTATTCCGCGCCATCGGGCGTGTCGATCGCGGCGGTCTCCCCGCTGTCGGGATCGTGCAGCAGAAAGCCGTAGTTATCGGACAGGCAAGGGAACTGGTGGACCTGAAGCACGGGGCTTCTCCGTTCAATCAGTAGACGAAGACATCGAGCCGCTCGGGCTCGTCGTCGCGGGTATAGATATCGACCTGGACGAGGACATTGTCCTCCACGATCCTGCGCGCCGCATTCTCCGTCAGGCTGCCATTCGCGAGCATTGTTTCGATCTTCTCGCGGTTCGCCGGGTCGGCAAACACGGGGTCGCTCTGGTCGTCTGCCTGGGTAACGCCGCGCTCGTGGAAATTGATCCGGTCCTCGCGCAGAACTTCCCACGCCTCGGTCAGCCGCGCGCCCGACGCGCCGGTGTGATCGGGGCCGTAGAGAAAGGCCTTGTACTGGCCCGCCATCTTCAGCGGAACGCGCGTTTCCTCGGCAGCGGGCGGATCGCTCGGCCCGGCATTGTCGGTCTGCGCGTCATTGTCGGTACATGCCGCCGTGGCGAGGATCGCGGCGCACAGCAGAGCGGTTCGGGTGGATTTCCTGGTTGGTCGCATGCGGGCGACGCTATGGGAGCGGGCGGTGCGGCACAAGGTTCAGGCGCCACCGCATTGCGCACGGCACGGGAGAAACCGCGCGATTTTCCACCAATTCCAGCGTGGCCGCCTCAATAGACCGTGACGTTGACCGCGCGCCCGTGATCGCCATCGCCGAGGATATCGACCTCGACGATCACATCGCCCTGAACGATCCGCCGGGCGGCCGATGGGGAGATGCTGCCATTGGCGACCATCCGCTCCATGATTTCGCGGTTCTTGGCGGAGGCGAAGAACGGATCGGACTGGTCGCCGCGCTGCGACTTGCCGAAGCGGTGGACGTTGGCGCGATCCTGCCGGAGGATCTGCCACGGCCTGTCGAGCCGCTTGCCCGCGCTGTTGTAGAGATCGGGGCCGCCGATATAGGCCTGATAGCTGGCGATAACGCTGACCGCGCCGCCCGCATTGCGCAGCTCGCTCCCGCTGGGCGTGCCAGCGCCGGTGCTGTCCCGAACAACTTCCTGCGTCCCGGTGGGGGCGGCGGCCGATGCGGCGCTTTCGTCCTCCTTCGCGGCGTCCCTCTCGGCTTCGAGCTGGGCGACGCGTTCCTCGAGCACCTTTGCGCGCTCGTCCGCGCGAATCTGCTCTTCGTTGCTGCCACAGGCGGCGAGGGCAAGCCCTGCCGTTAACAAGAGCATTCGCATCGGTCGGTCCCCCCTGTCCTGCCCCGGTGAGGCTATTGAAGATGGAAAGCGCGAGCAAGCCCGATACGAAAAGCCCCGCCGCTCCGGTGGGGAGGGCGGGGCTTTCGCATTTCGGAGTCCCAGCGCATGCCGGAACCGCGCCGTGTCAGGCACAAGGCCGATGGAGGCCCCTGCTTTCGCAGGGGCTCACCTCGAACCTCAATCGTCCTGCTTCTTGAGCGCTTCGCCCAGGATGTCGCCGAGCGAGGCACCGCTGTCTGCCGAACCGTACTGTTCCACCGCCTGCTTCTCTTCGGCGATCTGGTACGCCTTGATCGAGAAGGTCGGCTTCTTGCTCCGGTCGAACCCGGTGACCATCGCATCGAGCTTCTGGCCGGTCTGGAAGCGATCGGGACGCTGCTCGTCGCGGTCGCGGCCGAGGTCCGAACGCTTGATGAAGCCGGTCGCGCCGTCTTCGCCGACCTGCACCTCGAGGCCGCCATCGCGGACTTCGAGGACGGTGACGGTAACGGTTTCGCCGCGACGCAGCGAACCACCGGCGGCGGCTTCGGTCGGCGCACCCTTTTCGAGCTGCTTCATGCCGAGGCTGATGCGTTCCTTGTCGACATCGACGTCGAGAACGATGGCCTTGACCTCTTCACCCTTGCGGTGAAGCGCCAGCGCGTCCTCGCCCGAGATGCCCCACGCGATGTCGGACATGTGGACCATGCCGTCGACGTCGCCCGGCAGGCCGATGAACAGGCCGAATTCGGTGGCGTTCTTGACTTCGCCTTCGACTTCGCTGCCGATCGGGTGCGCTTCGGCGAACTCTTCCCACGGGTTGCGCTGAGCCTGCTTGAGGCCGAGCGAGATGCGGCGCTTTTCGGAATCGACTTCCAGCACCATGACTTCGACTTCCTGCGAGGTCGAGACGATCTTGCCCGGATGGACGTTCTTCTTCGTCCAGCTCATTTCGGAGACGTGGACGAGGCCCTCGACGCCCGGCTCCAGCTCGACGAACGCGCCGTAGTCGGTGATGTTGCTGACGCGGCCGGTGAACTTCGTGCCGACCGGGTACTTCAGCTCCACGCCCTCCCACGGATCCGCATCGAGCTGCTTCATGCCGAGCGAGATACGCTGGGTTTCCGAGTTGTAGCGGATGACCTGGACCTTGACGGTCTGGCCGATCGACAGCGCCTCGCTCGGATGGTTGATGCGGCGCCACGCGATGTCGGTGACGTGCAGCAGGCCGTCGACGCCGCCGAGATCGACGAACGCGCCGTAGTCGGTGATGTTCTTGACCATGCCTTCGAGGATCTGGCCTTCCTTGAGGTTGGCGAGAAGCTCGGAGCGCTGTTCGGCGCGGGATTCCTCGAGAACGGCACGGCGCGAGACGACGATGTTGCCCCGGCGGCGATCCATTTTCAGGATCTGGAACGGCTGCGGCGTGCCCATCAGCGGGCCGACGTCGCGGATCGGACGGACGTCGACCTGGCTGCCCGGCAGGAACGCCACGGCGCCCGAAAGGTCGACGGTAAAGCCGCCCTTGACGCGGCCGAAGATCGTACCGGTGACGCGCTCGGTCTTCTCGAACGCGATCTCGAGCTGCGTCCAGGCTTCCTCGCGGCGCGCGCGCTCGCGGCTGAGCATCGCCTCGCCGTTACGGTTCTCCATGCGTTCGAGATAGACGTCGACGACGTCGCCGACCTTGATCTCGGGCGGCTGGCCCGGAACGCCGAATTCCTTGAGCGGAACGCGCCCCTCGGACTTCAGTCCGACGTCGATGAGCACGTTGTCGTTGTCGATCGAAAGAACGGTGCCCTTGATTACCGAGCCTTCGGTCAGCTCGCCCTGGCCGAAGGTCTCTTCGAGCAGCGCGGCGAAATCT